>Ga0302324_100009147_pt1 | contig 20781 bp, 20 predicted proteins | sample Palsa_T0_1_FD_201949 | JGI IMG/M metagenome (GOLD analysis project Ga0302324, IMG submission 201949) | Peat permafrost microbial communities from Stordalen Mire near Abisko, Sweden - Palsa_T0_1 | ecosystem: Environmental > Terrestrial > Soil > Palsa > Peat permafrost | place: Sweden: Abisko...
GTATCCACGTCTGCCTGCGCCAGGTGCGCGCGGCGCCGATCTTCGACGCCATCGAACGCCACAAGGTGACCCATCTGTGCGGCGCGCCGATCGTGATGTCGACGCTGCTCAACGCGCTCGACACCGAGAAGAAGCCGATCTCCCACACGGTCGAGTTCGTCACCGCCGCGGCGCCGCCGCCGGAAGCGGTGCTGGAGGCGATGCGGGCGGCCGGCTTCAACGTCACCCATGTCTATGGCCTCACCGAGACCTACGGGCCGGCGTCGATCAACGAGTGGCACTCCGAGTGGAACGGCCTCCCCGCGGCGGAGCAGGCGGCCAAGAAGGCGCGCCAGGGCGTGCGCTATCCGGTGCTCCAAGGCCTCGACGTCATCGACCCCGACACCATGGTGCCGGTGCCGGCCGACGGCCGCAGCCTGGGCGAGGTGATGTTCCGCGGCAATGTGGTGATGCGCGGCTATCTCAAGAACAGGGCCGCCACCGAAGCGGCGTTCGCCGGCGGTTGGTTCCACTCCGGCGACATCGGCGTCAAATATCCGGACGGCTACATCCAGCTCAAGGACCGCTCCAAGGACATCATCATCTCCGGCGGCGAGAACATTTCCTCGATCGAGGTGGAGGATGCGCTCTACAAGCACCCGGCCGTGCAGGCCGCCGCCGTGGTCGCCAAGCCGGACGAAAAATGGGGCGAGACGCCCTGCGCCTTCGTCGAACTCAAGCCCGGCGCGACGGCGAGCGCCGCCGACCTCCTGGCCTGGTGCCGCCAGCACCTCGCCTCCTACAAATGCCCGCGCCACCTGGTGTTTGCCGAATTGCCGAAGACCTCGACGGGGAAGATCCAGAAATTCAAGCTGCGGGAGATGGCGAAAGAGGCGTGAAGGGAACAGTTTTGGGCGAACGCCGAGGTGCCGCGCCGTTTGGGAACGATGGCTTTCAGGTTTGAGTGAGCCGCATGCAGTGTGATAGAATCTTTGCCATGACGAACGCGAAAGCATTGGAAAGCCTCATCGAACGGGCGGCCGCGTTGCCGGAAGAGGCGCAGGCCGAATTCGTCGATGCCGTGGCGGATGCCATGGAACAGATCGAAACGAAACATGGCGGCGTGTATCGTTTGAGCGACGAGGAGCGTAACGGGATCGAGCGGGGGCTCCGAGAAATGCGCGAACGGCGTTTCGCGAGCGATGACGCAGTCGCAGCGGTTTTTCGCCGGGCTCGCAATGCCGGGGCATGAAGACCCGTTATACCGACACGGCACTTCTGGAAGTTGAGGGGGCTGTCTCGTACCTGCTGGAACGCAACCCATCCAGCGCGGCGGCATTTGCAGACCTCATCGACGCTGCCGTAGCAACGGTGCTCGATCATCCCTATTCGGCGGAAGAGACGGAAATCCGGGGCGTCCGGCGCGTATATATTCGCCGATTCCGTTACTCGTTGTTCTACACGGTGGAGGGAGACGAGATTGTCATCCTTCATGTTCGCCATGCGGCGCGGCGCTGGCCGTGGGAGGAGGAAGGGCAGGCCAATAGATAGAATGGCCACGAGATCACTTGCGATCCGCCGGGATGTCGGTCGCCGTGGCGAGCTTTCTTGGTCACCGGCCCGTCCGCCCTCGCCCCACGTAGCGCGAGGCGACGCTGGGTGCGGGGTACCCCGCTGGCCCCGCTGCCATGAATAATCTCGCCGTCAAGCGGATGACGATGTCTGAATTCCTCGCCTGGGCCGACACCCAGGAGGATGGGCGTTACGAGCTGATCGACGGGCAGCCCGTCACCATGACGCCTGAGCATTTGGAGCATGTGCAGGCCAAGCAGCGGGCTGCCAATGCGCTGGAGACCGCCATTCGGCGCGCCGCCGTCGGCGGCGAGGCTTTCGTCGCTGGGCTTGCGGTCGTCATCGACGAGGCGACGGGTTACGTCCCGGATGCGCTCGTCAATTGCGGTGAGCCGGTCGCTCGCAACTCGATGACCGCGCCCAACCCGGTCATCGTCGTGGAGGTCCTGTCGCCCTCGACCCGCGGCATCGACACTACCGTCAAGCTCGCCGATTATTTTCGCGTGTCCGGCCTCAGACACTACGTCATTGTCGATCTCTGACGACGGCACCTCGTGCATTACCGCAAGCAGGACGGCACGGTGATGGTCACCGTGGTGACCGAAGGTGAGATCGCGTTCGACCCGCCGGGGATATCGGTCGCGGTGGCGAGCTTTCTCGGGTGATCGAGTCGTCCGCGCTCCGCCCGCTCAATCCACCCTGAGCCCCAGCTTCCTGATCAGAGCCGACCATTTCGGCTCCTCCCTGGCGATGTCGGCGGCGTATTGTTCCGGCGTCGACGGCAGGGGCTCGCCGCCGTCGGCGACGATGCGCGCCTTGACTTCGGGGCTGTCGAGGGTCGCGCGCAATTCCTTGTTGAGGCGGGCGATGGTCTCGGCCGGCGTGCCGGCCGGCGCCATCAGGCCGTAATGCAGCACCGCCTCGAAGCCGGGCAGGCCGGATTCGGCGATGGTGGGCACGTCCGGCAGCAGGACGAGCCGCGCCGGCCCCGCGGTCGCGATCGCCCGCAGCGTTCCCGCCTGCAGATTGCCCATGGCGGGCGCCAGCACGTTGAAGGCGATCGGCACGTGGCCGCCCAGGAGATCGTTGGTGAGGGGGCCGGTGCCTTTATAGGTAATGATGGTGAAATCGATGCCGGCAGCGGCCTTGAAGAGCTCCGCCGAGAGATAGGAACCGGTGCCGGGCGGCGGGGTGCCGACATTGAGCTTGCCGGGCTCGCGCTTCGCCAGCGCAATGAGATCGCCGACCGTGTGCACCGGAAATGTCCGGTTCGTCATCAGCACGATCGGCGTCGTCGCGATCAGCCCGATCGGCGTGAATTCCTTGAGCACGTCATAGCCGGGATTGGCATAGAGCGTCGGATTGATGGAGGTGATGCCGGTGTGCGACATCACGATGGTATAGCCGTCGGGCGCGGCCTTGGCGGCGACACGCATGCCGATCACGCCGGCGACGCCACCGCGATTGTCGATGATCACCTGCTGTCCGAGGCCGGCAGACATTTTCTCGGCGACGATGCGTGCCACCGCATCGACCCCGCCGCCGGCGGGAAACGGCACGATAAGGGTTACCGGCCGGGACGGATAAGGGGATTGTGCCGCCGCGCCCCCTGCCCAGCATGCCGCCACCGCGGCGGCCGCGAGCAAAAGCAATCTCGATCGGCTCATCATGTCCCTCCAGACAAAACCGCCGGCCTCGATGTCGAGAGCCGGCGGCTTTGAGGCAAATTCGGATGGCCGAGTCAGTGAATGCTTTCGTGTTCGCTCAACCGTGCCATCTGGTCTTTCAGCTGCAACTTGCGACGCTTGAGTTCCGCCAATGTAAAATCATCTGTGGAGGGATGCTGGAGGGCTTCGGTGAGCTGGTCTTCGAGCATCCGATGCCGCTGTTCGAGTTCTGCAAGATGCGCAGGTGTAGCCATAGGTCCTCCTGGGTCAGATTTCGAGCCTGACACCGCAAGTTTGACACGAGGTAAAAAAGGAGTCGATATTCGATCGGTTGTGCGACGCAGCAAATCGGTGGATTCAGGCCTGTAAGTCCTTCCGAATCAAGAGCAATCAGCACAGCAACCCTTAATGTCGCACGCTTTTTGCGGCGGCGGGTCATCGGCTCGGAAAGCATTGCGCCGGCAATCATGGTACTTTGGTCCTCGTGGGGCGGCCCACAACCGCTTCATGAGTGAGTGGGCTGACTTGTCCCAGGCCAAACGTTGGGGTCAGACCGCTGGAGCTTGCGGGTGGCGCGGGAGAGGCCCGCACCGGCCAAGGTGGATTCGGCGGCGGCGATGACTGAACAAGAAGAAAGCGAACTGCGGGCGCAACTGGCGCGGCTGCGGCAGGAGCACCGCGATCTCGACGCGGCGATCGAGGCGCTCCAGATCGCGCCCGGCGCCGATATCCTGCAAATCCAGCGCCTCAAGAAGCGCAAGCTGGTGCTGCGCGACCGCATCACCTTCATCGAGGACCAGTTGACCCCCGACATCATCGCCTGAGTTCTTAACGGCTCGCGCAGATATCCGCCGCTCTCGGCTTGCGACGGCGGGGCCGCTACCTATAATCCGCGCCTTCGTTTTCCGGCCGCAGCATCGGCCCATCTCCGAGGAGCATTTCGTGGCCGCCAAGCCCGTCGCCATCATCATGGGCAGCCAGTCCGATTGGGCGACGATGAAGCATGCCGCCGAAATGCTCGATGCGCTCGGCATCGGCTACGAAGCGCGCATCGTGTCGGCCCATCGCACGCCGGACCGGCTCTATGCCTTCGCCAAGGGCGCCAAGGCGGCCGGGTTTCAGGTGATCATCGCCGGCGCCGGCGGCGCGGCGCATTTGCCCGGCATGACCGCGGCCATGACTACGCTTCCGGTGTTCGGCGTTCCCGTCGAATCCAAGGCGCTGTCCGGGCTCGATTCGCTCTATTCCATCGTCCAGATGCCGCCCGGCGTTCCGGTCGGCACGCTGGCGATCGGCCGCCCCGGCGCCGTCAACGCCGCCCTGATCGCGGCAAGCGTGCTCGCGCTCGCCGACCCCGCGCTCGCCGGCCGGCTCGAGGCCTGGCGCAAGCACCAGACCGAAACCGTCGCGGACGTGCCCTCGAACGAGGGCGGCGCGTGAGCGCGCCTTCGTTTCGGTCGGAGCCGGACGCGACCATCGGCATTCTCGGCGGCGGCCAGCTCGGCCGCATGCTGGCGCTCGCGGCGGCGCGCCTCGGCTTCAAATGTCACGTGCTGTGCCCGGAGCGCGGCTCGCCCGCCTTCGACGTGGTGCGCCGGGTCACCGAGGCCGACTATGGCGACAAGGCTGCGCTCGACCGGTTCGCCGACGATGTCGACGTCATCACCTACGAATTCGAGAACGTGCCCGCGGAGACCGCGACCTTCCTCGCCGCCCGCAAGCCGGTGCTGCCCGATCCCAAGGTCCTCGCTATCACCCAGGACCGGCTGGTCGAGAAGGATTTCATCGCCTCCCTCGGCATCGCCACCGCGCCCTATGCCGGCGTTGCGACCGCGGATGAGCTTGTCCCGGCGCTCGGCGTAGTGGGGCGGCCGGCGGTGCTCAAGACGCGGCGCTTCGGTTACGACGGCAAGGGCCAGGCGACGCTGCGCGAGGGCGCCGATCCCGCCGCGGCATGGCGCGCCGTCGGCGCCCAGCCCTCGATCGTCGAGTCGTTCGTCGCGTTCGAGCGCGAGATCTCCGTCGTGGCCGCGCGCGGCCATGACGGCCGGATCGAATGTTTCGAGGTGACCGAGAACGAGCACCGCGACCATATCCTGAAAATCTCGCGGGCCCCGGCGGACGTGCCGCCGTCCGTCGCGGCGCAGGCGCGGCGCATCGCCGAGCGCATCGCGGAGGCCTTCGGCTATGTCGGCGTGCTCGCGGTGGAGATGTTCGTGGTCCGCGACGGCGCCGGCCACGCGGTTCTCGTCAACGAGGTCGCGCCGCGGGTCCACAATTCCGGCCACTGGACCATCGACGGATGCTCGGTGTCGCAATTCGAGCAGCACATTCGCGCCGTGGTCGGCTGGCCGCTCGCGGTGCCGCAGTGCCATGGCCGCGCGGAAATGATCAACCTCATCGGGGACGAGATCGCGGAATACCGCCGATGGCTGGAAACGCCCGGCGCCTGCGTGCACCTCTACGGCAAGCATGCGATCCGCGCCGGGCGCAAGATGGGGCATGTGACACGGGTGTTTCCGAAATTGTGAAATTATGTTCCGCGCATGATCGCTTCCGAACAGTGTGCAGCTTTTCGGAAGAGACCATGCGGAGATTGCCTCGCCACGTTCCCTGTGTTTTGTAACTTTCGGGCCCGCATCGGGGCGTCCTTACCGAGCTTGGAATGACGACTTGCCGAGACTGAGCGCGATCATCATCACCAGGAACGAGGCGGACAACATCGCCGCGTGCCTGCGCAGCGTCGCCTTCTGCGACCAGCGCGTCGTGGTCGACAGCGGCAGCACCGACGATACCGTCGCGATCGCCAAGGGCTGCGGCGCGGAAGTCGCGACCCATGAATGGGCCGGCTTCGGCGTCCAGAAGAATGTTGCGCTTTCGCTCGCACGCGAGGACTGGGTGCTCTCGATCGACGCGGACGAGCGGGTGTCGCCGCCGCTCGCCGACGAGATCCTGGCGGCGATCGCGTCGGCGACGGCCGACGGCTATGAGATGCCCCGGCTGTCCACATTCCTCGGCCGCCCGATGCGGCATTCGGGCTGGTTTCCCGATTACGTGCTGCGCCTGTTCCGCCGCGAGGCCGCGCGATTCACCGACGACCTCGTCCATGAGCGGGTGGTCTGCCAGGGGCGCATCGCGCGGCTCGCGGTTCCGCTCGACCATCATCCGGTGCTGCGGCTGGAAGACGCGGTGGCACGGCTCGACAGCTATTCGACGGCTGGCGCGAAGATGCTCGCGCCGTCCGGCCGCCGTGTCACCTTCATGAGCGGCATTGCCCATGGCTTATGGTCGTTCCTGCGGGCATACGTATTGCGGCGCGGATTTCTCGACGGCCACGAGGGCTTTCTGCTCGCCGTGGCCAACGCGGAAGGAACCTATTACCGTTACATGAAGGCTTGGCTCGCGAGGCGTCAGCTTGGATGACCTGATCTCGGTGATTGTCTCGACCTACAATCGGCCGGATGCGCTCGACGCGGTCCTGCGCGCGTTGTCCCGTCAGTCCGACCGCCATTTCGAGGTCGTGGTCGCCGACGACGGCTCGGGTGCGGCGACGCGACGGGTCGTCGACGGCCGGCTCGCGCACGCGGCGGTCCCGCTCAAGCATGTCTGGCATGAGGACTGCGGCTTCCGGCTCGCCGAAATCCGCAACCTCGGCATCCGCGACAGCGCGGGGAAATACATCGTCTTTCTCGACGGCGACTGCATCCCGCGGCGCGATTTCGTCGCCGCGCACCGCCGCCTCGCCGAGACCGGCTGGTTCGTGACCGGCAACCGCATCCTGATGTCGCCACAGTTGACCGAGCAGGTGCTCCAAAACGGCCTCGAGCCGGAGCTGTGGGGAGCAGCGAAGCATGTCGCGCTTCGCGCCCGCGGCGACCTCAACCGACTCGCTCCGTTGTTCGACCTGCCGCTCGGCGCCATGCGCAAGAAGCGCGCGCGGCGCTGGAAGGGCGCCAGCGGCAGCAATATGGCGTTCTGGCGCGACGACCTCGAGGCCGTCGACGGCTTCGACGCCGCCTTCAAGGGCTGGGGCCGGGAGGATTCCGATATCTTCATCCGCCTGATCCGGGCGGGGGTGCGCCGCAAGGACGGCCGGTTTGCGACCGGCGTCCTGCATCTGTGGCATCGCGAGGCCGATCGCTCCGGCCTCGACGTCAATGAGCGCCAGCTCGCCGACATCATGCGGGGCGACACCATCAAAGCGCGGCGCGGGCTGTCATGGTGCGGGCAAGCCGCGCCGTCGGGCGTGCTCGCCGGCGAGGCCGGGCGATGACGATCGCAAACACGACCACGGGGATCGACGAGTTCCGACGCGACGCGCTGCCGCGCATCGCCGACGGGCTCGCGGTCGCAGTCGCCGCATCGCTGCCGTGGTCGACCTCGGCGACAGGAATCCTGGCCGCCGTGTGGCTGCTCGCGTTGCTGCCGACGCTGAGCGTGGAGGCGTTGCGCCGGGAGGTGCTGTCCGCGCCGGGCGGCCTTCCGGTGCTGCTCGCGGTGTTTGCGGTCGCGGGCATGGCGTGGGCGGGTGTTCCCGTGGGCGAGCGCTTCCATGGGTTGGAATCGTTCCTGCGGCTGACCATGATCCCGGTGCTGTTCGTCCAGTTTCGCCGCTCCGGGCACGGGCTGTGGGTCGGCGCTGCGTTCCTCGCATCGGCGGCCGTGCTGCTCGCGTGCTCCTATGTGATGATCAACCTGCCCGATGCGTTGACGCTCGGGCGCGGCTACGGGGTGCCGGTGAAGGACGACATCATCCAAAGCGGGATCTTCACCCTTTGTGCCTTCGCGCTCTTCCACATCGCATTCACCCGATGGAACGCCAACCAGCGGGGCGTCGCCGCGATCTGCCTGGCGGTCGGCCTGCTGTTCATCGCCAACATGATCTACGTCGTCACCAGCCGCACCGCGCTGGCCGTCATTCCCGTGCTCTACGTGCTGCTCGCATTCCATTGCGGCTTGCATCGGCGGTCCTTCACGGCGATCGCCGCCTATGTGGCGATCGGAGTGGTTGCCCTCGGCGTCGTGTGGGCGACGTCGCATCATTTGCGTTCACGTGTCACCTTCGTCTCGCGGGAGATCAGCGATCATGCCGCCACCGGCGCCGACACTTCGTCGGGGGCGCGGCTCGAGTTCTGGAAGTATTCGCTGCGCATCGTCGCCGAGACGCCGGTCATCGGCCACGGCACCGGCACCATCGCCGACGAGTTCCGCCGCCACGCGGACGGGTCCACCGGCGCCACGGCCAGCAATCCCCACAACCAGATCTTCACCGTCGCGATCCAGCTCGGGGCGCTCGGCGTGATCATCCTGCTGGCGATGTGGGCGGCCCACTGGCTGATGTTCACCCCTGCGGGATTGCCGGCCTGGATCGGGATCATGGTGGTGACGCAGAACATCATCAGCTCTCAGTTCAATTCCCATCTGCTCGATTTCACTCAAGGGTGGCTCTACGTGTTCGGCGTCGGCGTGTTCGGCGGCACGGTGATGCGCCAGAAAGCGGAACGAGCACCGGGGGAGGCGCCCGAGCCCGCCGCGCCGTCGCGCCCATGAAAATGTTCGACACACAGTTCGACTTGCCGCCGCGTCCGCGCGTCCTGGTGGTGGCGCTGCGGCGGCTCGGCGACGTGCTGTTCGCGACGCCGCTGATCGCGAGCCTCCGCCGCGCCTACCCGCAGGCGCGGATCGACGTGTTGGTGTTCGCCGATACCGCCGGCATGCTCGCCGGCAATCGCGATCTCGACCGCGTCGTCACCATGCCGGCGGCGCGCGGCACGCGTGCGAGCCTCGCGCTCGCCCTGCGTCTGCTCAAACGCTACGACCTCGCGGTCTCGACCCAGAGCGGCGACCGCCCGACATTTTTCGCGCTGCTGGCCGGACGCCGTCATGTCGGGCCGATCGACGGCGGCCGGCGCGGCGCACTGCGGCGGCAGGCGCTGTCGCGCGCGGTCCAGAACCTGCCGGGGCTGCACCGGCTCGAGGAAATGCTTCGCCTCGTCGATGCGCTGGGAATCCAACGGGTCTCCCATCTGGTTTGCCCGGGGGGCGCCGCACCGCGCCGGTTTGCCGCCGGCCCTTATGCGGTGGTCCATGCGGCGCCGAATTTCACCTACAAGCGCTGGACCCGCGACGGCTGGCGCGCACTCGCCGCCGGCCTGCGCGACCGCGGCCTCGCGGTCCTCGCGACCGGCGGTCCGGCCCCCGCGGAACGCGCCTTTCTCGACGATGTCTGGGGCGACGGCGGCTTGATCACCCGCATCGACGGGGCGCTGGCCTGGCCGGAACTCACCGCGCTGCTCGCCCAGGCGCGCCTCTATGTCGGCCCCGACACCTCCATCACCCACCTCGCCGCGGCGAGCGGGTGCCCGACAGTGGCGCTGTACGGGCCGACCGATCCGCGGCTGTGGGGGCCGGTGCCCGCCGCCGGGCTCGATCCGATGTGGGAGGCCGCGGGAACCATCCAGCGCCGCGGCAATGTCTGGCTGGTGCAGAATCCGCTGCCCTGCCTGCCGTGCCAGAACGAAGGCTGCGAGCGCCATCTCACGAGCTACAGCCGCTGCCTCGACGAGTTGACGCCGGCGCGGGTGCTGCTGGCGGTCGATGCAGCGTTGGATGCGGCGCTCGCCTCCGGGATGCCGGCGGCCGAGCCCGGCGCCGAGGTAGCGCGGCCGCCCAAAGGCCGGTATGGATGACCCCGACCTGAGCGCCCACCGTTTGCGCGATACTTGCGAGACCCATGTTCCCGTTTGCCAATTTCACCCCGCGGATGGCCCTCATCCTGGCCCACGACCTCCTCGCGGCGGTCGCTGCCGTGCTGGCCGCGTTCTACATCCGTTTCGAGGGGCCCGGCCTCGCCGAGCGCTGGCATCTGCTGTTGCTGCTGCTGCCCGGCTTCGTCCTGTGTTCCGCCGGCGTGTTCTCGATCTTCGGGCTCTACAAGAACAAGTGGCGCTTCACGTCGCTGCCGGACCTGATGAACATCATCAAGGTCTCGACCGTCCTGGCGGTGATCCTGCTGGTGCTCGACTACGTGCTGCTGGCGCCGAACATCTACGGCACGTTCTTCTTCGGCAAGATCACCATCGCGCTGTATTGGTTCCTGCAGGTCTTCTTCCTGGCGGGGACGCGGATCGCCTATCGCTATTTCCGCTACACCCGCACGCTGCAGCACGCCCGCCGCGGCGATCTCGCCCCGACCCTCGTGCTCGGGCCGGCGGCCGATGCCGAGGTGCTGCTGCGCGGCATCGAGAGCGGCGCGGTGAAGCGGATCCAGGCGGTCGGCATCCTGTCGCAGTCGCGCGCCGACCGCAGCCAGTCGATCCGCGGCATCCCGGTGCAGGGCGATTTCGACGACCTCGAGCGTGTCGTGCAGGACCTCGCCGACCGCGGCACCGTCGTCACCCGCCTGGTGATGACGCCGACCGCGCTGGCGCCGGAGATGAAGCCGGAGACGATCTTGACGCGGGCGCGCCGGCTCGGCCTGACGCCGAGCCGGATGCCCTCCCTGGAGGGCGGGGAGGCGCTCCGGCTCGCTCCCGTCGCCGTCGAGGACCTGCTGCTGCGTCCGAGCGCGAAGATCGACTACCAGCGCCTGGAGGCCTTCGTGCGCGGCAAGTCGGCGGTGGTCACCGGTGGCGGCGGATCGATCGGGGCGGAAATCTGCGACCGGCTCGCCACCCACGGCATCGAGCGCCTGATGGTGATCGAGAATTCGGAGCCCGCCCTCCATGCCGTGCTGGAGGCGCTCGCCGCCAAGGATTCCGGCGCCAAGATCGACGGCCGCATCGCCGACATCCGCGACCGCGAGCGCGTGACCCGGCTCATCAAGCAGTTCAAGCCCGACATCGTCTTCCATGCCGCCGCCCTCAAGCACGTGCCGCTGCTGGAACGGGATTGGGACGAGGGGATCAAGACCAACGTGTTCGGTTCGATCAACGTGGCCGATGCCGCCGTCGCCGCCGGCGCCACGGCGATGGTGATGATATCGACCGACAAGGCGATCGAGCCGATCTCGATGCTGGGTGCGACCAAGCGGCTGGCCGAGATGTACTGCCAGGCGCTCGACGGCGATTTCCGTGCCCGCGCCGCCGCCCCCACCGCCACGCGTGCGCCGATGCGGCTGATCGCGGTGCGGTTCGGCAACGTGCTGGCGTCGAACGGCTCGGTGGTGCCGAAATTCAAGGCCCAGATCGAGAACGGCGGCCCGGTCACCGTCACCCATCCCGACATGGTGCGCTATTTCATGACCATCCGCGAGGCTTGCGACCTCGTGGTCACCGCCGCGTCCCATGCGCTGGGGCCGCAAGCCGCCGACGTGTCGGTCTATGTCCTCAACATGGGCCAGCCGGTGAAGATCGTCGACCTCGCCGAGCGCATGATCCGGCTGTCCGGCCTCGAGCCGGGCCGGGATATCGAGATCGTGTTCAGCGGCATTCGCCCCGGCGAGCGCCTGAACGAGGTGCTGTTCGCCGCCGACGAGCCGACCGCCGACATCGGCGTCGCGGGCATCGTCGCCGCGCGCCCGGTCAATCCGGCGCTCGATACGTTGCGGGCGTGGCTTGCCGCGCTGGAGCAGGGCCTCGGCCGCGACGACCGCGAGGCGATATACCGCGTGCTGCGCGATGCGGTGCCGGGGTTCCGGAAAGAGGCGGTGTAGGAGGAAGCGGGTCTTCCGTGCTCGAGCTTGGCGTCGCATCCAGGTTTCCACCAAACCTGATACTCATGATGTCGCCGTATGGTACAAAGGTGCGCTTCGTCGAAGAAGAAGAAGGAGCTGTGACATGGGAAGGGACGTCTTCACGGGCGCGGCGTTGGCGGCTGCCGCATGGGCGGCCTTTCTCTGCGGATCCGGGTTCGAGACAACTGCCGCGCAAGACCAGAAATCGGGTGCGGCTCCGGTGCTGCCGGTCTTCGAAGTCGATTCCCATTTCCCGACCATGCCGGACCACCTGCTGCTCGGTGGCGTCGGCGGAGCGACCGCGGATTCCCACGGCAATATCTGGGTGTTTCACCGCCCGCACACGCTCGAAGAGGGAAACGTGACGGAGAACGGTTACGTTCCCGCTCCGCCCGTCGTCGAGTTCAGCGACACCGGCCGGTACATCCAGGGATGGGGTGGCCCGGCGAAAGGGGCGCCGTACGAGTGGTTCAATCGCGGCGGATTGCATGCGGCGTTCGCGGAGTGCGCATCCTGCACGGCCGAACGCCGCACCAATGGCGATGGACGTCCCGGGAGCGGCGAGCACGGCATCGCCGTGGATGCCGACGACAACGTCTGGCTGACGGGCAACGGCAATGGCGACGGGCAAATCCTCAAGTTCACCCGGGACGGGAAATTCCTGCTCCAGATCGGCAAGGGCGGCGTCACCGTCGACAGCAACAACACCGAGCATCTGAGCCGGCCGGCGGGAATCACCGTCTATCCGAAGACCAACGAGGTGTTCGTGGCCGATGGGTACGGCAACCGCCGCGTGATCGTTTTCGACGCCGAGACCGGCGCGTACAAGCGCCACTGGGGCGCCTATGGCAACAAGCCGGACGACAAGGCCTCGAAGGCGCGCCAAGCCGCCGGTCCGGGGCCGCAGCAGTTCAATACACCGCACGGCATCGCGGTCTCCAATGACGGCATCGTGTACGTGTCGGATCGCGCCAACAACCGCGTCCAGTCGTTCCAGCTGGACGGCACCTTCCTGAAGGAAGGGTTCATCAAACGTGAATCGCGGGGAACCGGCACCGCGTTCGGCGTTGCGCTCTCGGCCGATCCGCAGCAGCGTTTCGTCTACATCGCAGACGGCTCGAACGAGCGTATCGCAATCCTCGATCGCACGTCGCTCGAAGAGATCGGCCACATCGGCGGCCCCGGGCGCAAGGCGGGTGAGTTTTTCCATCTGCACAGCCTCGGCGTCGATCCCAGCGGCAATCTCGTGACCGGCGAGTCACAGGGCTACCGCGTGCAGAAGTTCGTCTACAAGGGCCTGTCGACCACCGCGTCCCGATAGGTTCCGCGGCGGCGGCAGTTCAAACCGGGACACGGCCGGCGCGTGACGCCGGTGACGGATTGAGCTAATCGGAACGTCACCGATGGCCACGATCGAGACCAGTTCCCCCGCCGCCCTTCCCGCCGCGCCGCCGGCGCGCCCGTCGGAGCCGCTGTCGGTGCGGCGTTTCGCCGGGCTGCTGTCGATCCTGGGCGGGCTCGCCTTGTGGGAGCTGGTGAGCCGCTTCCTGGTCGCCAACTCGCTGTTCCTGGCCGCCCCGACCCAGATCATCGCGGCGATCTATTCGCTCGCGAAGAGCGGAGAATTGTGGCCCCACATCTGGATCAGCACGGTCGAGTTCGTGCTCGGCTATGTCATCGCCAGCGTCCTCGGCATCCTCGTCGGCATGGCGATGGCGGAGAGCGAGGTCGCCAAGAAGGCGCTGCAGCCCTGGATCTCCGGCCTCTATGCGACGCCGACCATCGCGCTGGCGCCGCTGTTCATCCTGTGGCTCGGGATCGGCATCTGGTCGAAGGTGCTGGTGGTGATCTTCCTGGTGCTGTTCCCGGTCGCCATCAACACCGAGGCCGGCCTGCGCACCACCAGCCCCCGGCTGATCGAGATGCTGCGCAGCTTCGGCGCGACGCCGCGGCAGATTTTCTTCAAGCTGTCGCTGCCCTCGGCGACGCCGTTCATCCTCACCGGGCTCAAGCTCGGCATCGGCCGCGGCCTGATCGGCGTCGTGGTCGCCGAGCTATTCGGTTCTCGGGCCGGCCTAGGCCGGCTGATCAGCCAGTCCGCCGACGCCTTCAACATGCCGGAGCTGTTCGCCGGGGTGGTCATCCTCGCCGTCGCCGGCATCGCCATGACGGCGGGCTTCAGCCGGCTGGAGCGCCGGCTGGTGCCGTGGACCCGGGATTGACCCCATGAGCGAAGCCGCCAAGCTTTCCATCAAGGCCCTGAGCAAGCGCTTCGGCGACCTCGAGGTGCTGCGCGACATCAATGCCGGGATCGCCCATGGCGAGTTCATCTCCCTGGTCGGCCCCAGCGGTTGCGGCAAGACCACCTTGCTGCGCATCGTCGCCGGGCTCGAAGCGGCGAGCGCCGGCGAGGTCCTGCTCGACGGCCGCGCGGTGCGCGGTCCCGGCGGCGACCGCGGCTTCGTGTTCCAGAGCGACAACCTGCTGCCGTGGCGCAGCGTGTTCGACAACGCCATGATCGGCCCGGAGGTCGCCGGCCGCGCCGGCCCGGCGGAAAAGAGCCGCACCCGCGACCTGCTCAAGTTGGTCGGCCTCGAGGGTTTCGAGGACTATTTTCCGCGCCAGCTCTCCGGCGGCATGCGCCAGCGCGTCAACCTCGCCCGCGCGCTCGCCATCGACCCGCAAATCCTGCTGATGGACGAGCCGTTCTCCGCACTCGATGCCCAGACCCGCGAGATCATGCAGACCGAGCTGCTGCGCATCTGGGAAAAGGGGCGCAAGACCGTGCTGTTCGTCACCCACCAGATCGACGAGGCGGTGTTCCTGTCCGACCGCGTGCTCGTGCTGGCGCGGCGCCCGGGCCGCATCCAGGAAACGGTCTCGATCGCATTGCCTCGCCCGCGCACCCTCGCCGTCAAGCGCACGGCGGAATTCGTCGCCTATGTCGACCGCATCTGGCGCCTGATCGAAGACGACGTACGCGCCAGCGTGATCGAGGAGCATGCATAATTCGTCGAAAGGATCGCTTTTTTGCGTCCTGACATGAACCTCCAGGAGCCGGGCCGAGACACAAGCCAATATCGGCCCATGCCTGGAGACGCTGCCATGACCCGGTTCCGTACCCGCCTTCTCACCGCTGCCGGAGTGACGGCAGTGTTGTTCGCGGGCGCGCTGCTGGCGGCGATGCAATCCGCCGACTCACAGCCGATGCGCGCCGGCGGGGCCGATTCGGGCCTGCCCGCCGCCTGCGCCCGCGCGGCCGAGCCCGGCCCACGGATGTGGGCCGATGACGGCTATTACCAGACCGAATACGCCGCCCGCCGCCGTTGCGATCCCGCCGCTGCGGTCGTGCAGTAACCTCTATCTCATTACGTTTCCGGCTTCCCGTAACCGCCCGCAGTCGGGGTCTGGATGATGACCGCCTCGCCGGCGTCGAGCGTGGTGGCGTCGGCGCCCTTCAACCGCTCCATGCGGCCGTCCTTGCGCCGCACCCAGTTCTCGCCGACCTGGCCGGGCCCGCCGCCCGCAAGCCCGAACGGCGGCACGATGCGGTGCCCGGACAGGATGGTGCATTCCATCGCTTCGAGAAAACGGATGGTCCGCCGCACCCCGTCGCCGGCATTCCAGCGCCCGCGCCCGCCCGAGCCGGTGCGGATATGGAAGTCCTCGAGCAGGACCGGATAGCGGAATTCCAGCACCTCCGGATCGGTGAGGCGCGTGTTTGTCATGTGGGTATGCACGGCGTCGGTGCCGGGAAAGCCGGGCCCGGCCGGCGAGCCCGAGCAGATCGTCTCGTAATACTGATGGCGGGCATTGCCGAAATTGAGGTTGTTCATGGTGCCCTGGGCCGCCGCCAGCGCGCCGAGCGCACCGAACAGGGTGTCGGTCACCGCCTGGCTCACCTCCACATTGCCGGCGACGACGGCGGCCGGGTATGCCGGCGACAGCATCGAATGCGCGGGGATCACGATGTTGATCGGCCGCAGGCAGCCGGCATTCATGGGGATGTCGTCGTCGACCATGACGCGGAACACGTAGAGCACCGCTGCCCGCGTCACCGGCTCGGGCGCGTTGAAATTGGTCGGCTGCTGCGGCGAGGTGCCGGTGAAGTCCACCGTCGCCTCACGCTTGTCCTTGTCCACGGTGATCTTCACCTTGATCACCGTGCCCTGGTCCATCTCATAGGCGAATTCGGAATCGTGCAGTCGGTCGATCACCCGCCGCACGCTTTCGGCGGCGTTGTCCTGGACGTGCTGCATGTAGGCCTTCACCACCGGCAGGGTGAATTGCGCCGTCATCTTGCGCAGTTCCTGGACACCTTTTTCGTTGGCCGCGATCTGGGCCTTGAGGTCGTTGATGTTCTGCACCGGATTGCGGGCCGGATATTTCGCCTCCGTCAGCAGCGCATGGAGTTCCTGCTCGCAGAAGCGGCCGCGGTCGACCAGCTTGAAATTGTCGATATAGACGCCTTCTTCCTCGATGGTGGTCGCATTGGGCGACATCGACCCCGGCGAGATGCCGCCGACATCGGCATGGTGGCCGCGGCTCGCGACCCAGAACAGGATGTCGCGGGCCGCCTCGTCGAACACCGGCGTGCACACGGTGATATCCGGCAGATGGGTGCCGCCATTGTAGGGCGCGTTGATGGCGTAGACGTCGCCGGGGCTGATGCGTCCGGCATTCTCGCGGATGATGGTCTCGACGGCGCGGTCCATGGAGCCGAGATGCACCGGCATGTGCGGGGCATTGGCGACCAGCGTGCTGTCATGGGCGAACACCGCGCAGGAGAAGTCGAGCCGCTCCTTGATGTTGACGGAATAGGCGGTGTTCTGCAGCGCGACGCCCATCTGCTCGGCGATCGACATGAAGAGGTTGTTGAACACCTCGAGCATGACGGGATCGGCCTTGGTGCCGATGGCGTGGCCGCGCTCGAGCAGCGCCACGCGCGCGAGCACGAGATGGTTCTTCGCCGTGAGCTCCGCCTGCCAGCCGTCCTCGACCACGATGGTCTGGTGCGGCTCGATGATGATGGCGGGGCCGGATACCTTATGCCCGGGCAGGAGCTGGTCGCGGGTATAGACGCCGGCAGCGCGCCACGCGCCGCCGGAATAGAACCGCGTGTGCCGTGACGGCGCCGGCAGCGGCGCCGTCGTGATCGCGAACACCGGCTCGGAGAATTTCGCCCCGCCGCCCACAGCCTCCACGGACACGGCTTCCATCACCAAGTCTTTGGCTTCGTCAATGAAGCCAAACCGTGCTTTATGAGCAGCCTCGAACTCGGATTTCAGAGAGTCTATGTCTTTTTCTAGTAATTTTTGATCCTCCGCGATAACGCGCGAAGCTTGAGCAAATCCACCCAACTCATTTTGGCGGTCTCGTTCAAAGAAAAAAGACGCGGGCAGATGGATTTTGTGTGCCGCAAGTACGAGTGCCGTATCCGTTCCTGAATAACGGATGTGCGCGCGGACGTGGACTTGAATTTGACCGACGCCTTGTTGCCTCAGCTCGCGGACCGCGGCATTGCCAATGTCTTCGACAACATCGATCATCTTGTGCTTGGCCTTGGGGCCAAGGGGCTCCTCGATCGCCTGCTGCCGCGTCGCGCGGATGTCGGCGAGGCCCATCCCATAGGCCGACAGCAGTGAAGAGAACGGATGGATCAGCACCTTGGTCATGCCGAGCGCGTCGGCGACCAGGCAGGCGTGCTGGCCGCCGGCGCCGCCGAAGCAGGCGAGCGCATAGCGGGTCACGTCATAGCCGCGCTGCACGGAAATCTTCTTGATCGCATTGGCCATGTTCTCGACCGCGATCTTGATGAAGCCGTCGGCGATTTCCTCCGCGCTGCGTTCGCTCCCGGGGCTCGTCTCGTTCACTTGGGCGGCGAGCGCGGCGAAGCCGGCGCGCACCGCATCGGCGTCGAGCGGCTGGTCCTGCTCCGGCCCGAAAATCCGCGGAAAGAACTCGGGGATCAGCTTGCCGACCATCACATTGGCGTCGGTCACCGCGAGCGGGCCGCCGCGGCGGTAGCACGCCGGTCCCGGGTTGGCGCCGGCGCTGTCCGGCCCGACCCGGAACCGCGCGCCGTCGAAATGCAGCACCGACCCACCGCCGGCGGCGACCGAGTGGATCAGCATCATCGGGGCGCGCATCCGCACGCCGGCGACCTCGGTCTCGAAGGCGCGCTCATACTCACCGTCGAAATGCGACACGTCGGTCGAGGTGCCGCCCATGTCGAAGCCGATCAGGCGGTCGAGGCCGGCTTCGCGGCCGGTCTGCGCCATCCCGACCACGCCACCGGCCGGCCCCGACAGGATCGCGTCCTTGCCCTGGAACAGGTCCGCCGCGGTGAGACCGCCCGACGACATCATGAACATCAGGCGGATCGATCCGGTGTCCCCGAGTTCTGCGGCGACCCGCGCCACGTAGCGCCGCAGGATCGGCGACAGATAGGCGTCGACCACGGTGGTGTCGCCGCGGCCGACCAGCTTGATCAGCGGCGAGACTTCGTGGCTGACCGAGACCTGGAGGAAGCCCATGGCCCGCGCCAGCGCGGCGACCTCGCGCTCATGGCGGGGATGGTGGTAGCTGTGCATGAACACGATTGCGACCGCCTTGATGCCGTCCGCCAGGGCGCCTTCGAGGTCGGCGCGAACGGCCTCGAGGTCCGGCGCCGCCTCGACGGTGCCGTCGGCGCGCACGCGCTCGGCGACTTCGACCACGCGCTCGAACAGCATTTCGGGCTTGATGATGTGGCGCGCGAAGATCTTCGGCCGTGCCTGGTAGCCGATCTTGAGCGCGTCGCGGAAGCCCTTGGTGGTGACCAGCAGGGTACGCTCGCCCTTGCGCTCCAGAAGGGCATTGGTGGCGACCGTGGTGCCCATCTTGATGGCGCCGATCCGCCCCGCCGGGATCGGCTCGCCCGGCGCGAGGCCGAGGAGATCGCGGATGCCCTGCACCGCGGCATCGCCATAGGCCCCGGGATTTTCCGACAGCAGCTTGTGCGCGGTCAGGCTGCCGTCGGGCCGCCGCGCCACTACGTCGGTGAAGGTGCCGCCGCGGTCGATCCAGAAATCCCAGGCCTGCGACATTGTCCTGCCGTGCTGCCTCATGTTCCAATGGCTGCAAACCGGTTCTCTTATTCGGTCCGGGGGCGAATTACCATTGGACAACAGGTGGGCCGGATGGTCGGCTGGCGTCGCGCGAGAGCGTTTTCGTATACCTTGCTGTCATCACCCGGCTTGACCGGGCGATCCAGTAAACACCGACCGGGCGTACTGGATTGCCCGGTCAAGCCGGGCAATGACACCGATAGGGTCGGGAGAGCGAACATGCAGGCCGTCGATCGAAAGGCGGACGCGCCGGCGACCGGTCTCGACGTGCGCATGGCGTGCCGGTCCGGCGGATTTACCGGCCACACAACCGGGCTCGCCCATGGCTTCGTACAGGGCAATCTCGCCATCCTGCCGCGCGACTGGGCCGAGGACTTCCTGCGCTACTGCACCGCCAATCCGAAGGCCTGCCCGGTGCTCGGCGTGTCCGATCCGGGTAGCCCGCACATCGCCGCGCTGGGCGCCGACCTCGACATCCGCACCGACCTGCCGCGCTACCGGGTGTGGCGGGACGGCGAGCTTGCGGGCGAGCCGACCGAGATCGGCGCGGTGTGGCGCGACGATCTCGTGGCCTTCGTGATCGGCTGCTCCTTCACCTTCGAGGAGCCGCTGCTGCAATCGGGCATCGCGCTGCGCCACCTCGACCACGGCTGCAATGTCTCGATGTACCGCACCAACATCGCGACCCGGCGCGCCGGCCGCTTTCACGGGCCGATGGTGGTGTCGATGCGCCCGCTGCGGCCGGCCGACGCCATCCGCGCCATCCAGATCACGTCGCGGCTGCCGGCCGCCCACGGCGCGCCGGTCCATATCGGCCATCCCGCCAGCATCGGCATCGCCGATCTCGCCAGGCCCGATTACGGCGACGCGGTGCCCATCGCGGCCGACGAGCTGCCGGTGTTCTGGGCCTGCGGGGTGACGCCGCAAGCCGCCATCGCGGCCGCGCGGCCGCCCTTCGCCATCACCCACGCGCCGGGCGCGATGCTGGTGACGGACCTGAGGAACACCGAGCTTGCGGCGTTTTGAGCCGCGTCCGTCATCGCCGATCCTCTTGTCAACCGTTCTATGGTAACGTACCTGTTACATACCATGCATGCCCTCGACGCTCTCGGAAGCCCCGTCCGGCGCGCTATCCTGTGCGAGTTGCGCGCGCGGCCTCTTTCGGTCGGAGAGATCGCGGCAAGACTGCCGGTGAGCCGGCCGGCGGTGTCGCGCCACTTGCGCGCGCTGGAGGAGGCGGGTCTCGTGCGAGCGCGCGAGGAGGGGACCCGCAATATCTATTCGGTGCATATGCAGGGCTTCGCCAGTGTCCGCGAATTCGTCGACGCGTTTTGGGACACGGCGCTGGCCCGCCTCCAGGAACTGGCCCGGCGATGATGGTCAAGTCTGTCGTGCTGCCCCTGCCGCCGCGCGCAGCGTTCGAGCTGTTCACTGGAAGAGCAAGCGATTGGTGGCCCACCAGCCGTCGCCACACTCACGACCCGGAGAGTGAGATATTCCTGCTCGAGGATGGACGATTTTATGAACGCGCACGCGACGGGTACGAAGTCGAACTCGGCCACATTCGATCGTGGGAATTCCCGCACCGTATCCTGATCGATTTCTTCATTGCGACCGGCCCCGAAAAGCCGACCGAGGTCGAGATAACATTCGCTGCCGAGGAGGGCGGCACCCGCGTGATGGTCACTCACCGGCCGAAGCCCGAAAGCGAGGATCTGTGGGCGGAGCGGGTGCCGCGATACGACCAGGCCTGGGACCTCGCGCTGGCGGCGTTATTACG
>Ga0302324_100009150_pt1 | contig 20778 bp, 28 predicted proteins | sample Palsa_T0_1_FD_201949 | JGI IMG/M metagenome (GOLD analysis project Ga0302324, IMG submission 201949) | Peat permafrost microbial communities from Stordalen Mire near Abisko, Sweden - Palsa_T0_1 | ecosystem: Environmental > Terrestrial > Soil > Palsa > Peat permafrost | place: Sweden: Abisko...
GGCTCGGGGTGAGCGCGAGGCTCGGGAGTGTCAGCGCTCCACAAAGAGTTTCAAGCGATCCAGGGCCGCGTCCCACTGGGCGGAAATGCCATCCAGGCAATGACGGGCGGCGCTGAGAGGCTCAGGCAGGAGTTCCCAAACGCTTTCTCGGCCAAGACGCGAGCTGCGCGCGAGGCCGGCGTGGGCCAGCACGTGGAGATGTTTGGTAACTGCCTGGCGAGTGACGGAGGCGTCGCGGGTGAGGCGCGCGATGGACATGGGGCCCCCGGCCGACAGTCGCGCCACGATGCGCAGGCGGGTTTCATCGCCGAGAGCCGCAAAAATCGGCGCGGTTCGCCCGGGGCTGAACCGTTTGGCGCCCCTAAGCCGTCTGGCTGACATACCTTTCGATCGCCTGCATCTGAATGGCCCAACCTTGCTCGTTGCCGCGGTGCGCCTCCAGGCGGCGCGCCCACGGAATTCCATCGAAACCCGATTCTACGACCGTGAGCAACGTGCCGTCCGGGGCGTCGGTGAGCTCGAAGACCACGAGCGTTGTGGGCTCCGCAGAGTAGTCAGCTTGGGGGTCGATCGTGTGCGGGTGCCCGCGCCAGGAAAGGAGCCGTTCGGGCTCCATGCGCTCGATGGTGATCTCGAAACGAACGTGCTCGTAACCGGGATGTGTGACCTGTCCCAAGAGCCGAGCTCCCGGTGCGAAAGGTCCGTTCAGCTTGACCCCGAACCACTGGCCGAATTCGCCGGCATCGGCCAGCGCGCGCCAGACCCGGGCGCGGGGAGCACGGAGAAGAATCTGTTTTTCGATGCGGTCCTGATCGCTCATGTGCAACCTCCTGATTGCAGGTTAGAGACTGATCGCAGATTAGCAGAACCGCCCGTCAAAGGCAGCCGTTTAGTTGCGCATTGCGCTCCGCTAGACGCACCGCGCGGGTAGTGGCGGGTTATCTGCCACGCTGGCGCGCCATTTCGCGCCGCAGAACCTGGTTCATGTAGGTTTGGTACTTTTTCCCGCGCGCGCGGAACCAGGCGAGGACATCGGCGTCGATGCGCAGACTGACGAGTTGCTTGATAGGCCGGTAGAACCGTCCCACCAGGACCTCGCGAGCCAGGGGTCCGGTCTCGGGAGCATCGGAAAAATCGATTTTGGAGTCGCGCATGTTCCCGAGGCGCCGCAGCGCGCGGCGTTCGCGGTCAGTGATCGGCGTTGTAAGCAGCGCGTTCGCGGGGACTCGCTTTTCTCGCCGAGATGATGCGGATTTCTTCTTCGCCATGTTGCTCCTCGTTTGTGTGAACCACCAACGGAATCACAATGCCACCGGCCAGACCTACAGTGTGCCAGCGCTCTTCGCCTTCGATGATGCGATCCACATAAGAGATCGCATTGGGATGATCGAAGACTCGTGCGGCCGTTTCGAAAGAAAAGCCGTGTTTTCGCCGGTCGATGCGATCCTTGCTCTCGTCCCAAGCAAAAGTGTATATACAGTACTGTAGCACATCCCCCTCACATCCACCGCCATGCTGCGGTTGGGTTTCGGCCCGGCGACATGCGCGTGAGTTCGATGGTGCGGACTCATGACCTCTCACGCCGGAGTACCGGGAGGCGTATGCGGCGCGCCGCGGAGCTGAACCTAAACGTCAGTGAGGTACTAAGTCGGATTCCTCCGACAACCAGCGGGAACGCCGTCTGGCAACTGGAAACGAAATCGATTAAGGTTGAAGCTCACGCATGCATCGCCGCTTCAAACAGCCCGGAGGGACGCATATCCGGCTCTATGCTTTGGGCGCGATATTTCTGGTGCCGCTGTCGATCGGCGTGCTGCTGGTGACCAGCAACGCGAGCCAGAACGACAACGCCTATCAGATTAGCCATGACGTCGCGAGCATGTACTCGCAGGGCCTGAATTTTTCCCAACGGGTCAACCAGAATATCGCTCTGAGCGTTGCCGACGGCAAGGGCATCGACATGCGCGGCGGCAAGGGCGTTTTGATACTGAGCAAGATTCGAGTCGTGCACGCTTCCGACTGCCCAGGCCCCGCTGGAGAATGTGGAAACAAGGGCTACGCGGTGGTCACCGAGCGCTACATCTTGGGGAACCAGGCTCTGCGCGCGAGTTCCTTCGGCACGCCCGCAACGGTGGATCAAACCAGCGGCGAGGTCCGGGACTGGGCGAACGATCCTTCGGCGCGCGCCACGGGCTTTCCCGCGAACTTGAAGCCGGGCGAGGTCACTTATGCGGCGGAGTGCTATTTGACGTCGCCCGAATCGGGCAGCGGCGTGTATTCGCGCACCATGTTCTAAGCCTGGGCCGCCCGCTTGATTTGTTCGGCTTCTTGGATTTTTTCTTCGACGATGCGGCCGTCGAATAGCGTGATAACGCGATCGGCGCAGCGCGCATAGCGAGGGTCATGCGTCACCATGCAGATGGTGGCGCCTTCCTGGTGCAATTCACTGAGCAACGCCATCACGGATTCGCCATTCACCGAATCGAGGTTGCCGGTCGGCTCATCCGCGAGAAGAATGGACGGGCGTCCGGCCAGCGCCCGCGCCACCGCCACGCGCTGCTGCTGGCCCCCGGAAAGCTGCGATGGATAGTGCTTGATGCGGTGCGACATGCCCACGCGTTCCAGCGCGTCCTTCACCAGCTTCTTGCGCTCGGGGGCAGGCATGTTGCGGTAGGTGAGCGGCAGCTCGACGTTCTCATAGACGGTGAGATCGCCGATCAAATTGAAAGCCTGGAAGATGAAGCCGATCTCTCGATTGCGCACCCGCGCCCGTTGCGAGAGCTTCATCTGGTCCACGCGCGTGTCGTTGAGCACGTAGGAGCCGTCGGACGGGGTGTCGAGCAGGCCGAGGATCGCGAGCAGCGTGGATTTCCCGCATCCCGAGGGACCGGAAATGGAAATGTACTCGCCCTTGCGAACGTTCAGCTCGATGCCCGCCAGCGCATGCGTTTCGACTTCATCGGTCGTGAACACCTTGAAAACGCTTTTGAGACTGATCAGTGCCGGCGCGTCTTGTTCCACGGCAACTCCTTCCCGAGCGCTCCGGGGATCCAAGTCCCGCGCTCAGCTCTGATAGACGTACGTTGAGCGGAGGCGTTAGGTTCGCAAAAAAACGATCGAATTGAGTAAGCCACAGATAAACACGGATCGAACCGCGAAACGGCGTTCATCTGTGTCCATCTGTGGCTGAACAGTAGCCGTCAAACCAGCGGTAAGGACAGGCGCGTCCAGCGAAGTTTCAGCGGTGCCGGCGTGAGAAAGTAGGCTTCATTTCAGATTCGGTGGCGAATTCCCCGGGGTCCGCCTGCCGGAGGCCCTCTCTGATGTGATCGATCTGCAAGGCCTCGATCGCCCTCCTGCCATGTTTCGAAGACAGGTCTTGCGGCTTCACCGCTCGCTTGGACTGCCTGGTTTTCCTCGTGGTCATAGGTGGCCTCTCACTGAAGCCGCGCCCGTCATGCCAGCGGCAAAACCAGCCGCGCCTCACAGCCCGGACCCTCCGAAGCATTCTGCAGCGTCAACGTTCCACCGTGCGCCTCGGCGATTTGGCGGCTCAGCACCAGGCCGATGCCCGACCCGGCGGGCTTGGTGGTGAAGAACGGCACGAACAAATTGCCTGTGTTCTGCAATCCGTGACCTTCATCGCGTATCCAGATCGTCAGGCGCGAGTCCTGGCGGTCCCAGCCCACGCGCACCCCGCCGCCCGTTTCAAGCGATGCGTCGGCGGCATTGCGAATCACGTTGATCAACAATTGCTCGAGCTGATCGGCGTCGGCCTGTATGAAGATCTCGGGTCCGGGCACCACCGCGGGCGGAATGCGCGTCTCCAAGCCCGCCACGCGCCGCACCAGCTCCGGCACGCACACCGGCGCCAGGCTGGGACGGGGCATTTTGGCGAGCGTCGCATAGGCGCTCATGAAGCGGCTCAAGGCTTCGCTGCGCGCGGCAATCACCGCCAGACCCCGCCGCGTGTCGGCTTCCCAATCCGCCGGCCGGGGCTCACGCGACAAAATGTTTTCCAGGCTGCCGGCGATCGACTTGATCGGTGTCAGCGAGTTGTTCAACTCATGGCCGATCACCCGGACCAGGCGCTGCCAGGCCTTCAGCTCTTCGGCGCGCAAGGGGCGCGTCAGATCCGTCACCACTACCAGCTGATGCGGCCGGCCGCCTTCGCGAAACAGGCTGCGGCTGACACCCCAGCGCGCCGTGCCGCCGGGAAATGTGCGCTGCTCGGTCCGCTGCGCGTCGCCTTCCAGGTATTGGGCCAGGCCCAGCACTTCCGCTGATTCGCCGATCAGCCGCTCGGACGGCTCGTTCAGCAGCCGTTCGCCGGCGCGGTTCACCAGGCGCAATCGCCGCTCGGCATCGAACGCGAACACGGCCACGTTGATCTCTTCCATGACCTTGCGGAGCAGCGTGGTGGCTTCCATCGCGCCCAGCCTCTGCTCTCGCAACGTAGCGCTCATCGCGTTCACCTGTTGCATCACTTCACCCATGGGGTCGTCGCCCTTGGAGTGCCGCGCGCGGATGGAATAGTCGCCTTCACGCATCGCTTCCAGCAAATTCGCGAGCGTTCGCAGAGGCGACGCCACGCGCTCGCGCAATCCGAAGCAGAAGCCCAGCCAAACGCCCACGATCAAGACGCTCAGCGTCCACTCGACTCGCGGCGTGTAGTCGCCCAGCCACAGCACCAGCATGGACGTGACGACCCCCGGCAGTCCGGCGATCAACGCCATCACTAGAATGCGCCGGTCGTGGACAAGGCGGGGCTTCGGCAACTTCACGGCGTGGTCACAATCCGTAGCGTTGCAGGCGGCGGTACAGGGCGCTGCGGCTAAGGCCCAGCGCATTGGCGGCATGGCTCACGTTTCCATTGTGGCGCGAGAGCGCTTTCTTGATCAGAAAGGCCTCCACTTCCTCGATGCTCATGTCTTCCAGGCGCGGGCTGCCCTCGCGTCCCGAGCGCAGCGCCAGATCGACGGGCTTAATCTGGCTGTCTTGCGCCATCAGCACGGCGCGCTCGATTACGTGATTCAGCTCGCGTACGTTTCCTTGCCAGGGATGCTCCAGCATCAACTGCAGAGCGGCGCGGTCGAAGCCGCCGATGCGTTTGCGGTAGCGCTGCGCGTGCGTGGCCAAAAAATGTTCGCCCAGCAGCGGGATGTCTTCGCGGCGCTCGCGCAGCGGCGGCAGATGAATCTCGATGGTGTTCAGCCGGAACAAAAGATCCTGACGAAAGTGGCCGGCCTGCACTTCTTCATCCAGATGCGCGTTGGTGGCCGAGATCACTCGCACGTCCACCCGCTTGGTCCGCGACGATCCCACGCGCTCCATCTCGCCCACTTCCAAAACCCGCAGCATTTTCGCCTGCAAATTCAGCGGAACGTTGGCGATCTCATCCAGAAACAGCGTGCCGCCGTCGGCCAGCTCGAAGCGGCCCACGCGATCGGCCTTGGCGTCCGTGAATGCGCCCTTCACGTGTCCGAACAGCTCGCTTTCGAAGACTCCCTCGGCCAACCCGCCCGCGTTCACCGTCACCATCGGCTTGGCGCTGCGGGAAGAGATAGCGAACAGCGTCTTCGCAACCACTTCCTTGCCCGTGCCAGGCTCGCCCGTGATCAGGACATTCGCGTCCGATGGCCCCACGCGCGAAATCATCTGGAGCACCGGCTGCATGGAGGGCGATTCGGCGATCAGCGCGGGAACGCCTTCGGCGCGCAGCAAGCGATTCTCTGCTTCCAGGCGCAATCCGCGGCGGATGGCGTTGCTGAGATCGATTTGGGTTTTGACGATGGTCCGCAGCCGGTCGTTATCCCAGGGCTTTTGCACGAAATCGCGCGCGCCGCCCCGCATCGCCTCGACAGCCAGGCCCACCGTGCCCCAGGCGGTCATCACGATCACCGGCAGCACCGAGTCGATGGCCCGAATTCGCGAAAGCAGATCGAGCCCCTCCTGACCGGAGGTGGTGTCGCGGGTGTAGTTCAGGTCCATGATCACGACGTCGAAATCGCGGGTCTCGAGCGCGGTGACCACGGCCGCCGGAGAAGTGACGGCTTCGATCTGGTAGCCCTCGCCTTTCAGCAGCAGGCGAAGGGCTTCCAGCACATCGGTTTGATCGTCGGCGATCAGAATCCGCGGCGCTGCCGCGCCTTGCCAATCCGTCATGCTTCACTCCAGGGCGCCGGCGTTACCGAGCCGCGACCGTAAGGGAGTCGGTGGTTAGGTTTCGATCCAGCCATCGGCGATATTGATGATCCGATTCCCGTACTCGGCGTTCTTCTCGTTGTGCGTCACTTGAATGATGGTCGTTCCCGCGTCATTCAACCGCTTGAAGAGGTCCATGATCTCCTTGCCCTGGCTGGAATGCAGATTGCCGGTGGGCTCGTCGGCCAAAATGATCTTCGGGCTGGCCACGATGGCCCGCGCGATAGCCACCAGTTGCTGCTGTCCGCCGGAAAGCTGATTAGGATACAGGTCCTTTTTGCCGACGATCTGAAAGCGGTCCAGCACGTCGCACACGATGCTGTCGCGCTCCCCCTTCTTGATGTTGCGATACGAAAGCGGAATGTCGAGATTCTCGTACACGGTGAGGGAATCCAGCAGATGATAACTCTGAAACACGAAGCCGAAATATTTCTTGTACAGCTCCATGCGATCTTTCTTGGCCAGCTTGTGGATGGCGTGGTCGGCCAGGTGATACTCGCCGGTCCAAGCGCTGTCGTGCATGCCGAGCAGGTGCAGCAGCGTCGACTTGCCTGCGCCTGAAGGTCCCATGATGGATATGAATTCGCCTTCCTTCACTTCCACGTTGATGCGGCGCAGCACGAAGGTTTTAGTTGGACCGTGTTCGAAGTACTTTTCCACGTTCCGCAAGACGATTATCGGTGAACTCATAATGGTATTGTCTACTGAGCCGCGGCCGCGAGGAGCGGTGGCCGCCCTAGCGATGCAGAATACAGCTGAGGTTCGAGAGGATGTCGCGCGGCATCGGGCAGCGCTCGATGCGGATGGCGTTTTCGACGCGAATCGAATCCAGACTGTCGATCCAATGCCAGGAGCGCACCCAGCCCAGCCCGAGCATCACGAGAGAGATGAACAACACCGCGACAAAATCGACATTTCGTCCAAACATTACGCCACCCCCGCGCTTTCTTCTTCCACGATTCTTCCGTCGAACAACCGGATGGAGCGGTCCGCGTAGAGCGCATAGCGGGGATCGTGAGTCACCATGCATATGGTCGCGCCGCCCCGATGCAGCTCGCGCAGCAATTCCATTACCGCCTCGCCGTTGACCGAATCCAGATTCCCGGTCGGCTCATCCGCCAGCAGGATGGAAGGATCGCCGCCGAGCGCGCGCGCCACCGCCACGCGCTGCTGCTGGCCGCCGGAGAGCTGCGACGGATAGTGCTTGATGCGGTGGGACATGCCTACGCGCTCCAAGGCATCGTGCACGCGCTTCTTCCGCTCCGCCGAAGGCATCCCGCGATAGGTCAACGGCAGCTCCACGTTCTCATAGACGGTAAGATCGCCGATCAGGTTGAACGCCTGGAAAATAAATCCGATTTCACGATTGCGGATGCGCGCCCGCTCGGCCAGCTTAAGACTCTGCACCGGCTTGGAGTTCAGCACGTACGTGCCGTCGGATGGAGAATCCAGCAGGCCCAGGATGGCGAGCAGCGTCGACTTGCCGCAGCCCGAAGGTCCCGCGATCGCCAGATACTCGCCCTTCTTGATGTGCAAATGAATGCCGGCGAGGGCGTGCGTTTCCACCTCGTCGGTCTGGAAGACTTTCGTCACGCCATCCATGCTGATCAAAGCTGTTTCGTCAATCGCCATAAGCACTCTCCTCTACCGGCTTCGCAACTTCTGAGCCGCGCGCGACAGCAAGCGGTTTTTCTAATTCAGGCGAATCCGGTTGTAAGCATCTTGCGACGACATATCCGACAAGATCACCTGATCGCCCACCTTCAACCCGTCCACCACTTCAATGTTGTTCACCGAAGCGCGCCCCAACGACACCGGCACGCGCAGCGCCTCTTTGCCGTCTCCGTCCAGTTTGAACAGCGTGATCTTCGCTCCCGGCTGGCCGATGACCGGCTTGCCTACGTAGACCACATCCGTCAGCTTCTCCAGCGTGATGGTGCCGTCCACGCTCAAATCCGGCCGCGCACCGGGCGGCAACGGCCCCTCCAGAGAGACGTCCACATCCACCGTTCCGTTGACAGCCGCCGGATCGATGCGCGAGACGTGTCCGGGGATAATGCCGTTGCGCGTATCGATGGATGCGGCCTGTCCGATGGCGACATCCTTCACCTGCGTTTCGGGAATCTTGAGCGTGGCCTTTAGTTTGTTCGGCTGCGCGATCTTCGCCAGAATCGTGCCGGTCGAAACCCGCATTCCTACTTCGAGCGGCGTGGCCGTCGCGCCCAGCTGCGTGAGCGTGCCGTCCGTTCCCGAGCGAATGGTCAACTGCTCCACCTGCTCCTTTTTCAGCTTGTAGGCAGCTTGCAACTTCTCAATCTGCACTTTCTGCGCTTCTACCTGCGCCTCGATCGATTTGTCGCTGATGTCCAACTGCTCTTTCGAAAGCGCGTAGCGGCCCTTTAACTCCTGCCATTTCGCGACGGAAAGTTTCGTGTCCAGGTCGGATTTCAAGCCCAGTTTGGTCAGCTGCGAATCGCGATCGGCCTGCAGTTGAGCCTGCTCCATGTCCGATTTCACCTGTTCCGTGGTAGCCTTCTGCGCCAGCTGCTGCGATTCGAGCGTCACTCGCAGATTATCCAAGTTTGCCTGCGCCGCCTTGATCTGCCACTCCAAATCCGCGGCCGCCAGCTCCATGTCGGGGTTGCTCAGCGCCATGAGGACATCGTTGGCGTGCAGCGTTGCCCCCGGCAGGAAATTGATCTTGTCCACGCGGCTATCGAAGGCCGCTGGAATCCACATGTACTGCTCCACCACCAGCGTTCCGAGGCCGCGCACGTCGCGGACCATGGGACCGCGCTTCACCGAGTCGATCCATACCGTGGCGCGATCCACCGACGGGGCCGCGGGTTTCAGCCTAGAGAGCCCCCAGGTGATCAGCGGGACCGCCGCGACCACGAGTGCAATGACGATGATCCTGCGAATCAATTTCCGGCGAGCAACTTCTTTACCGCGTGGCACATCCATGACGATTTCTCCTAATGGCAATGGGCAAATTGCCCACCAAAGTCGATCTTACTGAAAAAGAAGGTTTACCGGCGAATTCGCCCTGACTTAGGGGAACAGGTGTGTCCGCTTGTGGGACGAACTGTGCGGGAACGATTCCGAGCCGCGCGAGTCAACAAGCGGTCTTGCTACGTCGCCCGCGCCATGAACAGGTACATCATCCCGAACGCTACCGCCGTCACGGCGATGCTGATCCCCGCCAAGGCTCTGAGCAGCGGCTCCTTCCACATCATGCGCGCCCGCGGCGTGCTGGCCAGCCATCCGGCGACGAACCCGCCCGAAAATCCGCCCACGTGGGCCCAAAAATCCACGCCCGGTATGAAGCTCAAGACCAATCCGTAAATCACCCATCGCATGTAAAGTGATTTCACCTGCATTCCGAGCGAAGAGCGGTCGGTGAAACCGAACGCCAGCATCGCTCCGATCAGTCCGAAGATGCCGGCCGATGATCCCACCGAGAAATGGCCGATGCCGATGTGTGAGCTGGCGAAGAATCCGGTGATGGTTGAGACGAAGTAAAACACGATCAGGCGGCTGGTGCCGTACAGCATTTCCACTTCCGCGCCGAGGTCGAACAGCACCCACGAGTTCATCAGAATGTGCAAAATGCCGCGGTGCAGAAACCCGGCGGTGATCAGGCGCCACCATTGCCCTTGCATCAGCACCGCCGGAACGCTCTGTCCGGCCTCGTTGATTCCGGATTGCGGGCTCACATATTCCGCGATGAACAAGGCCGTGTTGATGAGCAGGATCATCATGGTTGTGAAACGCGCGTGCGGGATCAAGCCGCCCAGAATCTCACCAGGATTGCGCCGCTCCACCGCGCGCGGGCCCATGGGAGCCTGGCAATACGGACATGCCTTGTCGCTGGTCGTCACAAACGCCCGGCAATTCGGGCACATCCGCCTGTTGTCCACGCCCCCATTGTACAGCGCGGTAACACACTCTACTCGATTGCTACAATCGAATTTGGGATGGCCAAGTCCGAGCAGCAGCATCGCCAAGACATCCTCGACGTAGGCAAGCTGATCTATCAAAAGGGATGGACCGCGGCCAACGACGGCAATATCAGCGTGCGTTTGGACGACCGCCGCATTCTGTGCACCTGCACCGGCGTGAGCAAGGGCATGATGACTCCGGCCGACGTGATCGTCTGCGATTTGGCCGGCAACAAGATCGACGGCGCGCGCGAGCGGACCACCGAGATCGCGATGCATCTGACCATCTACGAAATGCGGCCCGACGTCTCGGCCGTGGTGCATGCGCATCCGCCGGTGGCCACCGGATTCGCAGTGGCCGGAAGGCCGCTCAACCTGGCGCTGCTGCCCGAAGTGATCGTCAGCCTGGGATGCGTGCCGCTGGCCGAATACGGTTTGCCCGGGACTCCCGCTCTCACGGCGGGCATGCTGCAGTACATCCCGAAATACGATGCTATCCTGCTGGGCAATCACGGCTCGGTGTGCTACGGCGAGGACCTCTACAAGGCGTTCTTCAAGATGGAGACTGTGGAGCACTTCGCGCGAGTGACGTTGGTGGCCGAGCTGCTGGGCGGCGCCAAGGTTTTGCCCAGACACGAAGTGGCAAAATTGTTCGATTCGCGCGAGCGCTATGGCGTGAAGTCGCACGCCCGCATGGAGCCGGGCCGGCCGGTAGTCGCCGAAGACGTCGAAGCCGTGGAAGCTCAGCGGGAGAGGCATCCCATCGCGCGAGAGGACCTGATCGCAATCATCGATGAAGCGCTACGCTCGCGCGGCGTCCTCACCTGAGCCGCGTGCAGCAGTGGAATCATGATGAAGCAGCGGAATCAGGATCAGATCCGAGGCGGCGTGAAAAAGGATGGGAACCAACAGGGTGCCCGTCCCCAGGAAGAGCCCGGCGAAGAGGAGGCCGCCGATGCCGGCGCTGATCAAGCCGGAAACACCCTGGTACAAGTGCGCCGAGCCGAAGGCGAATGCGGCGATCAGCACGGCTGCGAGCATGGGGATATGCCAGGGCTCGATCGCCAGATAACGCAGCAGGAAGCCTCGATACAGCACCTCTTCGCAGATGCCGGCGGTGACGGCGACGGCGCCGTACCAGCGGAATTCGCTGTCCGTTTCAGGCAGGAAAAAGGCCAGGTGCGCGGTTTGCTTTAGCACTTTCTGGCGCACTCGAGGATTGCGCAACGCCTGGAATTGGGGCGCCAGCACGGCGCAGAAGAACAGGATGCAGAGCGTGGCGACGGTCCAGCGGACCAGCGTCACCGGAAGCCATGAGATCCCGGTTGGAGCGAGTCGCAGCGACAATATTTTGGGCCCGGCGGCCCACCAGACCAATCCGGCGGCGATCCATTCGATGAGCATCGTCTTCCGGTAATACCGAATCCTGGCGCGGGGATTCGATCCCGTGCGCAGTTCGCGAGTGTCGAAGTAGTCCCAAACCGGATAAAGGACCAGCAGGAACGCCGCCAGAATGTGCTCAACTAGTGGCAGTGAGCTCACTCGCCTTGCGGTCCTGGCTTCGAGGCCGGCGGCGGCGCGCTTGCGCGGACCAAAAGAACAGTAAGCCCGCGACCGCCATCACCAGGACCAGTTTCACGACCTCGAGCACTCCATATAGCCCATGCAGCCACATAAACTGGTTGTATCCGACGGAACCGGTGCCTGTTTCGAAGTCGATCGACCGGCCCAGCGCAATCATTTGCGGTGTGACGCCGAATCGCTGGAACAGCGTGAGGAGCACCATCCCCCCGGCCAGGCCGGTGAGCAGCCATCGCCGGATGGCGAAGAATAGAATCGCGGTCAACGCAATGCCCAAGGCGATCTGCGCCCATTCCCAGGCGACGAAGAAGAGCTGGTTCTCTTCACCGGCCAGGTAACGGAGCAAGAGCCGCGATTTTTCCGCACCCAGCGTCTGGAACATTTGCGCAGCTTCCCGCGGCGGCGAAGCCAGCACGCTATCCACGGTCTGGAAGTTCTCTGTCGCCACAAAAATCATGAACAGGCCGCCAAAAATCAGGCAACCGCACAAAAACGCCGCAATTCGGTGATAATGCATTGTCTTAGTGCCTCAGTTTAGCGTAAAAGTTGCGCCGATGCGCGCCCTCTTTCAGCCGGCCAGCACGCGCTGCACCGAATTTCGCAGCACCAGTTTCTGTTTGCACGGCCCCAATTCCGCGCGTACCAGCGCGCCAGCCGCCCCAATAGACACGACCTCGCCGCCCGCCACCATCACGGCCAGCGGCTGGATTAGGTACCGCTGCACCGTGCGTTTGAGCTCTCGCGCGCCATACTCCGGACTGGTGCCGCGCTCCAGCAGGAACTTGCGCGATCGCTGGGGTACTTCGATGCGAAACGCCTGCTCGCCGAGCCGCCGGTCGATGTGCGATTGTAAGTCCTCGATTTGCTGGTTGAGGATCGCCGTCAGCGCCTGGGAATCGAGCGGCCGATAGGTCACCACCACGTCGATCCGATTGATAAACTCGGGCGAGAAATTCTTGCGCACCGCCGACATGCCGATGCGGTCCAGCTTGCGGTCCCGATTCGCGCCCGATCGCGGCAGGTTGCCTTCAAAGCCAAACTCCGGCCGCAGCTCGTGGCTCATTTGGCGCGCGCCCAGATTGCTCGTCAGAAAGATCATACTCTTTTCGAAATTCACCAGGGTGCTGTCGCCCAGCCGTAAGGTGCCCTTGTCCAGAACCCCCAGGAGCAGCCGCACCAGCGTCGGAGCCGCTTTCTCGATTTCATCGAACAGCACCACCGACAGGTCGCACGATTCACTGGACGCGGCGCTCAGCTTTTGCTGAGTCAACAAAGGCTGCGTCTCCCGATGCCCCAAGTATCCGGGAGGGGCGCCCAACAGCTTGGCCACTTCATGCTCCATCTGGTACTCGCCGCAGTCCACCTTGAGCAGCTTCTTGGGACTGCCGTGCAGCACATCGGCCAGCGCTTCCACAGTCTTGGTTTTCCCCGTTCCCGTGGGACCAAGCAGCAGAAAGACCCCCGCCGGCCGCCCTTCGGGGGTCAGCCGGGCCCGGTACATGTCCAAGTACGGGACAACCGCCGCGATCGCCGCCGGCTGCCCTACCAGCCTTCGCGACAATGCCACCGCCATGTCGCTTGTATAATTGATGCCGGCCTGCGAGCGCATAGAAATAAATGAATCCTCGCACAATTATGGAACTGAAATTGCCGCGAGAGCCGCTTTTCGTGCCTAAAACTCGGCCAATTTGAGAGCTCTTCGCTCAAGACTTTGCGCTGAGGAATGAGTGAATTAAACCGGCAATACGAGCGCTCGCACGGCCATCCCCGTAAGGGTTGTGAACGCGCGACATCTGGTCATATGCCGCGCGGTCGTCCAGCAAAACCGTAGCCTCGCGAACAATGCGGTCTTCATCGGTTCCAACCAGCTTTACGGTGCCTGCAATCACGGCTTCGGGCCGCTCGGTCTTCTCGCGGAGCACCAGAATCGGCTTTCCAAGCGAGGGCCCCTCTTCCTGAATTCCGCCCGAATCGGTGATCAGCAGGTAGGCGCGGCGCATCAAATCCACGAAAGGCACGTAGCTCTGCGGGGCTATCAGATTCACATTCTGATGGGTGGCCAAGTAGCGCTGCACCGGATCCTGAACATTCGGATTCGGATGCACCGGATACACCAATTGCACGTCGCCGCGATCGGCGATCCTGGCCAGGGCGCGGCAGATGCGCTCGAAAGCGTCGCCAAAACTTTCCCGGCGGTGCGCCGTGACTACGATGAGCTTCTTTGAAGAGTCCAGCTCGGGCCACTCGCGACCGCGCAGCGCGCCTTGTTCCAGTCTGCCCTGATCCAAAGCCTCGCGCACGAACAGCACGGCGTCGATTCCGGTGTTCCCCGTAACGTGAATCGAATCGGCCGCGACGCCTTCATGGCGCAGGTTCTGCGCGGCCAATTCCGTCGCCGCGAAATGCAGCGCGGTGAGATGCGACGCCAGCACCCGGTTCATCTCTTCGGGAAAAGGCTGCCGCATGTCATGCGTGCGGAGGCCCGCTTCCACGTGAGCCACCGGAATGCCTAAATAGAAAGCCGCCAGCGCGCCGCACAGGGTTGTGGTGGTGTCGCCTTGCACGATCACCATCGCTGGTTTTTCAGCGCGCAGAACCGGCTCCAGGCCCGCCAGAATCCGCGAGGTGGATTGAAACAAGGTTTGACCCGGCAGCATCAGGTCCAGGTCGTGATCAGGTTTTACTTGGAAAGCATCCAGAACCTGGTCCAACATCTCGCGATGCTGCGCCGTGACGCATACTCGGACGTTGAATTTGCTGGGATGTTCGCGCAGACCGCGAATCACCGGGCAGAGCTTGATCGCCTCCGGCCGGGTACCGAAGATCAACAGGATCTTATGCATCAGCAGGGGCGCTGAGTGCGAATCGTCTACTTGTGCCGGTAGGTGATTCGTCCCTTCGTTAAATCGTAGGGAGAAAGCTCCAGGGTGACACGATCACCGGCCAACACGCGGATACGATTGCGGCGCAGCTTGCCGGCCAAATGCGCCAATACTTTGCGGTCCTGATCCAACTCCACGCTGAACAGGCCGCTCGGAAATTTTTCGACTACGGTTCCAGTAACTTCAATGCTGTCTTCCTTACTCATCCTCCTCCTTGATCCTGATTTTCCGCCATAGGTATCTTAGCAAACGATGCTCCATTCCTGTTCTTTGGGAGCGCAAAGGGTGCGGCGCGAACCGCCAAACACCCAGCTGCTAATTCGCGCCGCGCTCCGTTTTGCGCGAGTTCCAAAGCAAAGGAATCAATAGCAGCGCCGCAGCCACCGCGCACACCACCGACGATTCCCACGCCAGGCGAGTGAGCGCCCTCCGGGTGTTGAAATGATCCAGGACTTCGAGCTGCAGCCGTTCCGGCAAAACGCGCGAGCCGAAGATCAACGCCAGCAGAATCGCCAAGAATCCGATTCGCAGGATGTTCTTCACACCGGTGGCCGAGAAGCGGCGCGCGAGAACCGCGCCTAAAATCGCAATCGCGATCGATGCGCTCAGGCTGAACGTTAGGACGGCGCCCAGGAATCCCGGCGGCGGTGCAAGCCAGCCTCCGCGCCGGGCGACTAGGTTGAGCGTCACGATGGCCGTCACGAGAATGACCACCGTGATGCCCCAACCCCAAGCGACGATCACCGCGATCCTTCCAAGAATGGCGGCGTTATGTGACCCGCTTTTTCCGTGCGCGGCTGCCAGTTCCGCGCTCGCGGGCGCAACAAACAACAGCGCTAGACACGCATAGGCGGCGACGATGCGCGGATCCAGGAACCCGAATCCTCTATACAGAGGAAACAGGACGCCGAACGCAAACACCACAACGAGGATGACTACGGCTTGCCGGGCCATGAGCGAAAGTATATTCCGGCCCAGGGCAGGCCGGGCAACCAGACTACGGATTCACGGGCGGACCCGCATTGCCTCTCATATGTTGCGAGTCCTGCTGGTTCTCCTGGCAGATGTATTCCATCAGCTCTTCTTTCGGGCGGAGGCGAGCCGTGAAGGTCAGCGTAAAAGGCTTCGAGTAGTCGCCCGGATCGATGATGGTGACCTTGTTCTCGAGAGTCCCTAAATCCTTCCGCGTGTAACGCTCGATGGTATGCAGTTGCTCGGTGTGCGGATGGCCGCGAAAATCGAACCAGAATTTGTCGTTGAAACCAACCGTGTCCACTACCAGCGTGTCTCCGTCCCAACTCCCGATCGAGTGTCCGTACCAGGTGGGATCCGGATCATCGGGATGCTTGCGGCCGTCCATGAAGATCTGCCGGTAGCTGTGAATATTGCCCTCAAAAAGGAAGAAGATATGCGTGGAATCCTGCACGATCCTCCACGGATACGGCGCGATGCGCGGAATCCCCGTCGGCAGACAATTCGCCTCCGGATCGTCCTTGGATTGCCTTTGATCCATGATCGCCTTCGCCGCCGGCAGTAGTGGAATCGTTTCGCCTGGAGCCAAGCCTTGCGCAAGATCGCCGACCGGGCCGCCGCCGCTCCACACTCCGGATAGATCCGGGTGCCCGTCAGCGCGCCGAGGCGTTGGACCATGCGGCGTCGTATCGCGGGGGCGCGCCTTCGGAGTTTCGGGATTCGCGCTTCCTCCCGCCGGAGCGGTTGCCTCGACGGGCGTAAGGCTTGAGGATTTCGCGGGCGCAGTCGCCGGAGCCTGCGCGATTGCTCCCGCCGCCAACAGGGACCCGATCGCCAACATGGCCGGAGCTCTCTGATTTTTCACTGCGGTTCTCCTTCTACTGGTTCGGAATCGCATCGCCCGCTGCGCCCGCGAAGACCTTCTTGCCATCGGCCAACACTACGCTTCTGGCATTGGCCATCTGCGATCCGTCCTTGGCTTGGGCGCCTTCCACCGTCACCGCATCGCCGACGTTCAGAGTGTGTCTGGTCCATCCATTTCGAGTGAGCACGTTTGGACTCGCAAGCTCTAAGTTCCAGTTTGTTACGTTGCCGCTTTCGTCCTTCACATCGATATAAAAGCGAGCATGCGGATTGGTCCATTCAACCTTGGTCACCGTGCCCTTCAGCGTGACCGGTTTCTTAGCGTCATACTCGGCGGCGAATGAGTGATGCGCCAGAGCCGCCGCCGGCGCCAGCAAACCCAGCCCCACAACCAAAAAAGCGAAAGCAGCTTTCATCCCGAGCCTCCTGGGTAGATTTTGTCACATCTGTTCCCGCCATGGATAATGGGGAGACTGCGGAGACCAGCGTGCGGCGCCTCATATCATCCGGCTCATCCTTCGAACGTCAGATCGGGTATTCGCGCGCCGTTGTCGACGGCGAGTGGGTATTCGTTTCGGGTACCACCGGGTTCGACTACGAAACCATGACCATCTCCGATAACGTCGTCGAGCAAGCCGAGCGATGCTTCATCAATATCGAAAAGGCCCTGTCGGATGCCGGCAGCCGGATCACCGACGTGGTCCGGGTTCGCTACATCCTTCCCAGGGTCGAGGATTTCGAGCCATGCTGGCCAGTGCTGAGCAGGTACTTCGGCGACGTTCGACCCGCGGCTACCATGATCGCTGCCGGCCTCTCGGACCCCCGCATGAAAATCGAGATCGAAGTGACGGCGCGCCTGGGTGGCAGCGCTTTGCATAGCTGACGACACCGAAATGCCTAACCGCGCTGCGGCACTAGACAGAGGTGTCCTTATAATACACATAATATAAGTGAGCCATGTAAGGCTCTTGAAGTTTATCTATCTATAAGAAGAAGAGGTATATAGATGACAATTGAAGAGGTAGAATCTCGCATAGAGCAAGGTCTCGCGAAACTGCGGTCACCCGAATACAAACCACTGGAAACCCTGCTGCAACCGCTCATTCCGAAGGGTTATCGAGTTCACGTGTCCTTGGTGGACAAGAATGGCCGCAAGAAGCGCAAGAATGCATCGGCGGATAATTGGTCTCCCGATTTTGGAGAGGTACGGGTTAACTTCGAACCGGATGCTACGAATCCGGATATTTCAGTAGCCGAACAGGAATCGGAATTATCGGCTGAATCGCCCGCGAAGCCAAGCGACACCATTGCGTCTGAACCGATATCGGATTTGGTTCGCACCCTCGATCGAGCCGAGTCTAGACCGGGCTATCAGTTTGTCGCGCTCAAGTGGTTCCGCGATGTTGCTTTGGCCGGGGAGAGCTTCAGCTGGGCACAGTCGGACTCTGCACGGCAGGGCATTTTGCGTGAGGCCATCGAAAGGCGCCTGATTTTGATAAGCAAGGTGCCAAATCCGAAGTCCCCACAGTTCCCGGTTACGGCGATTCGCCTGAACCGGCTCCTCCTGGAGATCCAGGCGATTCTGGGAGCGCAAGTCGCGGATTCTGATTTCACGCCAGTGGACATCCGGGGGGAGGAGTTGTCTGCAACGGTTTTGCGCGAGAGGCGTTAGCCGTTGGGCCTTTACTATCTGGAGACCAGCGCCCTCGTCAAATTGTACGTTCGAGAGCCGGGCTCCGAGCGCTTACTACGGCTGGCCGCTCGCGTCAATAATCACCGTTTTGCTGTATTGGCGCTGTCGCGGGTTGAAATGCATTCTGCCATCCGCAGGCGGGAGCGCGAAGGCGACATCGAGGCGGCGATTGCGGACCGGTTGCTGAGTCAATTCGAGCAGCATCTGGAATCGCGATTCATAAAGCAGGTATTGAACGACCAGGTCATTGATCTTGCAACAAGCTTAGTGAAACGGAACGCTTTGCGCGCTTATGATGCCGTTCAGTTAGCAGGTTGCCTCACGCTCAAAGAGAATTCCGCCACCGATGAGCCGAGCTTCGTTTGTTCGGATCAACGTTTGCTTCAGGCGGCGGAGATAGAGGGGCTGGCCTGCCTGGATCCGATTAGCGCCCTCTGACGCTGGCCCCATTAGATGGCGATACTGGCGAGAAAGCCCGGTTTGCGGCGGGCCTTCATTTGTTGTTCCCAAGAGTAGGCGAGCTTGATCAGCGTGGGCTCGCTCCAGGCAGCGCCGAAGAACGACAGGCCGACGGGCAGGCCGCTATAGAATCCGGCCGGGACGGTGATGTGCGGATAGCCGGCGACGGCCGCGGGCGTGGTGCAGCCGCCGGTGTCGCGATCGCCATTGACGTGGTCAGTGAACCAAGCGGGGCCGGAGGTCAGCGTCACGATCGCGTCCAGTTTGTATTTGGCGAGCAGAGCATCGATGCCATCCTGGCGCGACAGGCGCACGCAATCGGCGCGGGCTTTCAGGTACGCGGCATCGGTAAGCGGGCCTTTGGCCTCCGCCTGAATGAACAGCTCCTGCGCGAAGAAGGGCATCTCGCGGGGGCGATTCTCTTCGTTGTAATCGATCAGGGCCTTTAACGTGCGCGCGGGACTGCTTGACGGCAGCCGAGCGAGGTAGCGATTGATGCCGTCCTTGAATTCGTAGAGCAGCACCTCTAGCTCGGGCGCGTCGAGCTGGCCGTGCGTCGCAAGGTCGGCCGGGTCGATCACTTCTGCGCCAGCCTTTTTCAGACCGTCGATGCAGACGTTGAGGAACGCATCGAGCGGCGCATTGCTCTCGAAGAACTTGCGGGCGATCCCGAGGCGCGCGCCGCGCAGGCCCTGAGGATCGAGAAAGCGCGTGTAATTGGCGGCTTTGCCTTGGGAAGCGGCGGTCGCGGCATCTTCAGGATCGACTCCAGCCATCACGCCTAGCAAAATGGCGACATCGCGAACCGTGCGCGCCATCGGGCCGGCGGTGTCTTGGCTGGCCGAGATGGGGATGATGCCGGAGCGGCTGACGAGTCCGACGGTGGGCTTGATGCCTGCGAGGCCGTTAATGGATGACGGACTGGTCACCGATCCATCGGTTTCGCTGCCGATCGCCGCGGCGCAGAGATTGGCGCTGGCGCCTGCACCCGAGCCGGAGCTGGAGCCGGAGGGATTGCGGTCGAGCGCGTACGGGTTTTTGGTTTGACCGCCGCGTCCGCTCCATCCGCTGCTGGAATGCGCGGAGCGAAAGTTGGCCCATTCGCTGAGATTGGTTTTGCCGAGAATGATGGCGCCCGCGGCACGCAGGCGAGCGGTCACGAAAGCGTCTTGCGGGGCGCGCCAATCGGCGAGCGCGAGCGAACCGGCGGTGGTGCTGATTGGGTCGCGCGTTTCGATGTTGTCCTTGACCAGGATCGGAATGCCGTGCAGCGGGCCGCGCACGCGGTTGTCTTTGCGTTCGCGATCCAGTTGGGAGGCGATGGCGGCGGCATCCGGATTGAGCGCGAGCACCGCGCCGAGCTTAGGACCACTTCGGTCAACGGCTTCGATCCGCGCCAGGTAAAGCTGGACCAGGCGCTGGGAGGTCCACTTGCCTTGCTCGAGGCCGGCGGCGAGATCGGCCACGCTGACCTCGTCCAATTCGAAATCGGCGGGTCCAGTGGACGTGCTAGCCGAGCTTGCGGGCACGTATTGACAAGCTGTTTGCGAGGCCGCCGCGCCGGCGATGGCGGCCGCCAGGAACGAGCGCCGTTTCATGCGGAGTATGGTAGCACCGCGCGCGGCGCGCCTAGCGATTAGGCTGCTATATTCATTTCCCGAAGAAACGCCAGGTCCTCGCCGGTCAACTCGACTTCGCTCCCGGACGCAAGCTTAGAATCGGCAACCAAGGCAGCGGGTTGCGCCCCGTCGTTGGTTGCAATAGGGCTGACGGTGGCGCTGGTTTCCACGATCAGGCATAGTTCGTGACCAGACCTTCTCACTTCGGCCACGATGGCGCCGATACGGCTGGAGTCCGAGATTGCCTGGTCGATAGCTTGCTGGAGTTTCTCGAGCAGTACGTTGATTTCGGATGTCATGCCCTTTCTTAAGCACGTGGCTTACCAAGGCGCAAACATCGTGATTTCAATAAGTCACGGTGAACGTTCGGACAGAGTGTCGAGGTTAGAGGGACAACGTGGCCGGACAAGGTGACCTAATGGGCGCCGGAGGGCTGGCGCGCGCCGCGCTTGGGCCGCCGCATGATGAACGGCAGCGGGCTCAAGCAGGCGATGATCAGCGACATCACGTAGAAGCTGTTCTTGAAGCTAAGAGCGTTGGCCTGGCTTTGCATGGTGAAGTAA
>Ga0302324_100009152_pt1 | contig 20774 bp, 10 predicted proteins | sample Palsa_T0_1_FD_201949 | JGI IMG/M metagenome (GOLD analysis project Ga0302324, IMG submission 201949) | Peat permafrost microbial communities from Stordalen Mire near Abisko, Sweden - Palsa_T0_1 | ecosystem: Environmental > Terrestrial > Soil > Palsa > Peat permafrost | place: Sweden: Abisko...
AGCCGCCCACCACCGGGCCGTGGTTCTGGTCGGTGGCCAGCGCCCACAGCACGTAGCCGCGCGCCCAGTTGCGCGTCACGGCAACCAGCTCGGCGGCCTCCTCGGCCAGCACGTTGCCCTTTTGCCATGTGCCGCCGCTCGACTCCGTCACCCACTGGTCCTTCTGCGGAAACTCCTCGTGATTCTTCGTCATCACGTCGGGCGAGCCGCCGTAGTGGTGCCACGCTGTGCCCGCGGCCAACGCACCGGCCTTGGCATCGTTGAGCACCGTCTCGGGATAGTCGGGCCGGTCCCAGTTGTGGTCGTAGGCCATCACTTTCGGATTCAGGTGCGCCGCGGCCAGCGCCGGCCCCAGCGCAGTGCCAAAGAAGGCCGCCTGCTCCTCCGCAAGCATCTGCATGCCGCTGTAAGTGGGCGGCGCAAACAGGGGTTCGTTCTGCACAGACAGCGCCCACACCGGCACGCCCGCCGCCTGGTAGCCCCGAATCGTCTTGACCAGATAATTCGCGTAGACCGTGTAAGCCTCGGGCCGCAGGCTCGACTTCTCCTTGGTATCGGGATTCGACCCCAGCATCGAGCCGGAATTCTTCATCCAGCCGGGCGCGCTCCACGGCGTCAGCATCACGTGGATGCCGGGATTGATGGCGAGCGCCTGCCTGAGTTCCGGCAGAATGTACTCCTCATCGTGCTTGAGCGAGAAGTGGTCGAGCGTGTAATCGGTCACTCCTGGCGGCGTGGCGCAGGCCTTGGCCGCCTGATCGCACAGGTCGTCAAAGGAGTAAAACGTCACCGCCAGGTCCGACGAGCCCACCGGCTGGCGCAGAATGCCGAGCGCGATGCCGTCCTTGCGGCTGAAGAGCATTTTGAACGCGCCATCGGTCTGCGCGGGCGTGAGTTTCTTCGCGATGAGCCACGCCGCCGAATCAGTGAGCGACGCGCCAAATCCGTCGATCTCCTGAAATCGCTGCACATCGTCGACCGTTATCAACGGCGCCGCGGCCACATCTTTCGCAGACGATGAAAAATGCAGCGTTTGCCGCTGCGAAAGCGTCTCCAGCATGTCCGGCGTGGTCTGGTAGACATTGACAGCCTGCGCGCCGGTTGTGGCGGAGGCAAGCGAAACCATGGCAATGCAGGCAGCAAAAAGGATAGAACGCGGCATAAATCCTCCCCCAGACGGAAGGAGAATCGTAGCCGATTTGGGCCCGTTGCGAAAGATGACTGCGCCCTACGGCGCGACCACATCCTGCTTGAGCCGCCGGAACGCCGCTTCGGGCACGTCGGTGAGTCCCAGCGACGGTCCCTCCCACAGCAAACGCGGCGCGCCCTGGCTCGCCGAGTGCAGACCCTCCACATGCAGCGCGTGCAGCCCGGCGCGCAGGCCGAGCGACCCCCGGTCGTAGCGCATGGCGTTGCCCTGCGAGCCGCACACCTGCGCAAACGGCGGCCCGGTCTTCGCCACCATCATGCCGTCGATCGTGACGCGCGCGCCGTCGCGGTCCAGCAGCGAAAAACTGTAGCCGCCATCGGCGGGAATATCGATGAACCCCTCCCACGCCACGGCGTAATGCGTAAAGCCCTGCGCGTCGGCGTGCAGGTTCTCCGACGTGCCTGCAAACACCGCCTGCTGTGCGTTCAGGTCGGGCAGCTCCGTCCACGCGCCCGGATAAATCCCGTAGCCGAGCCCCGGCGCAGTGGGGCCGGAAGGCTCGACCGCATCATGCCACTGCGACACCACCACCAGTCCCTGCGCTGCCCAGTCCTGCCTTCCGGCTTCGTCGTCCACACGCAGCAATACCCTGAATCGGCCTGCACCGTTTGTCCCGTCCAGTTCCGTGCCGTCGGCGTCGCCAAATCGATGCTTGACGCGCCGTCCGTGCGCTTCGGTCCCATCGCCGAAGAGCCACGTGTAGTGCGCGCCATGCGACGGCTGCGCGGTAAACGCGATAGTGTTCCGCGGCCCAAACACCGGCGGAGATACGGTAAACTTGGCCACCGGCCCATGCGCCGCGATGAATTGCACCGGCCCCGCGCCGCCGCTCACCGTCAGCGCCAGGTCGGCGGCGCTCTGTGCGCGATACTGGGCAAACTTCATGTTGTCCACGCTCACTCCGGCCACTTTGCCGGTAATCGTCGAGCCGGCCAGCGCGGGCTGATCCAGCGCCCAGATGTTGCGCAATGCGATGCCGTTGACGGCCGGCTCCTCCTGCTCCACCTGCAGCAGCGAATACCAGTCGTCGAGGAAGAGATTTTCAAAGGTGAAGCTGTCGTGCTCGCCCCTTGCGCCGTCCGCGGCCCACAGGCCGAGCAGGCCGAACGTCTGCCCGCACGCGCCGATGCCGCCATGCAGCACGTCGGAGTTGCGCACCGTAAAGTTGCGCGAGTTGAACGTCTTCCGCGGCCAGCCCGCGCGCACAATATTGGAAATGCTGGTGGACAGCTCGCTGTCTTCAATCAGAATGTTCTCGACATCGTGGCCCGTGCGCAGCATCTCCTCGTCGGTATAGCCATCCCAGTTGCCCTGCATGGCAAACACATCGTCGGAGGCGCGGAAGAACGAGTCGCGCACAATGGTGTCGCCACCGCCCAGCCAGTCCATGCCATCCTGGTTGGCGTTGCCGGGATTGCCGCCGATCACGCGCAGGTCGTCGTAGGTGAAAAAGCTCGAATCCTTCATCTGGATCGACCAGGTGCGCGAACGCACGGTGCAGGTAAGCCCGTCGATCTCCACGCGGTGCGCCTCGAGCGCGCCGATGCAGTGCCAGTCCGGCTTCTGCATCCAGCCCTCGTCGGCGTTGGGGTCCTGCGGGCCGTCGTACACAATGGTTCCGCGGCCCAGCACCTTCACGTCCGTCACCTTCCACAGGTTGATGCTGCCAAAGATGAACGCGCCCGGCGCGAGGTAGATGGTTTCTCCGCTCTTTGGGTTGAGGCTCTCGCGATAGAGGCCCGCAGCCAGTACGCGCACGTTCGGACCGGCGGGTGGCGGCAGAGGCGGCGGCGTGCCGGCAAAGAGAAACAGCATGTGCGCATGGTTGAGAAAGTCTCCGGGCCGCGCGATGGAGAGCTTGGCCGGCGCAGCCAGTCGAAAGCGAATCGTCTGGCCCTGGCGCACTGGCCGCATGCCCAGCCTCCACGGCTGCATGTCGACGCCGCGATCCCAGAAGCCCGGCTCAGCCGCGGTGATGGCAATCGCCACCGGCCCCGTCATGTCGAAACTGGCAAACTCGTAGCTCGCGGCGGCGTGCGCCACGTCGACCGGCTGCCCGTTCACGGTGACCGTAAAGGCGGCCGATCGTACCTCCACTGGCACGGGCACAGGCTGCACGCGGGATGCCAACGCGCCGCCGGGCAGAGCAAGCAAGATGATCAGCAGCGAACGAAAACCCGGCAAGCTTCGCATCGCTATCGCTGCAACAGATCGATGGGCTGCGAGAAGTCGGTGGCGCGGATGTGCGCGGCCAGCGAGGGATGCTGGCGCTGCAACGCGAGAAACATCTCCCAGGCCACACGGCGATAGCTGAAATGGCCGGCGGGCGCCGAGCGCAGTTCGGAGATGTACTGCGCCTCGGCGAAGTCCATCTTGAAGAGGCAGCGTACGCGCGTGGCCAGGGGCAGCAGGTAGAGCGCGGACAGCGCGGCCTCAGGCGCCTGGCTGGCGGCAATGCGCGCGCTGGCGGCGTGTGCGGCTCCGATGGCGGCGTGGTAGTCGCCCAGGATGCCGGCCTCGGCCAGCCCCGCGGCGTCGCCTGATTCGGGCGTCTCGTAGCCATGCCGCGCGGTGAATCCCTGTTTGATCTGCGTGACCCGGCGATGGCGGTGCATATCGCGGAAGCCGCCGATGTCCATGAGAATGTCAAAGCGCAGCGCGGCTCCGGCATGGAAGACACGCAATGCCTCATCGTGGCGGCCGCGGTGGCGCAAGCCGAGCTCGATAATCTCCGCAACGCGCGCGGCGGGAAGGCCGGCCACGATGTCGCGGACCTGGCGATAGGGATGGTCGCTGCCCCAGTAGATCAGCGTGGCGGCCAATTCGACTTCAAGGGACTCCGAGCGCTCCACCAGGTCGACCACGGGAGCGGCGGCTGGCGCGATGCCATGCAGCAGTTCGGCTGCGGCCTGCTCCACCTCGGCGCGCGTTTTGATCAGGTATTCATTGGGCTCGGCGTACTTGACCAGCGTGGGCGCGGTGCGGACCTCGCGGGTGAGCAGGGCTGCGGCTTCGGCGGCCAGCTCCAGATCGGTGACCTTCTCCACAAACGCCGCGCCTGCTGCGCCATTTACATTCCAGGCCGGGCCCGTGGCCGCATCGCGCAGCTTGGCGCCCAGGTCGCGGACCTCTCGAATTGGGTGCGACAGCAGGCGCGACACCTGCGTCTCCAGCGTGCGCGCGTTCACGATCTGGCCCAGTGACGTGTTGGTGGCCAGCGGCAGCAGGTAGCGCGCCACGTCAAACGCGCGCGCCTTCAGCGTCCGCTCGTAGGCCTCGGGCTTCATCGTCTCGGGGCGCGCCACGCGCTCGCGCAGCGCGTCATGCACGGCCGTAGTGGTGCGCTGGTAGGCGGCAAAGAGACCCTCGACGGTGTCGGCGTAGAGCTGAGCCTCGGCCGCGTGCTCGCCAAACTCCGGCAGATACCAGCCGGACTTGAGGAAGTTCTGGTACCGCGTCGACCGCTCCTGGCCGTCCCACCGCTGCTCGTCCACCAGCACAATCGCCGCCAGCAGGCTCAGCCGTTCCACGGCGAAGGCGATGTGCGCCAGGTCGGCGATGGAGCGGTGGCCATATTGAAAATAAAAGGTATTCAGGAACTGCTCGGCGCGCTGGGCGCTGATTTCGCGCAGCGATTCGCGCATGGAGAGCGACGATCGGGAATACTTGGCCATGGCGTAGGCCAGCACCTCGGGGTCTGCGCCATGCACCGCGTAGACATCGGTTTGGTTCCTGGCGCCGGGGGCATGCAAAGATTCGCTGGACATTATTCAGGCTCGCGAACAGAATACGGCATAGGGTGCCAAGAGGGTGTGCATCCACGGCACGGCCGCAAGCGTCTATCATCGTAAGGGGTGTGCCGGGCTCGGCGCCCCTTAGCAAGCAGGCCAAGGCAGGGAGTAGCAGGGCCATGCGGGAGTTCAGACTACGCACGTCGTACAGTCCGCGGCCGTTACCATCGGGCCGCTGGGTGATGACTCAGCGGTGGAACGACCTCTTGTTTGCGCACTGGCCGGTGCAGGCCGCGCAGTTGGCGCCGCTGCTGCCCGAGGGGCTGCAGGTGGACATCTGCCAGGGCACGGCGTGGCTGGGCATCGTCCCCTTCTGGATGGACCGCATCAAGATCCGCGGCGTGCCGCCGATTCCCGGCGCGCGCATTTTCTCAGAGCTCAACCTGCGCACCTATGTCCGCGATGAACTGACCGGCACGCCTGGCGTGTTTTTCTTCTCTCTCGACGCAAGCAATCTGCTGGCGGTGGCCGCGGGGCGCACGCTCTATCACCTGCCCTACTACTGGGCGCAGATGCGGCTCGAGCAGCGCTCGGAGCGGGAGTTTTCGTTTTACAGCCGCAGGCGATTCTCCAAGACGCCAGTCATCTTCAAGGCGCGGTACCGGGGCCTGGGGCCGACCCGCGCGCTCACCGAGAGCCGGGCCGGTTCGCTCGAATATTTCCTCACCGAGCGCTATTGCCTGTTTACCGCCGACGACGCCGGGCAGCCCGTGCGCGCCAATATCCACCACGTGCCGTGGCCGCTCGAAGACGCCGAGGCCGAGATCGAAGAGAACGGCCTGGCCGACGCCATCGGGATTTCGCTGCCCGACCAGGCGCCGGTGCTGCACTACTCGCGCCGCTTGGCGGTATATGTGTGGAAGGCGCACCCGGTGATGCAGGCGATGGCGCAGCGTCCTGTGCCGGTGGCCGTCGCGCCGTCGGGTTAACCCTCGTCGCTGCCGTCCGCAGCCGCAAGAGTGTTTTCCGATTCAAGTCCGAACGACACTGTGGGTGCCCCCCTTGTGCGTTCTTTGCACAAGGGTGGGAACCAAAAAAGTCCACCCCGACCTGTAAGCACCTGGATAGAAAATGCGCTACGCCGGGAAGAGCGAGCCCGATCCGCCGGGCATGGGCGTGACCTTGGGGCGGCGGCGAGCGGGCTGGGGATCGGGCGACGCCAGCAGAGCGGCAATCTCTCTCAACTCTGCACGGGCGTGGCCGATGACTGCAGCAACATCGGAAGGCTGCTGCGCGGGTGCGGCGCCGGCCAGCGGCAGGCTGGGCTGCGGATCGCGGCGGCGCAGCGGCTCCAGAGTCTGGCGCGCTCCGGCCAGCGTGTAGCCCTCCTGGTGCACTAGGCGCTTGATCTCCAGCACCAGCTCAACGTCGCGGCGGCGATAGAGGCGCTGCCCTGTGCCGCTTTTGTTGGGCTTGAGCTGGGGAAATTGCGTTTCCCAAAAACGCAGCACGTAGGTCTCAAGGGAGCAGATGCGGGCCACGTCCCCGATCTTGAAGTAGAGCCGGTCGGGAATGGTGGGCGCAGCCGCCGCGCGCTTCTGGGAGAGTTGCGAGGCCATGGGCAAAATGAGCTGGTTCCAATGCGAGCCGGAACCGGTCCTTTGGGGAGTATAAATCACAGATTGCACAAGATGTGAGGCAAATTTGTGCAGGGTACACAGTTTGTAGCGTGCGGATTGCAGTCTCTAGCCTGCCTCCGGCCGCGTGACCGGGTCGCGGCGCGGCGAGCCGTGCGGGGCGGCGCGGAGATATTGCTTTGGCCACGAGGCGGGCTCACCGAGCGCGGCTGACGCGTGCACCGGCCAGTTCGGGTCGCGCAGCATCTCGCGCGCCAGCAGCACCATGTCGGCCTGGCCGGCCTCGATGATCGAATTGGCCTGATGGGCATCGGTGATCATGCCCACGGCCGCGGTGGCAATGCCGGCTTCGCGCCGGATGCGGTCGGCGAACTGGACCTGGTAGCCGGGGCCGACGGGGATTTTGGCATTGGGAACCATGCCGCCGGAGGAGCAATCGATCAGATCGACACCGCGCTCAAGCAGCAAGCCGGCCAGGCGCACAGATTCGTCGGCGTTCCAGCCGCCCTCGGCCCAGTCGGTGGCGGAGATGCGGACAAAGATGGGCAGGTGGGCGGGCCACTCCGCGCGCACGGCCTCGGCGACCTCGAGCGCCAGGCGGGCGCGATTCGCAAATTCACCGCCGTACGCGTCGGTGCGCTGGTTGGCCAGCGGCGACAGGAACTGGTGGATCAGGTAGCCGTGAGCGGCGTGAATCTCAACCAGGTCGAAGCCGGCCGCATAGGCGCGGCGCGTGGCCTGGCGGAAGGCGTCGATCACCGCGGCGATCTCGGCGGCTTCAAGGGCGCGCGGCACGGCGTAGGTGGGCGAGAAGGCCAGCGCGCTGGGCGCGACCGGCTGCCAGCCGCCTTCCTCGGGAGTGACCACGCGCTCGGCGACAAACGGCGCAGACATGCTGGCCTTGCGGCCGGCGTGCGCCAGCTGCGTGCCGGCCCGCGCGCCCTGCGAATGAAGGAAGTCCACGATGCGCGCGAGGCTGGCAATGTGCTCGTCTTTCCAGATGCCCAGGTCGGCGGGCGAGATGCGGCCCTCGGCGGTGACGGCTGCGGCTTCCGTCATGACCAGCCCCGCTCCACCCTGCGCGTGGCTGCCCAGGTGCACGAGGTGCCAGTCGTTGGCGAAGCCGTCGACGGAGGAGTATTGGCACATGGGGGAGACGCCGATGCGATTTGCGAATTGGAGCGAACGAAGCCGGAAGGGAGAAAAAAGAGGATTGCTCATGCTCTTGATGAGATGCCGAAAAGTGGGAAGGGTCGCAAGGAGCGGAGCGGCGGCGACTTGAGTGGGGCTTCACGATCGCAGGCCTGGAGGCATCCACGCGATCCCAGATCCCAGAATCGGGACCTGGGATCACCCATTTTCGTTTTGGAGCCGGGTTCTCCTGACGCAAACAGCTTACTGCTTTTTCAGCACCGCCGTGCCTTTTTCGTCCGACAGGATCGCGCTCTCGAGCTTGCGGAACTGGACGGCTTTCGCAGCGGGAATCTCTACCTGGCGCACCACGTAATCGCGCTCGTAGTGCAGCGTGTTGGCCTTGGCCGTGACGGTGGAGTGGTAGGCGGCAAAGTCCACGTCCACGTCCACCGGGTCGGGCGTCTCATCCACCACGTAGCCGGGCGGCAGCGTGATGTCGTAGCTGTCATGCCAGTGGCCGGTGGCGCTCAGGTCGATGGGCACCGTGCGCAGCTTGTCGTCAAAGGGACGCGTGAGCGAGCCCACCACGCGTGGGCGCACCAGCAAGAGCGGTCCAGCCTGGTGGGCGTAGGAGCCGGCAGTGAGCTTGTAATGGAACTCGAGCGGCTTGTCGAGCGCCGGGGGCTGCACAAAGTCAAATGAGTTGAGTACTACTCCCGGCACGTCGTGCGCGATCTGCGTCTCCCAGTATTCGCGGCGCTCCTTCTCATCGGTGTACTTGAGGAACATGCGCAGGTCCGCGCCGTCGGGACCGGAGTGCGAAGTATCGACCGAGCCTGACAGGGTGCCGTCGGCCGCCAGCGTGAATGCGCCCTTGCGCTGGTTGCCGTTGGCGTCGGGTCCGAGCACTGGAAGCTCGATAATCTGGCTGGCCGCGCCGGCCGAGAGAATGCCGTAGCTGCCCTGCTCGTAAGAGGGCAGATTGCCCACCGGCGTGCGCTCGTTGGTGGGGTCGAAAATAAGGTAGCGCTTGCCGTCTTTGCCCTTGACGATGGCCATGAGGCGCGGGTCGATCACGTCGGCCGGAACCTCGATGGCGGTAATCATGTGATTGCCCAGCAGCGAGGGATCGTCGGGATCGACGATGCCGCGCCGGTCGTCCACCGGAACGTAGAACGCGTGGATGCCTGCCACCTGGAGCATGGAGATCAGCAGCGTGGTCTTGTCTTTGCAGTCGCCGTAGCGGTTGCGGAAGATGTCGGCCGCGTGGTTGGCCTGCAAGCCCCCGATGCCGCGCATCACAATGAAGTAGCGAATGTCTTTTTGAATGGAGCTGGTAATGCGGCTGAGCTTGGTGTAGAAATCGGGAGCCCCGGCAATGAGCGTTTGCACGTCGGCCGTGATCTCCGGCGAAGGATCGGGGCGGTTGGCCTCAAGCGTGGTGACCCACTGGCCGATCGCGCGCCATTGATTGTCCCTGCCGTCCACGGCGGCATCGCCCCACTGCACCGACATGCGCGCGGCGATGGCCTGCCACTCGGGCCGGGATGGAATGTCGCGCAGTGTGAGGCCCGGCATATCTTTGACCTCCCAGCGCCAATGGTTGGGCGCCACCTCAACCGGCTGCACTGGCGGGTGACTGTGCCACGACTGGGAGTGAGCGCGGCCCGCGGGCAGATCGATCTCAAGAGCCTGGAAAACCACCGGAATATCGTTCTGAACGCCCCATACTTTCTCCTGAAGATAGGGCTCCATCAGCTCTTCCGACTCGCAAATCTCAACTGCGTCCACATCGATCGCCGGAGGATGAGCGACGCGGGCCTTGCGCGTCGACAGCATAATGGGGATGCTGGTGTCGCCTTCCTCGATGAAGTCCGTATCCTTGGCCATATATTGCTTTTCATCTGCGCCGATCGCCCAGACGCGAAAATAATTGATCTTCTCGTCCACGTCGTAGGAGACTCCGCAATAATTGCGCCGGCCCTGCGGTTTGAGAATGCGGACCACATAGCGTTCCCGCTCCACGGCGCGGCCCTGCGCGTCGATGGTCTCAAGGTACTCGTCGTAGAGAATCACAGCGGCGGCGTCTTTGGCGTAGTCCGGCGTGTGGACCTTGGCCGCGTCCAGACCCCACTGCGGGATGGGGGCGGTCTTGTCAAACCAGCTGGCGTGGCCAAAGATGGCCGCACCGGCCAGCAGACCGGCAACGGCGGCAATGCGAACCACGAGAGATGGGCGCGGCAGGAGGAGCGGCATGAGATCAGTTCCCTTTCGCGGCAGCGGCGCGGGCGAGCACAATCTGCTGTTGATCGGCAGTAGCTACTTTCTGGTAGAAGTCGTGTAGATCAGGATACGCTTTTGCGTCAAGCAGCGTGTAGTTGTAGGTCAGGGTACGCTCCACCTTGACCGAATCTTTGCCGGTGGTGGAGGCGATGGTCAGAGTTGCGTGGTCGGGCCACGCGGCATGGGTGGCCGGCGGCGCGCTCTCCACGGTGTAGCCGGGAGGCAGGCGGTAGGTGACATCGTCCTCCTCGGTCTCAGGGTAGTGAACGTCGATGGGCGTCAAGCGCTTGTCTTCCGCCACGAACGGATGATGGGCGCGCGACTCAAAGAACATGCCCGGCAGGAAAAACCGCTTGCCGGTGGCAGCGCCCAGGCTGCCGCTCACCTTGACTACAGCGATCAGGTTGACGTCGTAGTCTTCGAGCGCCAGGAAGTGATCGAAATCCGCATGAACGCCCTCGGGAATGCGGTCGTCGAGCGAGTCGTTGAACTGCTTCTTCACCTCGTCCTGGTCATTCCTCAGCGTGAGCTGCCGCCAGTACAGCGCGGCCGGGCCGGTCATCACAAAGCGCAGCGTGCCTTTCACGCTTCCGTCGGCGTCGATGGTGAGATCGGCTACGCGGCTGAGCACGGCGGCGCTCGACTGGCCGCCCGGCGTGGATGCGATCTTCGCGCCTCCATCGGCCATGCGAAAGCCGGTAGCCATGGTGTGCGCCCAGTGCAGGTGGCCGTACGGGCACATCTTCTGGCCCGGATCGAGCATGATCTCCTTGCCGTCCACCGTCACGATGGCCAGAAAATCGTCAAGCTGCTCGGCGGAGAGATAGCCCCTGTCAAAGATGGCGCGGTTGCGATCGACCACCTGCATGGGCCAAGCGGTGAGGCCGGCGGCGCGCGCCAGCGCCACGTAGAGCAGCGCAATCTCCTGCCCGTTGCCGCTCTGCTGCTTCCACACGTCCTCCACCTTGCGCACCGGTTTGAGCTTTTCCTTCTTGCGCTCTGCCTGCGACTTCTCGCGCGTGAAGTCGGTGTTGTCGAGCTTCATGATGGCGGCATAGAGCTTCTCGGCTTTCACGTGCTCCGGATCGCTGGGCGTAACCAGGCTTTCGGCCGCCTTGCGGATCGTCCCGGTGGGATTGATGAATTCCTGCACCCCTTTGCCCCACGAAGTCTCCGCCTGCTGCCAGAAGACGTCCGGGTTGGGCGCGAACGCGTGGTAGAACTCCACCCGCCAGCGGAAGGTGCCCGCCGGAGGCATCCAGTCTTCGTCGGGCGTGGGCGGCACGTCCGCGATGTCGAGCGTGTAGCCGCCCTTGTCGTCGCGGACCACCTTGGCATCGGAGTGGATGCGCGTGGAGCAGGTCAGGTTCAATGAGAAGATCGGCTTGAACGAGTAATGCGCCTTATGGACGAAGTAGGCCTCCTGAATCTCCCACTGCGGCGGCGGCAGGAAAGTCTTGTCGAAGTGCCGCTTGAACCGGTATTCCAGGATGCTGCCCACTTCCACGCTGGGCAGCGTCATCACCAGCGTGTCAATCTGCATCTCCTTGGTCTTGAAGTCAACCAGGTCGGACGGCGGCCCTTTGAATGGGATCACCGTTCCGTCGCCATGGATGGTGCGGCCGTCGATGTCGGTCACCGTCATGCCGCCCACCTCGTATGGAATGCGGATGGTGGCCAGCTCCTTGCCCTTTTCGGTGAGCACCTTGATGCGCTCATAGATGGTTTGCGTCCGCGCGCCCTGGTCCTCGGTCTCTTCGCGATTCATGTAGACGGCAGCCGCGCCAGGCGCCTTGGGATCGGCAGTCATCTTCAGCTCATCGGGCTCCGGGGCGCTGAATTGCGCGCCAAACTGCGCGCGCAGTATGGCAGGCGCGCAGAGAGCCGCGAGCGTGAGAGCGCACGAGACGACCGGATTGGGAAAGCGGCGCGGCATCAGTTTCCTTTCGCGGCAGCGGCGACGCGGGTCAGCACAATCTGCTGCTGATCGGCGGTGGCTACCTTCTGGTAGAAGTTGTGAAGATCGGGATAAGCCGATGCGTCGAGCAGCGAGAAGTTATAGGCAAGCGACCGGGTTATTTTCACTGTGTCGCCGGATGAAGTGGAGGCGATCTTCAGCAGTGCGTGCTCCGGCCAAGAGGCGCCGGTTGGCGGCGGTGCGCTTTCCAGCGGGAATCCCGCCGGCAACCGGTAGGTGACCTCATCCTGCACCAGCTCGGGAAAGTGCACGTCGATCGGCGCGAGCCGCTTGTCGAGCGTGACGAACGGGTGTCTGGCGTGTGATTCGAAGAACTGGCTGGGCAAGAAGAGCCGCTTGCCGGTGGCAGCGCCCAGATTGCCAGCGACCTGCACCACCGCGATCAGGGTGGCCTCGTAGTCGTCCAGCGCCAGGAAGTGGTCGAAGTCGGCATGCACCCCGTCGGGAATCGAATCCGCCAGCGATTCGTTGAACTGCTTCTTCACCTCTTCCTGATCGTTCTGCAGCGTCAGCTGCCGCCAGTAGAGCGCCCGGGGCCCGCTCATTGAAATGCGCACCGTGCCCTTCACGTCTCCCGCGCCATCGATCGTCAGATCGGCGAAGCGATTGGTCACCGCTCCCTTGTAAGGGCTTCCGGGAGTGGTGAACAGGATCGCATCCTTGTCGGCGAGCCGCAGGCCGGAGGCATATGTGTGCTTCCAATTCAGCAGGCCAAACGGGCACATCTTCTGGCCCGGATCGACGTAGATCTCCTTGCCGTCGATGACGAGCATAGCCAGGTAATCCTCCAGCTGCCCGGTCGAAAGATACCCTTTGTCGAAGATGGCTTCGTCGCGATTGACCACCTGCACAGGCGAAACCTGGAGGCCGGCGGCGCGGGCCAAGGCCACATAGAGCAGCGCGATCTCATCGCCCGAGCCGCTGCGCTGCTTCCACACATCTTCGACTTTCCCGATCGGCTTGAGCTTTTCTTTCTTGCGCTCGGCTTCTGACTTTTCGCGGGAAAAGTCGGTATTGTCGAGCTTTTCGACGGCGTTGTAGATGCTCATTGCTTTGGTCAACGCCGAGTCGTCCGGCGCCACCAGCCCCTCGGCAATCTTCTTGACTCCGCCGCTGGGCGCCGTGATCTGTGAAATACCCGCCGACCATCTTTTAGCCACGCCTTCCCAGAACTCTTTGCCTGAAATGTCCCGCGGGAAGTCATAGAAGTGCACCGCCCACGCGAACGTATTCACGGGCGGCATCCAATCCTCGTCCGGCGTGGGCGGCACGTCATGCACATCGAGCGTGTAGGACCCCGAGCTGTCGCGAATGACCTTGGCGTCGGAGTAGAGGCGCGAGGCCCAATCGAGGTTGATTGCCCTGAATGGGTGAAAATAATAGTGCGCCTTGTGCATGTAGTAGGGCTGCTGAATGTTCCATGCGGGCAGCCATACAAAGGCGTTGTCTTTGTACTTCAGCTTCCAACTGTACTCAAGAATGCTGCCTACCTCCACGGCGGGCAGCGTGAACACCATCGAGTCTTCCTGGAAGCCCTTGACCTTGACGTTCATCAGGTCAGACGGCGTGCTGGTGAAGGGAACGATGGCGCCATCGGCGTGAATGGTACGCGCCTGAATGTCGGTGAGCACCATGTTGCCGTACTCGAACGGAATGCTCACCGTGGCCAGTTCCTTGCCCTTCTCGGTAAGCACCTTGATCCGGCTATGGACGGTCTTGTACCGATCGAGCAGGTCGTCAGTCTGCTCGCGGTCCAGAATCACGGCCGATGCACCGGGCGCTGCCGGGTCGGCCGTCATCCTGAGTTCGTCGGGCGAGGGGTCAGTGAACTGCGCGCATAGAAGTGCCGGCGTCGGCACGACGGCAAGCAGGAGAGCGCCAAGAATGCGCAGCGCGATGAAATGGACTCGGGTCATCAGTCCCCCTTGGCGGCGGGCGCGGCGCTCAGCACCAGTTGCTGCTGATCGGCGGCTGCCACCTTGCGGTAAAAGTCGACCAGGCTGGGATAATCCTCAGGCTTGACCTGCACAAAGCCGCGAGAGAACTGGCGGGCAATGGTCACCTGGCCGGGCGCATTCTTGACGCGCGTGGCTAACAGGGCGCGATCGCCCCACGGAACCTTGGCATCTGTGGGCGCTGCTTCAATTGTGAAATCCGCCGGTAAATGAAAGACCACCTGGTCGGTGACCTGCTCAGCAAACTTCATATCGACGGGAGTCTGCCGCTGCGGCTCGTCGATAAAGGGATGGCGGCTGTCCGCGCTAAAAAGAAATCCGGGCACCAGTATCCGCCTGCCCGTGGCGGAGCCGAGCGTTCCATCCAGCTTGACGACGGCCATAAGATTGGCATCCGGATTGTCGATCTCAAGGAAATGATCGACGTGGGCATTGATGCCAGTGGGCACCGTTGTTTTCAGCCATTCGTCGTAGCGCTTCTTCACTTCGTCGACGTCGTTGCCCAGGGCTTGCTGCCGCCAATAGAGCGCCAACTGCCCGGCCATCACGAACCGGAACGAGCCGGTGACCGCGCCTTGGCTGTCGAGGTTGAGGTCCCCCAGCCGCACCAGCGTGTTGGCCGTGTAGGGCTGTTCTGGCGTAGTGGTGGCGGCACGGCCATCGGCGCTCTGCCGAATGCCGCCGGTGCCGGTGTGCTTCCAGTGCACCATCTGAAACGGGCACATCTTTTCACCGGGATCGAGCGAAACCTCCTTGCCGTTGATGGTGACCACAACGATGTCGTCGTCGAGCTGATCGAATTCAAGATAGCCCGGGGTAAACACACCGCGATCGCGATCCACCACCTTCATCGCGTAGGCGGTCAACCCGGCAGCGCGTACCATGGCCAGATAAAGCAAGGCGATATCCTCGCTGGAACCGCTCTTCTGCGCCCAGGTGTCTTCGGCGCGGCGCGGCGCGCGCAGGCCGAGAGCCTTCAGCTCGGCCTCGTTCCTCTTGCGCGAGAAATTGGTGTTGTCGAGCGCCTGGACGGCTTTGTAGAGCTTCCTGGCGCGGTCCAGATCGTTGTCGCCGGGAGCAACGATGCCCGCGACAGCCTGGCGCACCGGCCCGCTGGGCTCGGCAAAATGGTCCGCGTCCTTTGACCAGCGCTTGGCTTCCTCAATCCAATAATCGTTGGCGCCATAGGAGCTCTTGTAATAGAAGAGCAGCCGGTAGTTGAGCGCGGAGGCAGGGGGCATCCACTCTTCCCGCGGGCTGGCCGGGATGTTGGTCAGATCCAGGCGGTAGCGCGCGTACTGGTCTGTCTTGACGGCGGCGCCCGGTGGCAGCTGCGACCACCAGATGAGGGATGTGATGGGGCGCCCGCGGCTGTCAACCAGGGTTCCAATCGGGACCGCCGTGTTGCTCATGAATGCCTTGAAGGGAGTAAAGGCGTAGTGCGCCTCATGCACGAAATAGGGCCGCTGAACCTCCCATTGAGGTGCGGAGAAATAGTTGTCGGGATAGCGCACCTTGTATCGATATTCAAGGATGCTGCCTACCTCAACGCTGGGCAATGTGAAGACCTTGCGGTTGAACTGGTGCTGGCCGACCTTGACGGCCAATAAATCTTCCGGCTTGACCTCAAGCGGAATTACCGTGCCATCCGCATGAATGGTGCGGCCCTTGATGTCGGTAATCCGAATGTCATCCCGCTCATAGGGAACCTCGATGGTCGCGAGTTCCTTGCCCTTTTCCTCCAGCACCTTGATGCGGGCGTAGAAGCTGTGAAAATGCAGCGGATCGTCGGTCGTTTCCTCTATATAGAAATAGACCGCGGCCGCTCCCGGCGCCTTGGGGTCGGCGGTCATCTTGAGCTCTTCGTCGGTCGGCGCCTGAAACTGCGCATGAGCAAGGACGGCGGAGGCCAGGGTGAGCAGGACAATGAGAGCGCGGAGAGCGGTCTGGATTCGCATGAAGGGTTCCTTTGATTGAAGATTCTGCGTTATGGCGGGGGGATTTGCAATCATCGGTTCCCCTTGCCGGTGGGCGCGGCGACCAGCAACGCCGGCGAGGCCGGCGCAATGGCCAGGAGGCAGCTGCGCACCGAAAGATAGCGCATGATTTTCCCTCTGCTTGAAAGCACCAAGAGTGTACAGCGAAACTTGGGTATAAGGATGTGTTGGTTTCATTCTGCCGGGGAAAGACTACCCGCGCAAGAACGAATTTGGGCATGGACGGGATGCCCGGAAGCGCATGTTGACGGGATGAACGGCTCTTTCAGTTCCTGCGCGGGGGAACGGCCGATCGGCGGCCCGGTCCACCAGCTCCGATGTTCGACACCCGGCCTGCCGCTGCAAAGTCTATATGACGGTAACGCCAGGTGCGGTGCGCTTGCTGCTAAGGGGTTTTCGAATCAAGTGTCAACGAATCTGCGGGCGCCCCATCCTTTGTGCATCTTTTTGCACAAAGGGTGGGAACCACGGAGGCCGATGCGAAACTGTAAACACCTGCACCGAAACTGCGGCTAAAACACTCCGCCCGCCCCGACACACAGCACATCGAAGGTATTGCCGGTGCTGCCGGCGTCCTGGGTGCTCAACAACTGGATCTGCACCTGGTGCGGTCCATCCGCGAGGCCATTCGCTACCCTGGACATCAGGTGAGCGCCAGCCTCGGTTATGTAGAAGGCATCCAGTATCACCGGCACGCCGCCGTCTACGGTAACACTGGCCTCGCCCATGGGGCCGTTGGATTGCCAGTATCCGATCAATATATCTCTGCCCGTAACGGTGAAATTGAGCATGCTTCCAGGGGATGAACTCTGCAAGCCGGCATCAGGGAAGTTGAGGGCTCCGCCGGGGGAAGTCGAAACGGCAACCCAGCCTTGATTATTTGTGGGATTCAGAGGTGCGCCCCAGGTCCCATTTCCCTCTTCCAGTGAGGTGAATTCAAAGTCGCTGGAGTACACCGGCGATGGGGTCGCGGGAACGGGCTCCAGTGGCGCGCCGGGAGCGAAGTTTTCGATAGCGATTTGAATATTCTGCTCTATGAACTGAGCCGCGTAGGCATGGCCCAGGTCGCTGGGATGCACTCCATCGGCGGAGATTTGTGCAAGTGAGATGTTCCCCGCCGTCAGTTCAGGGCTGATGGCATTGAAGTAGCTCACCATGGGCACGTTATAGTTTGCGCCGATGACGGCCTGCCACGGTTGGGCAGTCAGGTTCGATTCCACGACAGGCAGCTGGTACGTCATCATAAAAAGCAGAATCACGGCGGGTTGAGATGGCGCATCCAGCAACTGCCTTACAAGACCTTCGTATGTGTCGCCGTAGGGGCTCCCCAGGTCATTGACAGCGAACTCCACGATGACCAGATCGGGATTGTATGAAAGTACATCCCGCTGGGCGCGGAGGCTCCCATAATCGGATCCGGTGCCGCCTATGCCCGCATTCACCAGCGTACTGGTACTCGCTGGGAAAGTCTCGTTCCACCAGTCCTCAAGAAGATTTGCATAGTTATGGCCGGCATTCGATGCACCCGTGCCCGCCGTAATGGATCCACCGATCGTGGCGATGGTTACAGGCGTTCCGTTGAGCCCCTTTTGGATGAGGCGCTGCAGCCGGGCCTGATCTCCGGCCGCCAACTGGGAAGCGGCGAGCATGCCGTCCGGTTCATAGAGGACAGGGAGATTGATCGCGCCTGATCCGCTTCCAGGCGCCGGACTGATCAACATGATCGATTGGACTCCCGGTGCGGCCAGGTCGGCCGCGGTAAGCGGCAGGACCATCGTGGTGGGGCTCACATAGGTAATAGTGTGCGCCGCTCCCGCATAGCTTGCGGTCGTACCTGGCAAGAAGTTTCGGCCCGTCAGCGTGACGTTCTGGGACGCCGAACCCGCAATAACGAATTGGGGGAAGATGCTGGTGATGATGGGCGCCGGGTTGCTCACATTCATCACGGTGAAGCTCTGAGACACGGCGAAAGCTGCCACATAAGTGCTATTGCCTGGCTGGGTTGCCTGAACGGTGCAGATTCCAGCCGCAACCAGCGTTACGGTGCTTCCAGAGACCGTGCAAGCCCAGGGCGTCGTGGATGCGAAGCTTACCGGCAGGCCGGAACTGGCACCGGCGCTTGCGGCGAACGGTACTGCTCCATAATTCACGGCAGGGATAGCCGGGAAGGTAATGGTTTGCGGGGCAAGGGTGATAACAAGGCTACGCTCCCAGGACGCCTGGCCGTACTGCGTGTTGCCCGCCTGGCTTGCATTGATGATGCAGGTCCCAACTGCCAGCAAAATAGCCGTGCTTCCGGAAGCCGTGCAGAGTGAGGGAGTGGTGGATGCGAAGCTGATCGGCAGACCGGAAGAAGCCGTGGCGTTCAGGTTGACCGATCCCGTCAGCAGCGCAGCTGCGGGGATCACGGCGAAGGCGATGGTCTGAGTTGCATGGTGGACCGGGAAGCTTTGCTGAACGGACGGCGCAGCCGAGTAAAAGCTGTTACCGGGCTGAGTCGCGCTGATGGTGCAGGTGCCGCTGGCCAGCAGCGATACTGCATCTCCTGACACTGTGCAGATCGCCGGCGCCGTGGAAGCGAAGTTCACCGGCAGTCCGGAAGAGGCTGTGGCGCTCAGGCTGAAAGGAGCCGCGCCATAAGTCTGGTCCGGCAGGGCTGCGAAGGTAATCGACTGCTGGGCTAAAGGAGCAACAGTGAAGCTATCAGCGTAAACCACTGGGCCGTAATACTGCGTGGTGCCGGCCTGGGTTGCATCGATAGTGCAGGTCCCGGCCGCCAGCAAGGTAGCCGTGCTTCCGGAAACCGTGCAGATCGACGGAGTGGAGGATGCGAAGGTGATCGGCAGACCCGAGGAAGCTGTGGCGTTCAGGCTGACCGATCCCGTCGCCAGCGCAGTTGCCGGAATTGCAGCGAAGGCGATGGTCTGAGTGGCATGGTGGACGGGGACGCCTTGTTGAACCGGCAGCGCGGCCGCATAGGCGCTGTTGCCGGGCTGGGTTGCGTTGATGATGCAGGTTCCGCTGGCCAGCAGCGACACGGTGCTTCCCGAAATAGTGCAGGTAGATGGGGTGGTGGATGCGAAGCTGACCGGCAGGCCGGACGATGCTGTGGCGCTCAGGCTGAATGGAGCCGCGCCATAGGTCTCGTCCGGCAATGCTGCGAAGGTAATCGATTGCGTTCCAACATTGACAGAGAAACTCTGCTGGACCTGCGGCGCCGCCGCATAGATGTTGTTGCCGGTCTGGGTTGCTTGAATGGTGCAGGAACTGCCGCCGGCAAGCAGCGTCACGGTGGTTCCCGACACCGTGCAGATTGAAGGGCTCGCGGAGGCGAGGCTGACCGGCAGGCCGGAACTGGCCGATGCGCTGATGGCGAACGGTGCTGTGCCAAAGGTCACCGGAGGCAACGCCGTGAATGCTATGGTTTGCGGGGCAACGGTGATAACAAGGCTGCGCTCCCAGGACGCCTGGCCGTACTGCGTGTTGCCCGCCTGGCTTGCATTGATGATGCAGGTCCCAACCGCCAGCAGAATAGCCGTGCTTCCGGAAGCCGTGCAGAGTGAGGGAGTGGTGGATGCGAAGCTGATCGGCAGACCGGAAGAAGCCGTGGCGTTCAGGTTGACCGATCCTGTCAGCAGCGCTGCCGCGGGGATCGCGGCGAAGGTGATGGTCTGGGTCGCATGGTGGACTGTGAAGCTTTGCGGAACGGACGGCGCAGCCGCATAGGAGTTGTTGCCGGGCTGAGTCGCGCTGATGGTGCAGGCTCCGCTGGCCAGCAGCGATACTGCGTTTCCCGACACTGTGCAGGCCGCAGGGGTGGTGGATGCAAAGCTCACGGGCAGCCCGGACGAAGCCGTGGCGTTCAGGCTGAACGGAGCCGCGCCGTAGGTCTGGTCCGGCAGGGCTGCGAAGGTAATCGACTGTTGAGCAAGAAGAGTGACAGTGAAATCACGCGCGTAAAGCACTGAGCCGTACTGCGTGTTGCCCGCCTGGGTTGCATTGATGATGCAGGTCCCGCCTGCCAGCAGAATAGCCGTGCTTCCGGAAACCGTGCAGACCGATGGAGTGATGGATGCGAAGCTGACCGGCTGGCCGGAGGAAGCGCTGGCGTTCAGACCGACCGATCCAACTGCCAGCGCCGTTGCCGGGATCGAAGCGAAGGTGAGGGTCTGAATCGCATGGTGGACCGGGAAGCTTTGCGGAACCGGCGGCGCGGCTGCATAGGAGCTGTTGCCGGGCTGGGTTGCGCTGAGGGTGCAGGTTCCGCTGGCCAGCAGAGATACGGTGCTTCCTTGCACCGTGCATATCGATGAAGTCGTGGAAGCGAAGTTAACCGGCAAGCCGGACGAAGCCGTGGCGCTCAGACTGAACGGAGCCGCGCCATAAGTCTGGTCCGGCAGGGCTGCGAAGGTAATCGACTGTTGCGCAAGAAGAGTGACAGTGAAATTACGCGCGTAAAGCACTGGGCCGTACTGCGCGTCGCCCGCCTGGGATGCATCGATGGTGCAGGTTCCTGCTGACAGCAGGAACGCCGTACTTCCAGAAGCCGTGCAGACCGATGGAGTGGTGGATGCAAAGCTGATCGGCTGGCCGGAAGAAGCCGTAGCGTTCAGACTGACCGATCCAACTACCAGCGCCGTTGCCGGAATCGAAGCGAACGTGATGGTCTGAATCGCATGGTGGACGGTGAAGTCTTGCAGAACCGATGGCGCAGCCGAGTAGAGGCTGTTACCGGGCTGAGTCGCGCTGATGGTGCAGGCTCCGCTGGCCAGCAGCGACACGGCGTTTCCCGACACTGTGCAGGCCGCAGGGGTGGTGGATGCAAAGCTCACGGGCAGCCCGGACGAAG
>Ga0302324_100009154_pt1 | contig 20773 bp, 17 predicted proteins | sample Palsa_T0_1_FD_201949 | JGI IMG/M metagenome (GOLD analysis project Ga0302324, IMG submission 201949) | Peat permafrost microbial communities from Stordalen Mire near Abisko, Sweden - Palsa_T0_1 | ecosystem: Environmental > Terrestrial > Soil > Palsa > Peat permafrost | place: Sweden: Abisko...
ACCGCTGAAAGCATCTAAGCGGGAAACCGACCTCAAGAATAGGCATCCCCGTCGCAAGACGCTAAAGACCCGTTGAAGACCACAACGTTGATAGGCCAGGTGTGTAAGCGCGGCAACGCGTTAAGCTAACTGGTACTAATTGGTCGTGAGGCTTACTTTACCTCTGTTTCTTGCATGCTCCCCCATGGGGAGTACGGGACTCGAGGTCAAGGTCGAGGCTCCGCTTCTGGTAAAACCAAAAGCGAGACGCCGATCGAGCACTTCTTGGCAAGAATTCGAATTTTCTACCCTTCGTATGCAGTAAAGCTTTTCCGGTGGCTACATCGGAGGGGTCCCACCCGTTCCCATCCCGAACACGGAAGTTAAGCCCTCCAGAGCCGATGGTACTCCGCGGGAAACCGCGCGGGAGAGTAGGTCGCTGCCGGATCTTTTTGACGTCTCGACGGCCGGTGTCCCTTCACGGGGACACCGGCCGTCGGCTTTTGATGGCATTGCCTGGCGAAGCTCTCGGGGAGCGGGTGACCTCGGACGTATCGAGCTCGTCTTGCGCTCGACGCTGCCCACACCTATCCATCGGTGCAACGAATGTGTCGATGAACGGCGGCGGTAAAATGCAATCGGGCGCGAACCCATTCATCAAGAACTGAATACTTCGCTTCCACCCATTGGCGGAACTCCGGTCCGAAAGCTGGCGACCCTGCGCGTCGACTGCGAGACTGGCATTGCAGGATGAATCAACCCGGGAGGAGATACCGAATGGTTGCGACGAGAGCTCTGGTCTTGGCGTCGTTGGTGGGACTTGCCGCGTGTTCCAGTGGGGGCAGCGGTCCGACCATCACCACCTTCACGGCAACGCCGAGTAGCCTGCCCACCGCCGGCGGCACGGTGACGCTTGCCTGGAATGTGACGGGCGCTACCGCGCTCTCCATCAACCAGAATGTCGGCTCAGTCACCCCGGTCACCACAGGCAGCACAACCGTCCAGGTGACTGCAGCCACCACCTTCACGCTGACGGCGACCGGCTCGAGTGGAAGCAGCACGGCCACGGCTGCCGTGACCGTCTCCGCGCCGATAGCGGTCAGTGGGACCGTGGTGGACGACAGCTCGCCATCGCAGCCCTCTCCCGGCCAGACCGTGGTCATCACCAGCGGCACCTTCAGCCAGAGCGTCGTGACCGATGCGAATGGAGCCTTCAGCGTTTCCGGCGTGCCGACGCCCTACACCGCAACCATCCTCGACGTGGGCGGCACCGCCGCCTTCCAGTACCAGGGCTTGACGCGCCCCGACCCCACGCTGACCGACCTCAGCGCCGTCCAGACACAAACCAACAGCGCTCTTCTCTCGGGAATGTTTACTGGGGGGAGCTACCCCGAATCGTCCGACTACGTGACCGTTCTCAACTTCGTCTCCCCGCAAACGACGGTGCGACTTGGCGATCCAATGTCCGGGAGCTATTCCGACACCATTGGCTGGGCGGGTCCGACCACCACCACCGGTACCCTCTATGGAATCCAAGTCCACTCGGTGGCCGGGGTTCCTACCGACTACCAGTACGGCACCCTTGCCAACCTCTCGCTCGAGAACACGGAAACCCTGGCGGCCCAGAACGTCGCTCTCAGCGCGGTGACGTCCGGGACGCTAGCTGGGACGGTGACGACTCCGGCAGGCTATACGGTCGGTGAGAAGGACCTCCTGCTGATTAGCGGTTCGGCACCCCTCACGCTGTTCGAAGACACTTCCGGCGGCGCGACATTCAGTTACAGCACTCCCTCCATCTCGAACACATCGATCTCGCTCGAGGTCATCGCCTCGTCGGGAGCGGGCGAGGCGAGCATCGTCCTCATGGGAGGCCTTTCGGCGAACGCGTCTGGCGTCGAGGTCACCATCCCAGCCGCTCTGCAGCTGACCGTCCCGGTGAACGCGGCCACCGGCGTCACTGTGTCCACTCCCTTCACCTGGACCGCGAATGCGAACGGAATCAGCATTCTCTACGTCCATGGTGGAGGACCGGAATTCTACGTTTTCACCTCGGGGGCTACCGCAACCATTCCCGACCTCAGCTCGGTTGGCCTGCCGCTTCCAACTTCGGCCGGCTACACCTGGGAGGTCCTCGGTCTCGGGCCGATCACAACCGTCGACGGCGCCGCGGGTCCGGGCGGCATCAATGGGCTCATCTTAGGGAGCATCGAGGAGAGCATCAGCGCGACTCGGACATTCACGACCAGCCCTTAGAGTGCAGGGGCTGAGCACTGCCCAATCCACTGCCGACCTAGCAAGGGCGGCCATTTCTCAGCGCCCGTCGTCAAGACTTCAGGCACCTGCGCGGCCGTTGCACCATCGGCCGCGGGCCATGAATAAGTCAGGACGCCTTTGGTTTGAAGGCTGCGCTGGCCTGACGGACACTCGACCCGGTATGCGGGAACTGCGTTCGCTGACGCTTGGAATCGCACGGGACATCGTCGAGATAGGTCCGGGTACGATCGACAAGGAACCTTGGAGCGGGGCGATGCTTCCATGATCTCCTTTGGATCAATTTTTGGCGGGCCCGAACTTCACGATTCCCCGATCGCCGATACGATCCACGCGATCCGACCGTTGATGAAAAAGACGCGCGACCTGGAAGACGAGGGCGCGTACGGTTCTTTAAATATTGTTTTTCACGTTCCCGGCTCAATCCTCCAACCAGAATTCGAAGTACTCCGGACCGGCAGATTTTCACGCAAAGAAAAGATGCTGATGATTCAAATTGCCGTGCCAGCAGAACAAAGGAGCTCACCAGATCTCGTCTTCCTCCTGGACGCAATCCGGGAAGCAATTGGGATGGGGCGAGCGCGTTTTGAGCGCGCTGGCATTCCTTATCCCGAGCGCGAATACCTGGCTACGGTGGACGGCATTGAGAAAGAGCTGACGGGGGCGAAGCATCTAGGCGACAGGAACCCTGAACTCTCAGCCCCGTCGCCAAATGCTGAACGTAAGCGGCGACAGCCAGGTCGTTTAAATCGCTCTTCGTCGAAGGATTCCGGATTGACTAAGACTGGAATGCCCGATGGGCCACCGCAGACCGTCGCAATCAACCATGACGATTACCACGCGGAATACGTGGGCCATACCACTGACGGCCATGGCTCTTTACCTTTTCGACGACGTCGGAAAGCTGATCGAGGCACGGCTCGACCACCTTGGGCCGCGGTCCACGCTTGACCACAAGAAAACGTGTGGTCCTGCGCGATGAGCGGCTTCTCGAACTTGGCGAAGTGCAGTACGGACGGATTGAGGTTGCTCCCTTCTCGGTCTCGCGTTTCGGAGAGACTTTCGGCCTGGTTCCTCAAGAGCTAGACGATGATGAAGGCTGTTGGGCGGTCGAGCTCTTGGCGGGCAGGATGATGGTCTTCTTCGCACCGTGGGATAGCGGGAAGTACGATACCTGAGCATTTGGCTCTCCCATTCGCTTACTGGCATCGGAGCGACGCTGCGACGCTCGGACGGTCGGAGCCAGGACCGAATCCAAGAGCTTGCTTGAAACCTCGATGCCGTCATGAGCCGAGGGGCTCGATGTCGAGAGCCCCTTCCGCCAAGAAGAAATGCGACGCGCCATTTCAGAGTGCCTTCGCCGAAAGCCACGCCCCCGCAGCCAAACACGCGGTAATCAGGATTGAAAAGACAATCGGGAGGATGAAAAGGTATCGCCAGCTCACGACCGTGATGGCAGCGAAGCAAATGGCGAGAGCCCATACGGTCACGCGCATGAGCGCCAAGGTTCCTGCCGGAAGGCCACCGAGTTGCCACGCCAGGACGGCCGCGAATAGATAAAACACGCCTACCGAGAATCCAGCCGCCTCAAAAAGGTCCCAATACGTACGGCTGAACCCTTGCACGTCGAAGTGAATGGACCGCATGGAACCGAGAAGCGTATCAACGCCCCACGACGGATCAGACTGGCGAAAACCGAGTGTATGCCCGAAAGCAAACAGGAGGAGAAGAGCGGCAGCGATTCGATAAAACAGAGACGCCTTCATGTCTTGCCCCCGAAGGTAAATGCAGTCTGCAAGAGCCTACCCGCCCCGGCGTTGACGGAGTGTCCTTTCGTTTCGTGCTTGGCTAGACCCGTTCGAACATCCTGTCGGGAGCGAAGCGAGCATGCCTCGAGAAGGCGGTCATCGTCGGTCGAAGTGGCTATCGGCGGCCTGGCGCTGGTGCTCGTCGTCGCGGTGGCAGCAGGCGTCTTCTGGCGGTGGCCGCTGTGGTCCTTCTCCACGCTGACGAGAGCGCGACTGGCCTTTGCAGGCGTCCACGGTCAAACGCTTTCGCTCGACGGGCTTGAGGTGCACTACCTCTCTGCCGGCACTCGTGCACGCCGGCTTCCACGTCGTGGCCATGGACTTGCCGGGCTTCGGCGATACATCCAAGCCGAAAGACCACAGCTACTCCATCTCCGAGCAGGCGCGCTTCGTCGAGTCGTTTCTGGACGCCCTGCACCTCGAGCGGGTGGCGCTTGTCGGGGTGTCCATGGGTGGCTGGATTGTGGCCACCGTCGCGCTCGATGCCCCGCAGCGTGTCGAGCGCCTGGTGCTGATGGACAGCGCGGGGTTCGCTTACAGGCTGAGCTTCGACACGGAGCTCTTCACGCCCAGGACACCGGCCGAGGTGGATGCGCTCCTGGCGCTCCTCGAGCCCCAACCGGAGTGGGGCCTAACTTCGTCAAGGAGGACGCCGTACATACATTGTAACTCATGAGTTTTCGTCGCGAGCGCGGCCAGTCCTTAAGCCCGCTTCGGCTTGATCCACCCAGTCCAGAAGCCAGCCCGACAGCAAACTCGCGTCGCTGAGGTCTCTTGCATGCGCTGGGCGTGCCAGAAGCGCCGCGAGCGAGTCCGGGATTTCCACAGCGTGTCCAACCAACGGCTCGACTACCGTTTCGAATTTGGCCGGATGTGCCGTCGCTACCACTGCCCACGTCCGTCCGTCTCCACTGGCCCGTCGTCCTTCCAGGACGCGTACCGCAGTCGCGGTGTGCGGACAGAAGACACGGCCGTGGCGGCGCTCACCCTCCTTTATCGTCTCCCTGATTTCCTCGTCGTCCACCGAGACGGCCCCCAGTCTGGACCGGAGAGTGGCGTCGTCCGGGAACGTCCAGCGGAGCCGTTCGAAGTTGCTCGGAGCACCGACGTCCATGGCGGTCGCCAGTGTCGCCACGCTCGGCCGCGGCGTGAAGTCGCCTCCGCCAAAGAAGTCCGCGAGCACTCGGTTGGCGTTGGTGGCCAGGAGGATGTCACCGATGGGGGCGCCGACCTCGCGGGCCCACACCGCGGCGAGCGCATCTCCAAGGTTTCCCGTCGGCACGATGAGGTTCAGCGCGCCTTTGCATGACCAGGCGGCATGGGCGTGGAGAACCATCTGCGGCAAGAGTCGGCCGAGACTGATGCTGTTCGCCGAGGTGAGCCGCAGCCGCTCGCGAATCCGTTCGTCTGCGAATGCCGACTTGACCGCCTGCTGACACTCATCGAAGGACGCGGCGACACGCAGCGCGGTGACATTGTCCCCAAAGCAGCCCAGCTGATGCGCCTGGCGGGGAGAGACGCGCCCGTCCGGGTAGAGGAGCACGACGTGCACGCCCGGCGCTCGGTGAAACGCCGCGGCGACCGCGCTCCCGGTGTCTCCCGAGGTGGCCACGAGCACCGTCAGCGGCAGAAGGTGTCCCCCATCGGTTCGCCGCAAACAGGCTGCGAGGAAACGTGCTCCGAAGTCTTTGAAGGAAGCCGTGGGGCCGTGAAAGAGCTCCAACGCGAAGTCCGTCGAGGTGCCGAGTGGCACGAGGGGGGCCTCGAAGGCGAATGCCTCGCGGCAGATGGCCTCCAGGTGCGGCTCCAGCGCGTCGCCAGCGAAGAAGGGCGCCAGCACCAGGCGAGCGGAATCTGCCAGCGAGCGCGGCTCTCTTCCGAGGACGGGAAGGCTGCGCGGGAGCTGGACGGGAACAAACAAGCCGCCGTCCGGAGCGGCTCCCGAGACGATGGTCTCGCTCAAGCTCGTGGGCGCCACGCCGTTCCGCGTGCTCACGTACTGCATGCCACCACCTTGGCCGCAGGACCGGCAACCGGGGAGATGAAGGCCTCGCAGCCGATGGAGTGGCCACGAAGGGCGGCCGTCATCGCCGCGGCAATCCCGGGAGCATCCTCGGCGGTGCACCAGGCGAAAATGCTCGGGCCGCCTCCCGAGATGCTCGCCCCCAGGGCGCCTGCGGAGAGTGCAGCTGTCTTCACGTCGGCGAAGCCAGGCACCAAGGGTGCTCGAAGCGGCTCGACGAGGACGTCGTGCAAGCCCGCGCGAATCGTCTCGAGCTCCCCGCGGTAGCAGCCGGCGAGGACCAGAGCCAGGTTTGCGCTCTGGGCCACAAACTGGGCAATGCGAAAGGGTCGGTCGAGCACCGCCCGGGCGATTTTGGTCTCCAGGGCCTGGTCCGGGTGCACCAGGACGCACGTCAAACCTTGAGGGACGGGAATCGAAAGGAGCCGGTCGTGCGTGGCCAGGACCAGACCACCGAGCAACATTGGTCCAATGTTGTCACCGTGCTGGCTGCCGCTCGCCACGGCCTCGCCCTCGAGAGCGCAGGGGTAGAGCGCTTCCATGCTCACCGGAAGGTCCAGGACGGCATTGGCTGCGACCAGCGCCGCGACGCATGAGGCCGCCGAACCCCCCATCCCCGCTGCGAAGGGGATTCCCTTCTGGATGGACACTTCGAATCCATGGGCCAGACCGAGGCGCTCCTGCAGCGCAATGAGCGCCCGGCCAGCGGTGTTTCGTTCCGCTTCGAGCGGGAGTCCTGGCACCACGCCCGTGATGGCGGTGATGCGAACGCCGGGAGCCTTGGTGCGCGTCACGGTCACTTGGTCGACTGGGCCGTCGATGGAGTGCCCGAGGATGTCGAAGCCCACGCCGACATTGCCAACTGACGCTGGGGCTGAAGCGGTGGCGTAGCGCGAGCTCACGCTGTTGCTCCAGTTGGCGGCCGCAGTTGACCGACAGGGAAGGGTACGTCGTCGACACCCAGTTCTTCGGCTCGGACCCGCATGGTCAGTGGCTCACGACGTTGCAGCCTATAGGCATCGACGCCGAACCACTCGGTCTTGACCCTCTCGGCTGGTACCTGGCGTGTCGCAATCGTTTCACTGGCTCAAACGTTCCCTTCTACGTGGGCTGGTCGCGGCGCAGTCGTGGTGACGTAGAAAGTCATCTGAGGGGAGTGTCGATGTCGTCGAGCGTCGTGACAGTTCGGGCCGCCGGTTCATCGGCGACGACGGTGTCCACGCTTCAATTGTACCTCTTGAGAGGCGCGTACCTCCTCTTAGTGCTCGGCTTGGGAGGCTCCGTCTGGCCGGCGGTGCTTGCTCACACGTCTTGGAGGCTGACCCTCAGCCCATGGGTTGGGGTGGGCAATAGCCTCCTGGCTGCGCTTGCACTTCTGGCGGTGTTGGGACTGCGGTACCCCCTCAGGATGCTGCCGCTTCTCTTCCTCGAGGTCACCTGGAAGACGATTTGGCTGATCGCGGTAGCGCTTCCACTCTGGCGACAGCACGGCGCAATCGACGCCGACACGGCCGAAACGATTCGAGCCTGCCTCATGGGCGTCGTCTTCATCTTCTTAATTCCCTGGCGGTACGTCTATTCAAGCTACGTCCTCGGCGCCGGTGATCGCTGGAGACAGGGGTCGCCCGTCTTGCCGGCGAGAGTGCAGAGGTGATTCGTGTTTGCCCGGCGGCCCCCTCACCCCTTCGAGGAGATGCTGAGTCCAGCAAGAATGAGAAGGGATGGTGAATCCTGGCTCGATCAAACTGGACAGCGTTGGAAGCTCCGTCTGTTCTCGTTTCTCATTGTTGTAGAAGGCATTCCACTCTTCGTCGCGGCCAACTTGATTGAGTGGAACAGCGCGTCGGCAACTGAGATTGACTTCTTCGTCATTTGCAACGTTGCGGCCGCTCTGACGTTGGCATGGTTTCTTTGGAGCGTTCGATGCAAGGAATGCGGCGCCCACATCGCTGCGAGAATGGCTCGCTCGGCGCACGCTTCTACTGGGCTTCTGGCGGTCGGTGACATGAGACGGTGTCCCAGGTGTGACGAGCTCGATCGTCCGCATCGTCTCTTTCATTCGGCAAGAGCCTGAGAGGAGCATCCCGCAGTGGCGAAGATGGCCGCCAGGCCAGCCATGGCCATGCGTGAGAAGGAGAAGCCGCGACCTCCCGTCCCGGTCATGGCGGCGCTTTCGTTCCTCGCCCTTGCTGCAAGCCTTTTGGTGACGTCGATTGTCGTCAGGTAGCCAGCGCTTCGTGGTTGTTTCCCCTACATCCGTGAGCGCTGCGCTTCGCGGCCATCCAGTCAACGTGAGGAGACACGGCGGCCCCGTCGGTGCCTTCTGTGTCCTTTCCGTTCCGTCTTCGTTACACCACTCGCCCCGCATCCCGGCCGGAAGCGAAGGACGAGAATGGTGCAGAGAGGCGGTCGCCGTCGCTCCAAATGGCTGCTTGGCGGCCTGACGGTGGCGCTCGTCCTCTCGGTCGCGGCGGGCGTTTTTTGCCTCTGGCCGCTGTGGTCCTTCTCCACGCTGACGAGAGCACGACTTGCCTGGATGGGCCTCCGCGGCCACTCCCTTTCGCTCGACGGACTCGACGTCCACTACCTCGAGGCAGGCCAGGGAAAGCCCGTCGTTCTTGTGCATGGGCTGGGGAGTCGCGCGCAGGACTGGGCGCCTCTCTTGCCGGCGCTCGTGCAGGGCGGCTTTCACGTCGTGGCCATGGACCTCCCGGGCTTCGGCGCGACGTCCAGCCCGATGGACCGCACCTACTCCATCTCCGAGCAAGCGCACTTCGTCGAGTCGTTTCTCGAGGCTTTGCGCCTCGAGAAGGTGACGCTCGTCGGCGTGTCCATGGGTGGCTGGATTGCGGCCACCGTCGCGCTCGATGCCCCCCAACATGTCGAGCGCCTGGTGCTGATGGACAGCGCGGGGTTTGCCTTCAGGCTGAGCTTCGACACGGAGCTCTTCACACCGAAGACGTCGGCCGAAGTGGATGCGCTCCTGGCGCTCCTCGAGCCCCAACCGGAGCGGTTGCCCAACTTCGTGAAGAAGGACGTCGTCCGTTCCATCGCCCCGGGGGCGTGGGTCATCGAGCGAGCGCTCTCCTCGATGAAGTTGGGGACGGACGTGCTGGATGAGCGGTTTTCATCGCTGAAGCCACCCACGCTGCTCATCTGGGGGAAGCAGGACCGCATCACGCCATTGACGTTGGGAGAGGCGATGCATAAGGCCGCCCCCGCTTCCGTTCTCGAAGTCTTCGATGGTTGCGGGCACATCGCCTTTCAGACGTGTGCGCCGCGTGTCGCGCAAACGTTGCTCGCTTTTCTCGCTGGCGGTGGACCGGCCCCGGGCAGCACCATCGAGATCCCAGCGAGCTGAGCCCAGGGAGGGCCGGCCGGCTGCCTGTTGCCGGTTTGGGCCACCCATGTCAGAGACATGTCTCGTCCAGGGAGGCACGTGATGCCGGAAATCAGTCCGCTTGCAGGAAAGCCGGCCGAGCCGTCGCTCCTGGTGAACGTTCCGCGCCTTCTGACTTGCTACTACACGGGCGAGCCGGATCCCTCCGTGCCGGCGCAGCGTGTCGCTTTCGGGACCTCTGGCCACCGCGGTTCCTCGTTCGACAACTCCTTCAACGAGGGGCACATCCTGGCCATCACCCAGGCCATCTGCCTGTACCGGAAGGAGAAGGGCATCGACGGGCCTCTCTTCGTCGGCATCGACACGCACGCGCTCTCCGAGCCGGCATTCGCCAGCGCCCTGGAGGTGCTCGCCGCCAACGGGGTGGAGGTCATGGTCGACGCGAAGGGCGGCTACACGCCGACGCCGGTCATCTCCCACGCCGTGCTGGGCCACAACCGGGGCCGCACCCGCGGGCTGGCCGACGGCATCGTCATCACGCCCTCCCACAACCCGCCCAAGTACGGAGGCTTCAAGTACGACCCGCCCCATGGCGGGCCGGCCGAAGACGACGTCACGCGGTGGATTGAGACGCGGGCGAATGCGCTTCTCGTCGAGGGGTTGAAGGGCGTCCGGCGGGTGCCGTACGCGCGCGCCAGCAAGGCCGGGACGACGCATCCGCACGACTACCTGGATGCCTACGTCTCGGAGCTCGGTTCCGTCATCGACATGGAGCGCATCCGCGACGCTAAGGTGAGGATGGGCGTCGACCCGCTGGGAGGCGCCAGCGTCGGCTACTGGGGAGTCATCGCCGAGCGCTACGGGCTCGACCTCGAGGTGGTGAACCTCGCCGTGGACCCCACCTTCCGCTTCATGAGTGTCGACTGGGACGGGCAGATTCGGATGGACCCGTCCTCGCCCTACGCCATGGCCCGCCTTTTGGGCCTCAAGGAGCGCTTCGACGTCGCCTTCGCCAGCGACACCGACGCCGACCGGCACGGCGTGGTGAGTCACAGCGAGGGCCTGCTGGAGCCCAACCACTACCTCTCGGCGGCCATCGCCTACCTCTACGCCCATCGTCCCGGCTGGGCGCCGTCGGTGGCCGTTGGCAAGACGGTGGTGAGCACGAGCATGATTGACCGCGTCACCAAGAGGCTTGGGCGGCGGCTCTTCGAGTGCCCGGTGGGCTTCAAGTGGTTTGTCGAGGAGCTCTTCGGCGGGACCCTCGGGTTTGCCGGGGAGGAGAGCTCGGGAGCCACCTTTCTCCGACGGGACGGGAGCGTCTGGACGACGGACAAGGACGGGATTGTCCCGAATCTCCTGGCAGCAGAGATGACGGCGACCGTGGGCAAGGACCCGGGAGAGCAATTCCGGGCGCTCACCGCCGAGCTCGGCACGCCCTACGCCACCCGCATCGACGCTGCGGCGACGCGGGAGCAGAAGGCCAAGCTTCTGAAGCTGTCACCAGAGGCCGTGGAGGCCTCGACGCTTGCCGGCGAGCCCATCATCGCCAAGGTGGTGCGTGCCCCTGGCAATGGAGCGCTCATCGGCGGCCTCAAGGTGTCGACCGCCAGCGGCTGGTTCGCGGCGCGGCCGTCCGGGACGGAGGACATCTACAAGGTGTACGCGGAGAGCTTCCGTGACAAAGCCCACCTCGCGGCCCTGGTGGACGAAGCCCAGCGCATCGTCCAGGCCGCCCTGCAAAAGCCCTGAGGCGCCTCGGCCGTGTCGCGACCCACTCCCGTCGTCTTCCTGGTGGACGTGGACAACACGCTCGTCGACAACGACGGCGTCCAGGCGGACCTGCGTGCGCACCTCGAGAAGGAGTTCGGCCCGGCTTGCCGCGACCGGTACTGGGCCATCCTGGAGCAGCTCTTCAGCGAGCTCGGTTACCGCGACTACCTCGGCGCCCTGCAGCGCTACCGCGTCGAGCATCCGGAGGACATGGGGCTCCTGGAGCTGTCCTCCTGGCTCGTGGACTACCCCTTCGCCGAGCGCCTCTACCCGGGCGCCCTGGACGTCCTTGGACGGCTCCGAGACTTCGGGGAGACCGTCATCCTGTCCGACGGCGACGTCGTCTTCCAGCCCCGGAAGGTGGAGCGGTCGGGCATCTCGGCCGCTGTGGATGGGAGGGTGCTCATCTACATCCACAAGGAGCTGGAGCTCGCGGACGTCGCAAGGCGGTACCCGGCGGAGCACTACGTCCTGGTGGACGACAAGCCTCGCATCCTCGGTGCCGTGAAACGGGCCTGGGGGGACACGGTAACGACGGTGTTTCCCCGGCAGGGGCAGTACGCCGAGGACGCGGCGGCAGTGACGGCGGCGTCACCGGATGTGAGGGTCGAGCACATTCGCGACCTACTGGAGTATGACGTTCGAGGGCTGCTCGGCGCCCGTTTGCATGAGGTGAAATGATGAAGGCGACGAAGCTTCTCCACGACATGGGTCAGAGCATCTGGCTCGACAACATCACCCGCAGTCTCCTGACGTCTGGCACGCTGCGCGGCTACATCGACGAGCTCTCGGTCACCGGGCTGACGTCCAACCCCACCATCTTCGACCACGCCATCAGCAAGAGCACCGACTACGACGCCGCAATCCAGAAGAAAATCGGTCAGGGCAAGAGTGGGGAAGGGCTCTTCTTCGAGCTCGCCATCGAGGACCTCCAGCAGGCGGCCGACCTCTTCCAGTCCACGCACTACCGGACGAACGGCGTCGACGGCTGGGTGTCGCTCGAGGTCTCCCCGGAACTGGCGCACGACACGGCCAGCACGCTGGCAGCGGCCAGGGACCTGCACGCCCGCGCGGCCCGGTCGAATCTCCTCATCAAGATTCCCGGCACCAAGGAAGGCCTCCCGGCCATCGAGGAGGCCATCTTCGCCGGCATTCCCGTCAACGTGACGCTGCTCTTTTCGCGCGAGCACTACATCGCCGCGGCGGAGGCCTTCCTGCGAGGCATCGAGCGCCGCATCGAGGCCGGGCTGGCAGCGGACGTGGGCTCGGTGGCCTCGGTCTTCATCAGCCGATGGGACTCTGCGGTGGCGGCCAAGGTGCCCGACGGCCTCAAGAACCAGCTTGGCATCGCCATCGCCAAGCGGACGTACCGGGCGTACCGCCAGCTGCTAGACACGCCCCGCTGGCAGCGCGTCTACAACGCGGGCGCCCGGGCGCAGCGGCTGCTCTGGGCGAGCACCGGGACCAAGGACCCCCATGCCTCCGACGTGCTCTACGTCAAGGCGCTCGCCGCGCCCTTCACGGTGAATACCATGCCCGAGGGGACGCTGAAGGCGCTCGCCGACCACGGGGAGGTGGGCCTGCTGCTTCCGGCCGACGGCGGGGACTGCGAGGAAGTCCTGGCGCGCTTCATCAAGGCCGGCGTGGACATCGACGCGCTCGGCGCGCAACTCCAGGACGAGGGCGCGAAGTCCTTCGTGGCGTCCTGGACCGAGCTCATGGGCGTCATCGAATCCAAGAGCGCGGCCATCAAGAAGAAGGCAAGCTGACGGTCAGCTGCCTGGGGGCAGGGAAGGGACGATGAATGGCTGCTGAGAAGCTTCTTCCGTTGCGGCAACGGCCGGCGTGGGCCGCGCTGGAGGCCCACCACAAGAAAATCTCCGGGCTTCACCTGAGGGAGCTCTTCGCCGCCGATGCCAAGCGTGGCGAGCGGCTGACGCTGGACGCGGCCGGCATCTACCTGGACTTCTCCAAGAATCGCATCACCGACGAGACGCTCAAGCTCCTGGTGAAGCTGGCCGAGGAGTCCGGTCTGCGCTCGCGGATAGACGCCATGTTCCTCGGCGACAAAATCAACGTCACCGAGAAGCGCGCCGTGCTGCACGTCGCCCTCCGGGCGCCGAAGAGCGCCTCCATCCTGGTGGACGGCGAGGACGTGGTGCCCGGGGTGCATGCCGTGCTGGACCGGATGTCGGCCTTCACCGAGCGCGTCCGTAGCGGAGCGTGGAAGGGGCACACCGGCAAGCGGATTCGAAACGTCATCAACATCGGCATCGGCGGCTCGGACCTGGGGCCGGTGATGGCCTACGAGGCGCTCAAGCACGACAGCGACCGGACGATGACTTTCCGCTTCGTCTCCAACGTGGACGGGACGGACTTCGTCGAGGCCACGCGGGACCTGGACGCGGCCGAGACGCTCTTCATCATCTCCTCCAAGACGTTCACCACGCTCGAGACGATGACCAACGCCCACGACGCCCGGGCCTGGGCCCTCGCGGCACTGGGAGGCGATGCCAAGGCGGTGGCCAAGCACTTCGTCGCCGTCTCCACCAATGCCGAGAAGGTGACCGAGTTCGGCATCGACACGGCCAACATGTTTGGCTTCTGGGACTGGGTGGGCGGGCGCTACTCGATGGATTCGGCCATCGGCCTCTCCACCATGCTGGCCATCGGCGCGGAGGGCTTCCGCGCCATGCTGGAGGGCTTCCGCGAGGTGGACGAGCACTTCCGCACCGCCCCCTTCGAGCGAAACCTGCCAGTCCTCATGGGGCTGCTCTCCGTCTGGTACAACGACTTCTTCGGCTCGCAGACGGTGGCGGTGCTGCCCTACGAGCAGTACCTGAAGCGGTTCCCGGCCTACCTCCAGCAGCTGACGATGGAGAGCAACGGCAAGCACGTGACGCTGGAGGGTACGCGCGTCGACGCGGACACCGGCCCCATCTACTGGGGGGAGCCGGGCACCAACGGGCAGCATTCCTTCTACCAGCTCATCCACCAGGGGACGCGTCTCATCCCCGCGGACTTCATCGCCTTCATCCACACCCTCAACCCGCTCGGCCGCCACCACGACATGCTCCTGGCCAACGTCCTGGCCCAGACCGAGGCGCTGGCCTTCGGGAAGACGGCGGAGGAGGTGAAGGCCGAAGGGACGCCGGACTGGCTCGTCCCGCACCGCGTCTTCGAGGGGAACCGGCCCTCCAATACCCTTCTCCTGGACCGCCTCACCCCGGGGGCGCTGGGAAAGCTGGTGGCGCTCTACGAGCACAACGTCTTCACCCAAGGCGTGGTGTGGAATATCGACTCCTTCGACCAGTGGGGGGTGGAGCTGGGCAAGGTGCTCGCCCAGCGCATCATCCCCGAGCTGGAGGGCAAGGAGGAAACGAAGCTTGGCCACGACAGCTCCACGAATACGCTCATCCGCCGCTACCGGAAGCTGAAGGGGACGTCGACATGATTCGCGGGTCCACCCAGCCGCTCTACGTCCTTCCCTTCGACCACCGGGCAACCTTCCAGACGAAGATGTTCGGCTGGGAAGGTGCCCTGAGCGCCGCGCAGACGGCTGAAATCTCCGCGGCGAAGCAAATCATCTACGACGGCTTCCAGAGCGCGGTGGCGGCGGGCGTCCCCAAGGCCAAGGCGGCCATCCTCGTCGACGAGCAGTTCGGCGCCGCCATCCTGAAGGACGCCGCGGCGAAGGGCTTCACCTTCGCTGCTCCGGCCGAGAAGAGCGGCCAGGAGGAGTTCGACTTCGAATATGGCGATGACTTCGCGCGCCACATCGAGGCCTTCCACCCGAGCTTCTGCAAGGTGCTGGTGCGCTACAACCCCGAAGGGGACCAGGCGCTCAACAAGGTGCAGACCGAGCGGCTGGCGAAGCTGAGCGCCTACCTCGCCTCGAAGCAGGCAAGCCGCTTCATGTTCGAGATGCTCGTCCCGGCAGAGAAGGCGCAGCTGGACAAGCTCAAGGGCGACAAGAAGGCCTACGACGTGCAAGTCCGTCCCGGCCTCATGCTGAGGGCCATCCAGGAGCTCCAGGACGGTGGCGTCGAGCCGGACGTCTGGAAGGTGGAGGGGCTCGACAGGCGCGAGGACTGCGTCAAGGTCGTCGCCGCGGCCCGCCGGGGAGGCCGCGACGCGGTGGGCTGCATCCTTCTCGGCCGGGGCGAGGACGACAAGAAAGTGCGGGAATGGCTGAGCACCGCGGCAGGCGTCCCGGGCTTCATTGGCTTTGCGGTGGGCCGGACGTCCTTCTGGGACCCGCTCGTCCAGTACCGGGCCAAGAAGACGTCACGCGAGCAAGCGGTGGCCGAGATTGCTCGGCGGTACCGGGGATTCGTGGACGTCTTCGAGCGCGGACACGCAAAGGGCTGAAGGTTCGAGAGTCGTCGCGCACTTTTTTCTTCGAGGGAACACGTCAATGCAAATCGGGATGATTGGACTGGGGCGGATGGGCGCGAACATGGTGCGCCGGCTCATCAGGGCAGGGCACGAGTGCGTGGTCTTCGACAGGTCGCAAAAGGCCGTGGAGGAGCTGGTAAAGGAGAAGGCCACCGGGGCCACCTCGCTTCAGGACCTGGCCAAGAAGCTGAAAGGCCCGAGGGCGGTGTGGATGATGGTCCCGGCCGGGGTGGTGGACCAGACCATCTCTGACCTCCTTCCCTTTCTGGAGAAGGGCGACATTCTCATCGACGGCGGCAACTCCTATTACATCGACGACATCCGTCGGGCGAAGCAGCTGGCGGGCAAGGGCATCCACTACGTCGACGTCGGCACCAGCGGCGGCGTCTGGGGCCTGGAGCGCGGCTACTGCGAGATGATTGGCGGCGAGGACGCGGTGGTGAAGCACCTCGACCCCGTCTTCGCCACGCTGGCACCGGACATCAACTCCGCCTCCCGGACGCCGGGACGGGAGAAGGACAAGCCGGGTGGCACCGCCGAGCACGGGTACTTGCACTGCGGGCCAAGCGGCGCCGGCCACTTCGTGAAGATGGTCCACAACGGCATCGAGTACGGCATCATGGCCGCCTATGCCGAGGGCCTGAACATCCTGCGCGGGGCCAACGCCGGGAAGCAGAAGCAGGAAGTCGACGCCGAGACGACGCCCCTCCGGGACCCGGACCATTACCAGTACGACCTCAACCTCGCCGACGTGGCCGAGGTCTGGCGCCGAGGAAGCGTCATCGGCTCCTGGCTTCTGGACCTCACCGCCGGGGTGATGCTCAAGGACCCGGAGCTCAAGGCCTTTGCCGGGCGCGTCTCGGACTCCGGGGAGGGGCGCTGGACCATCCACGCCGCCATCGACGAGGGCGTGCCGGTGCCGGTGCTGACCTCGGCGCTCTACGAGCGCTTCTCGTCGCGCGGCAACGGAGACTTCGCCGACAAAATCCTCTCCGCCCAGCGATGGGCCTTCGGTGGGCACGAGGAAAAGAAGTCGTGACCGCGGCTCCGGCCGATGCGCTCGTCTTCTTCGGAGCAACCGGAGACCTGGCCAACAAGCAGATTTTCCCGGCGCTGCAGAGCATGGTCCGCCGCGGCGTGCTGGACATCCCCGTCATCGGCGTGGCCAAGCAGGGCTGGAAGCTCGCGGACCTCCAGGCCCGGGCCAAGGAAAGCGTGACGACGCACGGAGGCGGCCTGGACAAGGACGCCTTTCCGAAGCTTCTCAAGCTGCTCCGGTACGTCGACGGGGATTACGAGGACCCGGCGGTCTTCGCTGCCCTGCGCAAGGAGCTGGGGAACGCCAAGTCGCCGGTGCATTACCTGGCCGTCCCGCAGGGGCTCTTCGGCCTGGTGGGAAGGCAGCTAGCGCGCTCCGGCTGCGCCCAGGGTGCGCGGCTGGTGGTTGAGAAGCCCTTCGGGAGCGACCTGGCCTCGGCGCGACAGCTCAACGAGACGCTTCACGAATTCTTCGCCGAGAAGGACATCTTCCGCATCGACCACTACCTGGGGAAGGGGACGGTGCAGAACCTCGTTTTCTTCCGCTTCTCCAACGCCTTCCTCGAGCCCATCTGGAACCGCAACTACGTGCAGAGCGTCCAAATCACCATGGCCGAGGACTTCGGCGTGCAGGGGCGGGGGGCCTTCTATGACAAGGCGGGCACCATCCGGGACGTGGTGCAGAACCACCTGTTGCAGATTGTCTCCAACGTGGCCATGGAGCCGCCCCCGCAGAGCCGCGAGCCGGAGACCTTCCGGGCGGAGAAGGTGAAGGTGCTGCAGGGCATGCCTCCCATCGACCCGAAGGAGGTGGTGCGCGGGCAATTCCGCGGCTACCGCCAGGAGCCCGGCGTGGCCCCGGACTCCAACGTCGAGACCTTCGTCGCGCTTCGCGTCCACATCAATTCCTGGCGCTGGCAGAACGTGCCCTTCTTCATCCGCGCCGGGAAGTGCCTGCCCGTCACCCGCACCGAGGTGCTGGCCCGGCTGCGGACGCCGCCCTCGCTGGTGGAGGGAATTCCAGTCCCCCCCAACCACCTCCGCTTTCGCCTGAGCCCGGACTTCTGCATCGCGCTCGGGGCCCTCATCAAAGCCAACGGCGAGGCGATGGAGGGCCAGGAGGTGGAGCTGGAGCTGGCAAAAAGCCGCGCCGGGGACCTCGCGCCGTACGAGGAGCTCCTCGGGGACGCGCTCGCGGGAAACCCCACCCGCTTTGCCCGGGAGGACTACGTCGAGGAGGCCTGGCGCATCGTCGACCCGGCCATCCAAGCGGGCACCCCCATCTACGAGTACGAGCCCGGGACGTGGGGCCCCAAGGAGGCGGAGGCGATGGTTCCCGGTGGGTGGTACGTGGCCGAAAGCTAAAGGAGGGCCAGGTGATGGGTGAACTCTGGCTCGTCCGGCACGGAGAGACAGCGTGGAGTCTGAGTGGCCAGCACACCGGGCGGACGGACATCCCGCTCACGGCGCGCGGTCGAGAGCAGGCCCAGCTGCTCGGGCGACGGCTGATGAAGAAGACGTTCGCGCTGGTGCTCACCAGTCCCCTGCGCCGGGCCACCGAGACGTGCGAGCTGTCGGGTCAGGCCGAGCACGCCATCCCGGACGAGGACTTGCTGGAGTGGAATTACGGGGCCTACGAGGGGCTGACCAGCGCCGAGATTCGCAAGGAGTTTCCCGACTGGACCATCTGGACGGGCGGCGTCCGCGGCGGCGAGTCGGCCGACCAGGTGGGTGAGCGCGTCGACCGCGTCATCGCCCGCTCGGTGGCCGCCTCCGGCGACGTCGCGCTCTACGCCCACGGCCACGTGCTGCGCATCCTCGCCGCGCGGTGGCTCGGGCTGGCGGCAACGGCCGGCCGGTACCTCGGCCTGGACACCGCCTCGTTGAGCAAGCTTGGCTACGAGCGCGAGACGCGCGTCATCCGCGCCTGGAACGAGTCCTACGACTTGCTGGAGGTGCCATGAAGGTGGACGTCCTTCCCGATGCCGACGCCGTCGCCCAGGAGGCAGCGAGCCTCATCGCCGCCGAGGCCCGGGCCAAAGTCGCCTCGCAGGGGCGCTTCTCCCTGGCGGTGAGCGGAGGCCGCACTCCGTGGAGGATGCTGCAGCTTCTGGCCGACGAGGACGTCCCCTGGAATGCGGTGCACCTCTTCCAGGTGGACGAGCGCGTCGCACCCGCCGGAAATCCGGAGCGGAACCTCACCCACCTCGATGCAAGCCTCCTCTGTCGGGTGACGCTGTCGGCCGGGCAGGTGCATGCCATGCCGGTGGAGGCCAAGGACCTCGTGGCGGGAGCGGCGCAGTATGCCCGGGAGCTGGCCGCCGTCTGCGGTGTGCCCGCCGTCCTGGACCTGGTGCACCTCGGGCTGGGCCCGGATGGTCACACCGCGTCCCTCGTCCCCGGCGATGCATCCCTGGAGGTGACGTCGACGGACGTGACGCTGTCCGGTCCCTACCAGGGGCGAAAGCGGATGACGCTCACCTATCCAGCGCTGGACCGGGCGCGGACCATCCTCTGGTTGATTACCGGGGCGGACAAGGTGCCGATGTTCGAGAGGCTGAAGGCGGGCGACCACACCATCCCCGCTGGCCGCGTGCGCAGCGACCGGGCGGTGGTGCTCGCCGATGAGGCCGCCACCGGCGCCGCGCCGCGGACGTGAAGGGGTTTTCCAAGAGACAATGACTGACTCCGAGCTCGACGCCCTCTGCATCAACACCATCCGCACCCTCTCCATGGACGCCGTCCAGGAGGCGAAGTCGGGGCACCCCGGCACGCCGATGGCGCTCGCGCCGCTGGTCTACACGCTCTGGAACCGGGTGATGCGCTTCGACCCGGCCGACCCCATCTGGCCCAACCGCGACCGCTTCGTCCTCTCCAACGGGCATGCCTCGATGCTGCTTTGGTCCGTGCTGCACTTGAGCGGCACCCGCGCCGTCAACGGCGAGTACGAGCGGCTCGGCGAGCCCTCGGTGACGCTGGATGACATCCGCCACTTTCGCCAGTTGCAGAGCAAGGCCCCCGGTCATCCGGAATACCACTGGGTCTCCGGGGTGGAGACCACCACCGGCCCACTGGGGCAGGGCATCGCCACCAGCGTGGGAATGGCCATCGCCGAGAAGTGGCTGGCCAGCCGGTACAACAAGCCGGGCTTCGAGCTCTTCGACTACGACGTCTACGCGGTGTGCGGGGATGGCTGCCTCATGGAGGGCGTCGGCTCGGAGGCCGCCTCGCTGGCCGGCCACCTCGGCCTCGACAACCTCGTCTGGGTCTACGACAACAACCACATCACCATCGAGGGCAGCACCGACATCGCCTTCACCGAGGACGTGGCGACGCGCTTCCTCGGCTACGGCTGGAACGTCCTGCGGGTGGGCGACGCCAACGACATCGAGCGCATCGAGCAGGCCTTCGGCGTGTTTCACAAGACGAAGGGCCGTCCGACGCTGCTCATCCTCGACAGCCACATCGGCTACGGCTCGCCGGGCAAGCAGGACACCGCTGCGGCCCACGGCGAGCCGCTGGGCGAGGAGGAGTGCCGTCTCAGCAAGCGCGCCTACGGTTGGCCCGAGGACGCGAAGTTTCTCGTCCCCACGGGCGTGCCGGAGCACTTCACGGCCGGGGTGGGTGCCCACGGCGCCGAGGCCCACCGCAAGTGGACCGAGCTCTTCGCCACCTACCGGACGAAGTACCCGGAGCTGGCCCAGGAAGTGGACGAGATGCAAAGGCGCGCGCTTCCCGCGGGCTGGGACAAGGGCCTCCCCGTCTTCCCGGCCGATGCGGTGGGCGTCCCCGGACGGGATGCGTCGGGCCAGGTGCTCAACGTCCTTGCCCAAAACGTGCCCTGGTTTCTGGGTGGCTCGGCGGACCTCGGCCCCTCCAACAAGACGACGCTCAAGTACAAGGGCGCCGGGGACTTCCAGGCCGCGACGCCGGGTGGGAAGAACCTCCACTTCGGCATCCGCGAGCACGCCATGGGGGCCATCCTCAACGGGCTCGCGCTCTCCAAGCTGCGGCCCTTCGGGGCGACCTTCTTCATCTTCAGCGACTACATGCGGCCGGCCATCCGCCTCTCGGCGTTGATGGAGCTTCCGACGCTCTTCGTCTTCACCCACGACGCGATGGGAGACGGGGAGGACGGCCCGA
>Ga0302324_100009158_pt1 | contig 20764 bp, 26 predicted proteins | sample Palsa_T0_1_FD_201949 | JGI IMG/M metagenome (GOLD analysis project Ga0302324, IMG submission 201949) | Peat permafrost microbial communities from Stordalen Mire near Abisko, Sweden - Palsa_T0_1 | ecosystem: Environmental > Terrestrial > Soil > Palsa > Peat permafrost | place: Sweden: Abisko...
TGATTGCCTTTGATCCCTCGGCTGAATACATGACCTGGCTAGGCCAAAATGCCGACGGCACGCCGTCAGGTGACCTACTTACGCCTCCAGTTGTAGGCAGTTTTACTGGTGCTGCTAATGGTTCAATGACGGCGAACGCGGGCTTTGACGCCCCCCATGGCAAGGATCTGATGGTCGTGCCTGGAACGCAGTGCGGCCCTTGTACGTATTACGTGACGATGGATTATTGAGATCCGCGCGCTCGCGCCAGCGGTGAATGGGCGCGACGCCGACTTAAAGCGCCCTGTTGGCCGCGAAGCTCGAGCACATCGACTCCGGCTGGCGCCTGGGAGAATTCAGCTCGCGCACTGGCTTTTTCTTCTGCGACAAAACTGGCGAGCGGCGAATGGTCGAGATCACGCCGAGCGATCCTGGTCCGGTGAGCTGAGTGGCTCTGTATTCCAGGACGACCTGACCGCAGCTACCTTGCAGTGTCGGGATCAGTCGTTTTGATATCTGGTGTGTGTGACGGGATTCGAACCCGCACCTTTGCGACTTGCCAAGCCGCTCGCTCTACCAATTGGCGGACACACGGCTGTATTTATGCGATTCGACGATCAAAATCCGGGTGTCCCGACCGAATGTGTACCCCGAGGTGTACCCCTGGGCAGGACACATCGATTCTCATATTCGTAACCACCTGATTTTATTGGTCGGAGCGAGAGGATTTGAACCTCCGACCCCTTGCACCCCATGAAGTTTTTAGCGATTTTCGATCTCTCTGAAAAGATAGCTAGTTGCGCATCGCGCATCGGAAAACGTAGCGTAACTCTGCATTCAGCCCCTTTCTTTCCATTTCACCCTATTTCGCTTAAACTGGGTAGGAATTGGGTAGGAAATCGAGGGTTGCGACGTTGCCAAAACAACAAGGGGTCCGTAGGGCCTTCATGGCCACAGCGCTCATGGCCATGCCGGTCGGCCGCCGCAAGGACCCCGCCCAGCGCGGCCTCTACCTCGATGTCGTCGCCACAGCCGGCGGCAAGCTCACACGGACCTGGCTCCATCGGTTCAGCTTCAAGCAGACGCGGGATACCTATCACACGATCGGCCACTTCCCAGAGACCAGCCTCGAGAAGGCCCGTCGGCTCGTCCAGGCGCAGCGCGAGCTGCTGAGCCAAGGCATTGACCCTCGGCGGGCGGCACCGCGGCGACGGGCTGTGAACTCTCCCCTGCCCCTCTCATCCGCCGCTGTTGGAGATCAGCATTCCATCGAATTTTTGGCCAGCGAGTTCATGGAGCGGTACATCAAGCCGAACCACAAGGACCCTAGCCAAACCGCCCGGATGCTTCAGAAGGATGTCTTGTGCGCAGATGCGTGGAAGGGTCGTGATGCACGAACCATCAAGCCGCGCGAAGTGATCGATCTGCTGGACGGCATAGTTGCGCGCGGTTCCCCTGCGATGGCCAACGATGTGGCATCCATGCTGAAGCAAATGTTTCTCTTTGGCATCCACCGTACCATCGTGGAGGACACGCCGGTCAAGTTGCTGATGGCCCCAGGTGGCGAGGAGAAGCCCCGGGACCGCGTCCTGACCGATAAGGAGTTGGCTATCTTCCTGAAGGACCCCGACGCCTGCACGAAACTCCCGAAGCTCGCCATCGTGATCACAGTGCTACTGACGACCGCCGCGCGCCGTCAGGAACTGGTCCTGGCCCGATGGTCTGACGTGGATCTGAGGGCGGGCACCTGGCTTGTGCCTGCGTCCAATTCAAAGACTGGCCGAGCCTTCACTATTCCGCTGTCGAGTATGGCCGTCGAAGCCTTTGAACGACTGAAGAAGCGCGCCGACGGCAGTGTGTGGGTGCTCCCGGGCGAAGATCCCAAAGAACACATCGACGCCAAGTTGCTCACGCGTGGTCTGGCGCGGAACCTCGAACGGATGGAAAAGCTGGGCATCAAGGCATTCACCTTGCACGATCTGCGCCGTACCGCGCGAACTGGACTGGGAAATCTCGGCATCGCGCCACACATCGGTGAGCGCTGCCTCAACCACAGCGTCGGCGGTATGCAGGATGTGTACGACAAGGCGGACTACCTGACCGAGCGCCGCGCGGCGCTGGAGAAGTGGGCTGCACATCTGGAGTCGTTGCGTGCCACGTAGGCGCAACCGAGGATCTTCGTCAGCACCGGTACTGACGGAGGATCAACTGACTGCCGTCATGCGGCAGATCAATGGGCCGGACTACTCCACTATGCACGCTATCGCAAGTCGCTACATCAAACGCAAACTCCACGACCGCGACACACCCTCTCTGCGAACGAGAATCACCAGTCTAATCGTGCATGCTTGCCTGGACTTCATGCGCCGGGATAGCGCCGCCGCTGCCGATACCTACCGTCATTATGCGGACGTACTTGATGAGGCTTTGAACATACTAGCGCGCGAGGATGCGCGCTACTTTGCATCGCTCATGGCGTTTCGAGTTCCTGGCCAGAAGCCGAATCGAGCCATCTGGGCGATGAAGCAAATGGCCGATGGTTATCGGAGGCACGCGAGCGACTACGATCGCGACAAGAAGAACATCACGTTCTTCTATTGCCTCGGAAAACAGTTTGGTAGCCGGATGCACCTGGTGCAGTTTGCCCCCCCCTTGGCGATCCGCCTGGCGATACCGTCCGCCGGGGAGGCGAACGCCGCCTACAAAGTCCTCATCGGTGCGCTAGCCAATACAGCGCCGAACTCAGTCCGTGGACTTAAGACTGACTACGGCGACGAGAAGGAGATCCGCGCCAGTCTACGCAGCGGATACGCCAAAGCGCAGCGAGGGGTAAGCGCCGTCTAGTTTCCTCGCCTTTCCCCTCGTCACACCGCACCACAGCCGTGAAATCCTTGCAGCATCGTTCAAACGATGCGAGGACTTTCCATGGGCACCATCTCGAAACGCAAGCGCGCGCGCAGCGTCGGCACGCGTTGCGTCTGGCCGAGCGGCGTCGAAAACCGCTACGACATTAGCGCGCCAACTCGTTGGCGCTGGGAAAAGGATGGGAAACTGCCGGCGCGCGATGTTTTTGTTGGTGGCATCGCGATCGGCTGGCGCCCTGAAACCTTAGAGGCTGCCGATCGCGGCCAAGTCGCTACCTGATGCGCCCGCACAGCGCCGCGCCCGAGGCTGGCACCTCGGGACGCGGTAGGATCGGGGACGCCGGTGATCATGCAGCCCTGGCCGCACAGGTGCAAGGGCCATGAGCGCGCGCATCCTCCCGTTTCCGGTGCGGCGCCTTCCCATTCGCAACTGCACCCAGTGCGGCGCCCACTTCCGAGCGCTCGCTGATCATCACGTTCGCTGCTCGGTCTGCTACTGGTGGGGCCGGGCGCTACACGGCATCAAGATCGCTGACCAGGCCTTCGACAATCTGCGGAATATGCATGATGCGCAGTAACGCGCAGAGCGAGCTGCTCCTGCAGCCCACCGAGCCCTGCTCCGGCACGAAGCCATCCCATCGGGGCTCACGCCTACCGGAAGACTTTCATCCGGATCTCACCTATGCCTGTCAGCTAATCCCCGATATCAACGCGGAGGAGGAGGCCGAACACTTCCGCGATTACTGGTCGGCCCAGCCTGGGCAGCGCGGCGTGAAGGCCGACTGGCCTGCCACCTGGCGCAACTGGATTCGAATCTGCCGCGACCGCGGCCGGTACGCGCGCAAGGCGGCCGTAACCATCTCGCAGCCGGCGCCGGTGTTCCGATGAGCACGTGGGCCGATCTCAAGGAATTGCGCGATGCGGGCTACCGGCCGGCGCACACCCTCATGATCTTCGGGGAGGGCCACGCAAACCTGCGTCGCGCGATGCTAGAGCTTGGCGCCATGGTCATCGACCACGCCAGCGATGAGCCGGTGCCCGCGCAGCTGCTGCAGGGACTCGATGTGCTGCTGCTGTTCGAGCGCTGCGCCGAATCCTCGGCAATCGCCGCTGCCATCCGCGCAAGCACGGCGCCGCCCGCCCGCTGCCGCGCCTGGTGTGAGTGCAGTCGCGATCTCACGATATGCCCAGGGCCGTGCGGCCGGAGGCGCGCATGAAGGCCAAATTCGGCACCATCCTTGTTCGCACCGATGATCCGGTCTATCTCGAGCATCAGATCGATGCGCCCGCCGAAGTTTTCTCGCTCGACAATCTCGACGTTGCGCAACTGCGCCGCGTCTATCGCGAGAAGCAACAGGACTTCACGACGATGCCGTTCGACCCGGACGGCCGCACGCTGCGCCTCTATCCCGGTGGCTTCACGATCGCCTCGGGGTATCCCGGCGCCGGCAAGACAACACTGTTACGCCAGCATGCGTGTCATCTGCTGCACCGGGAGCAATCGGTCTTCATCGCCTCGCTCGAGGAGTCGCCGATGGATGTCTTCCTGCGCCACGCCTGCGTTGCGCTCGGGACTTCCAATCCATCGGAAGAGGGGCTGCAGTGGTGCGCGGACTGCTGGAGCGACAAGCTCAAAATCTGGAACTACCGCCCGGGCAGCGATGATGCGAACCCCCTGAAGATCTTTGCCGCGATCCGCGTACTCGCGCGCGACTACGGTGTGCGTCACGCCATCATTGACTCGCTGATGTGCCTGGACGTGCCGGCAACCGACTGGGAGGCGCAGCGCAGCTTCACCAAAGCCCTGGCGGCCACGGCCGAGATGTCAGGCTCACACATCATCATCGTGGCGCACCCGCGTAAACCCGCTCAGGGCAGCGTTGAGAGCGATATCGGCGATGTGGCCGGATCAGCTGATCTCGGCCGCAAAGCCGACAACGTGGTCTTCGTGAAGCGCGCCGTGAACGAATCGAGCCTGATCACCGACGGTCGCACGCCGATGATGGTATCGATCCGCAAGCAGCGCTACGGCGAGGGCACCATCGGAGATGTGTCCGGCTGGTTCAATCGGCACCTGCGCCAATTCACGTTGACCCAGTTCCAGAACGAGCCCACCCACTATCTGCCGGCTGCAGCCTATCAACGGCGCGTTGCCGCGGACTCATTGGACAGTGCCTCAGGAGGACGGGGAGATGATTGATCTCGATTTCGACCACGTGCCGCGCGATGTGGTGCGCCTCGCAGTCTCGCTCATGATCGACGGCGGAACTCTTCAGCAGCTAATGAAGCGCACGTCGGAAGATGCAGCGACATACGGCGCCAGCATCGGCCTTTCATATGAGGCATTTCTAAGCGCCGTTGATTGGGCGACCACTTATTACGAGCAGCACCCGCCGCTCGGCGTGCGCGCAAACTGAATGAGGCGACGCGGTAGAAATAACGGCAAAGGCTCGCTTGGCCGCGACTTCGCGCCGCTGTACGAACCTGTATTGCGGGCTGAGGCTGTGCGCACGCTACCCCTGGCCGACTTCAAGTACTTCATGGTGCTGACGGCCCTGTGCAAACCATGGAACAACGGCGCTGTGCCCCTGGCGCGATCGGTGCTGCAAGGTTTCGGACTGATCAGCAGCGACACCACCAACCGAGCCATCGGCAATTTGCTAGAGCGCGGTTTGATCGTTCGCACTCGCACCGCCCGACCCAGACACGCCGCCCTCTATGGTGTCTCCCACCTGCCATTGAACATCGAGGCTATGAACAAAGTAGGCGCCCGAGATCCGGGCTCAACTCCGTCCGCTCCACGGACCGAGACAGAACCTGAAACTCCGTCCGATAGCCGGACCGAGATCTCCGTCCGATCAGCGGACCGAGAGAGTCCTCACCATCGGACGGAGTTGACCCCAAAACAGCCCGACTCCGTCCGACCATCGGACCGAATAAGGCCCATTTCGACCCCCAACTCCGTCCGCCCACCGGACACGTCTAAGAATCTGCCATCAGGTACAGGCCCGAATGGCAGTTCCACAGTCCGCGCTGATGACGGTCCCAGTGCTGCTGATGGGAGTGTGCAAGCACTGCTCGATCGGGTGCGCACGGCCGGCGCTTCCGTGACCACCGATGGAAGTGGGATCAGGATCCGCCAGGGTAATGGGGAACTGCCCGCCGATCTCGTAGGCGAGCTACGAGTGCGCCAAAAGGAGATCTATCGATTCCTGATGAATGGGGACGGCCATGACTCGGCAGCCTGATTGCTGCCCCGCATGCACCCGGGCGCATCGCCCCTCATCGCCCGGGCGCAGTGGGCGCCATCCCCATGGTGTGCACGCGCCTCCCCGGAGTCGGCATTAATGCCCAAGCCGAAACTCTCGGGAGCACAGAGGAGAAAGCTGGCCAAGCACCGCGCGGCCGCGCGATTGCAGCGCGCGGGGGGCGAGCGCCCGTTGCGCGCCGAGCTGCTGCCGCCTGTGCGCATCGAGGATTTGGAAGGCGTCCGGGCGTACCGGCACGAGATGAACCGCCTCTATGCGCTGATGCGCAGCGGCGATCTGGCGACAGAGAACGGCACACGCATGGTCTACGTGCTGCGCGAGGCCGCCAATCTGGCTCGAATCGAGGAGGAGCTGCAGCTCGCGGGAGCCATTCGCGCTGAATTGCTGAAGCTCAATACCGATCGCACCTTCGAGCTGCTGCCCGTCTCGCCGGAAATTCCGCCCGCCGATCCGGCGACACCGTCACCTATCAACATCGAGGGCCAGTCGTGAGCCTATACGGAAAACCATATCGAAATGGCTGCACCCGGAGTCTATGCATTCAGAGGCTTATGAAAGCCATACTGGCGCATACGAATACAGTTGAATACCGTATAGGCGGGAGGTATCGTCCATGCAGGAATTCACGGCAGAGGATCTCGACATGGGCAAGGGCAAACGGGTTGCGTTCTACCTTCGAGTCAGCACTGGCTCGCAGACCGTCGAAAATCAGCGCCGAGAGCTTGCTGCAGCTGCTGAACAGCGTGGATGGACCGTCATCGATCTGTACTCGGACAACGGCGTGTCGGGCGCCAAGGGCCGCGATCGGCGACCAGCCTTCGACCGTATGTGCAAAGACGCGGTCGCCGGCAAGTTCGATATCGTCGCGGCCTGGTCGGTTGATCGCCTGGGCCGCTCGGTGCTGCACCTGGCGCAATTCGTCGAGGACCTGCGGGGCGCCGGTGTGGGCCTGTTCCTGCTCAAGCAGGGCATCGACAGCGAGACACCGACCGGACGCGCCATGCTCGGCATGTGCTCAGTGTTCGCCGAGCTTGAGCGCGAGATCATCCGCGAGCGCATTCACTCCGGATTGGCTCGTGCCAAGTCAAAGGGCAAGATCCTGGGCCGTAGGCCGGTCAGCTCTCGCACCGAGGAGCGCATCCGCGAGCTGCGCGAAAAGGGTATGGGCAAGCTCAAGATCGCGCGCACGCTCGAGTGCGGCGTCAGCACCGTGCAGCGCGTGCTCGCTGCGGCGGAAGAAAACAACCGCCAGGCGCTCAGCGCATGAGCCACCACTGGGGCATCGCGGGACTGGTGCTGAACATGGCGGGGGCGCTGCTGCTGATCTGGTGTCCGCCAACAGTACGCACATACACGAGAGAGGGCTCGGAGCAGATCAACTTCGTCAACAATCCGAAGCCGGAGAACCGCCGTCGCTACCTGGTCAGGGCGTGGGGCTTCCGCGTTGCGATCGGAACCATCGTCCTTGGCTTTCTCCTTCAGCTGATCGATCTGCTGACCGCCTAGCCGCGGAGCCGCGCCTCGAAGGCGCCACGATCACCACTTCCGACGCACCGATACTGCGGCCGGAGAATGCGCTGCCCATAACGCTCCCTATTGCGTCAGGCGAGGGATCTCCTGACAACGCGTTGCTGTGTGGACAGCGCCTAGTGCAGATCCAGCTTGGGGCTGCCGCGACACTACACCCGACTCGGATCGATGCCGGCTGCGCGCAGCGCCTTCTCGAACCGATCGCGGTGGAATTTCAGCATCAAAATCTTGGAGTAGGCACCCCACAAGCCCCAGGCGACGAGGCCGCCAACGATGACGTAGCTCATCGGGGCGTTGCGCTGGATGTGCTCCCAGACGCAATAGGCGGCCACGGATCCGCCGATGAACATGCCCGTGTCCTCAGCGCTTGGCCCGAGGCGATTGAAGATAGACATGGTGATCCTCCCGCCTCAGTAGCCTACGCCACGCCGACGTTGCTGGTGCGAGGTGCAGCATGACGCTCGGCACATCCTTGGCGCGCACCGTGGCGGCCGCCCGCGCGGTTTTGGATCAGCAGCATGCCGCCCACAGTACGCCCACCATCGTCTGGCGCGGCCTGAGCGAGCCCGATTCGGCCTTCGCGCAGCGGTTGCGCAACATCCGCGCGCAGCTGCCCGAGCACATCGCGCTGCTGGCGATCACGCCCCCCTGTCCGGTGAACATCGTCGGCGCGCGCCTGGTGCTCCTGGCGCCGAAGCTGTTCGCGCTGCTGCACCCGCACGTGCCAAGTCGCTATCGGGTGGGAAGCGGCGGCCGCGGCTCTGGCCGTTCCTACAGTTTTGCGACAGCGCTGGTGCTGCGCGCGCTCACGCGCAAGACGCGCATCCTTGCCTGCCGCGAAGTGCAGCGAAGTTTGCGCGAATCTGTCCATCAGCTGCTGTGCAGCCGGATCGAGGCCTTAGGCCTGACTCCATGGTTTGACCTGGCCGAGCACTCGATCAGCTGCGTGAACGGAAGTGAGGTCATCTACGCCGGCCTGAAGGATGATCCGCGCAAGCTCAAGTCGATCGAGGACATCGGGCTGGCCTACGTCGAGGAGGCCGAAGGTATCAGCGACCGCAGCCTTGAGATCCTGATTCCCACCATCCGCGCCACTGGCAGTGAGATCTGGCTCAGCTTGAACCCCGACAGTCCTGAGGATCCCGTGTACAAGCGGTTCATTGCTGCGCGGCCGCCCGATTGCCGGTACGAGCACGTGACGTTTGCCGACAATCCGTGGTTTCCGGCGGAGCTTGAGCGCGAGCGCGCCTATCTTGAGTCGGTCGATGACGATTCATACCAGCACGTCTGGCTCGGCAAGTGCCGACAGGTCAGCGATGCAATCATCCTGCGCGGCAAGTTCGTCGCCGAGGAGTTCGAGGTGCGCGCCGAGTGGAGCGGACCGCATCACGGCTTGGACTACGGCTTCAGTCGTGACCCCTCAGCGGGCGTGCGTCTCTACGTGGACGATGAGGCGCGCGTCCTGTATGTCGATGCTGAATTCTGGGCACTCAATATGGACATCGATGCGCTGCCCAAAGCGCTTGAGGCCTCAATCCCTGGCATCGGTCGCCACGTGGTACATGCGGATGCTGCGAGACCTGAGAGCACTAGCTTCCTTGCACGCCATGGCATTCCGAATGCGCGCAGCGCCGCGAAATGGGCAGGCTCAGTCGATGATGGCATCGCGTACCTACGGAGTTTCGCCAAGATCGTGGTCAATCCACGCTGTAAGTACTTCCTCGATGAGTGCCGCAGCTACAGTTTCAAGGTCGATCGGCTCTCAGGCCTGCCGCTGCCCGAACCACTTGACAAGAGCAATCACTTGATCGATGCGACGCGCTACGCACTGGTCAACCTGATCCGTAATCAGCCGAGCGGTACATTCTTCTCGCACAAGGCGCTCTTGCTCGATGGCGAGCCTGTGGATTCTTCCGAAGCGCAGAACCTGCGGCCCATGCAGCTCTTCGCAACGGTCGCTGCGTGCGATCGGCCAGGAAGCGCGGTTGGTCTGATCTGGTGGTCGTACTGCCAATACTACGAACCGCACGAGCGGCTACGCGTCCTCGACTACGACCTGGTCGAGACGGAAGACGCGGTGTCGGTAGAGTGGTTCGCGAAGATATTCGAACGTGGCCGACAGCTGCGCGCCGAGTGGCGCATCGTGGGCGCGGGGATGAATGTTCATCTCGAGGAGGGCGCCTTATTCGACGCGCTCACGCCGCCTGTCATGGAATATTGGCAGCGAAATCTTGCGCAGCAGCCTGACTTCGATCTGATCGCCGTCGAGACCGATCGCTTGGGGCCACCAACGCTGGATGAACGAGCCGACATGATCCGCCCGCCCGTGAACAGCGGTCAGTTCGTGAAGCTCGGCCGCCAGGCCTACACGCGCCAGCTCACGCACCGCTCGGTCACGGTCAACCATCTGACATCGCAAATTCTGGGATTTCGGACGGGTGTGAAAGACATCGCCGCCGAGCTGACCAATGCGTTCGTGTTGGGATGTCTGCTCACGATGGAGGGGCAGCATTGAACCGCAAAGCGCAAGAGCTGGCGATGGCCTGGCGCAAGGCCATTTTGGAGATGCATACGGCGCGCACACAGGCCGAGCCCTGGTTGACAATCGAAGAGATCCGCCGGCAGTGCGACGGTCAGCTCTCGCCCATCACGGTGAAACGACATCTGGAGTGGCTTCGTCAGCACGGATACCTGAGACACGACAGCTCATTTTGCGCCGGCGCTGGGTCTGGTATGACACACCTAATGGCGGCAGGTGCCCAACTTACAGGAGACACGAAGATGGCAGAGAAAACCGGAATCGACGAGATGCTCGAGGCCGTCAAAGGCCTTTGCAAAGGCATCTCAGATCGCATGGACGCGATGGAGGCCGAGAGCAAGAAGGACGCTAAGGCCCGCGCTGATGCGGCGGAACGCGCTGAACGCGAGGCCGCTGATGCTGCCGCTGCCGTTGCTGCCAAGGCAAGAGCAGATTCAGCGGAGGATAGGCGCGGCTTCGTCGATGCGCAGGTGCGCTGCGACTCGGCGTTTCAAGCCTGGGGCAAGCATGCGCCGCACTCGGTTCAGAATGAGAGTGTGCGCGATTTCCGGATCCGCCTGCTGACTGAGTTGAAGCAGCACTCCAAGGCCTACAAGGACTCGAACCTCGCTCTGATTGGTGACGACGCGGCTCTGGGAATAATTGAGCAAGCAATCATCAACGATGCGATCGAGGCCAGTTGCGCGCCAGGCACCCACGGCCAACCGCTGGTCGCGCGGACGAAAGTAGATCCCGCCACTGGTCACCGCATCACGACCTTCCACGGAGACCCCTCAATATGGTTCAGTGAACTAGCAGGGGGGTCGATCATGTATGGGAAACTGAATCAGAACATGATTGATAAAGCCACGCGAGCCAACTAATCGAGGGGATGCGCCGCGGTTTCATGATTTCCCGCGGCGGCGCGGATAACTCGTGAGTGCCGCGCGAGTCTGCCAAGAAACCGCGAGCGCCGGCGGGCCTTGCGGGCAGGACTTGAAACTGCCGCCTCCTCGAGGCCGCGGCCGGCACCTTCAACCATGTCGATTAGGGCATGGTACGCCGGACATTCAACGTCGAAGTTTGACCCGAAGCGGTCCTTCGTGAATGTCCGCTATCTGCCCCGATCTCGCACCAGATATTTGGTTTGTCCAGTGAGGCGTTTTCGCATCTCAATTAATGAATTCTGTTGGCCGGGAAATTCACGGGCCATATTGACTGGTACCGTGCGCGAGTCCATATCTAAGCGGACCATGCACCAACTACTCGGGTGGCCGGTATTTTGGTCTCCGCAATAAACGACTTTTCCGGTTAGTATCCGGCCCGTCGCCAGGGGCATATTCAGCAACGTCCATGCGATCGCGCAGACACCGGCCATGCCAAAAGCAAATCCAATCAATATTTGGTTGCGAGCCGACATCTTCAGTCCTCACTTGACCCTATCCCGCCAGTCGCGACCGACCGCTATTACGCTACTGAATTGCAATGTCGGCGGCGTCTACTTCGGCTTGTGGAGCCTGCGGCTGCATAGAAGGATTGAGCGGATATCGATGTGCCTTGTTCGGACGCAACACCACGTTTCCTTTGCCTTTGGAAGCCACGATCAGCGTCCTCCAGCCCCACACCAGCTTTTTTGATATCCGTATCGGCGGGTTGATGATGGTGCTCTTGGAGACGAGCTCAAATCCATTCCCGGCCCCCCTGAAAACCAGCATCGTGCATCCGCCGGAACCACACCATGCAGGGCCGGACATCAACACGATTGCGTCCGCGTGGCCGTCGTCGTTCAGATCTTTCAAGGCGAAACGAAAAGTTTCATCGTATTCCACGTCGGTGATGTATTGATAAACGTAACTGTGCACCGCTTCGGAGAGCGCTCGCGGAGGCTCCGCAGCACCAGCCGCGACTGAAATGCTCAGCACAGACATCACAAGCATGCGCCAGGTATAGTCCATTCGGGCTAGATTACCGCATCTACGAATGACCGCTTCGTGGCACTCGGCTTAGCCTAGTCAACGACCGCTTCTGGCCGATATGCGCCTGTTCGGCTGCCCGATAGCTGTCGTTCGGCGTGTAGCTGCTTGTCTGCGAGGCTTTCGCGATGTTCATCGCTGGTGAGTCTGCACCGCGGTGGCGCTCGGCGCGGCGAGCGCCGACTAGGGTGAGGTATGAGGCGACGGAGGGCTAAGCCAGGCGACAGGTCAGCCGCCGGACTGCCTTTCAGCGCATTCGTGCATCCGCTTCAGCACGTCCTGCCAACGCCTCCATGCCTGATCGCTGGCTTCCATCTGAGCCAGCGTCGGATTACGCGTATCACCTGCAGCGACGGCAATCAGACGCTGATTCATTACTTTGAAAGCCTCAAGAAAGTCGCCGCGCGCGGCTTCCTGTTCCTGAACGAGCCGCTCCCAATCTGAGGGAGCGCGGTTCTCAAAGACGATATGTGATCGGCCTGGATGGATCTCGTAAAGAAATCCGGTCCCCAACGTCAAATGTGCAGCCGCGAACGCGTGCGCGGATTGATCGTCGGTAAAAGTGAACTGCAAAACTGGGGGATTGTTGCTGTGAACGGTGCAGGAAAGCAGCCCTGGGGTCTTATAGGGACTAGAATTCGCTCGGTCGGCAAGCTGCTGCAGATCCTCTGTCATTGATCGACCCTCTTGGTTTTGATATAGCCGCCGCACATGAGGTGCCTTACTCCTCAAAATTTACCGATTCACCGAGCAACGGACCGGAACAAAATACTAATTTTCCGGTGTTCACCTGAGGAGCCACTTGCGCAGCAACAACCACCAGCTTTGCCAGTTTATCGCCCAACCCTTGCTCGGATTTCTGAGAATTCGTAAAACCGCTGTGCTGGAAAAGCATTCCCCAAAAAATGAATCGCTTTTTCGTGGCTGGCGCTTGCGGCGCAAGTTGATCGCGCAGCCAATTCACTAGGTTTCTACACACGTCCTTCGGTTGAGGGCGCGCATAGAGGTTAGTCGTGATTGTGATATCAATTTCGTTCTTGGCGAAATCATAGCCGGCGCCTACGTACATTTGTCCAGGAGGAAATCCGAGGTCTTGGCTCTTTGAGTTCAAGGTGTCTTGGGTCGAGCGCTGCAGTTGATCCAATCCCCAATCGAGCATACTTACTGGCTCATTCATTAGCCGTCGGACCTCCGGGCTGGGATCAGCTTGCGCGACCGCCCAAACAAAGGTACTTGCTAACACGATGACGACGATCTTCATGAATTGTCTCCGATATCAAAGGGCTGACGCTCTGAACAGACATTTTACTCGACGCCCATACAGCTTGTTGCAGCGCCAACCACTGTATGGACCGGCCGCCGGGCTGGGCGCTAAATTCAGGCCATGCGGAGATCCGTATACGATCCGTTAGAGCCGACCCAGGAGCCGCGCTGGTACTCGGTCCGCAACATGCACGGTGCGCTACTGGAGGCGCGGGAGCTGCCGCCTGGCGCGGATCTCAAGCGCGTGTTTGTCGAGGCCATCCTCAAGTGGATGGACGATGGCTGGAGGCTGAAGGAATTCAGCTCGCGCACGGGCACGTTCTTCTGCGACCGCGGAGGCGAGCGACGCATGATCGACATCTCACCGAATTTTCCAGGAAGGACTCAAAGCGGTGGCATTCCCCAGCGCGCGCCGTGTGTGAATTGCGAGGACTGAGCGACATGAGACTACCGGGCCGGCAAGTTGGTTACCCCGGGACAGATTCGGCCGACGCGGCTAAAGTCTCGTCGGTACACATCGCACAAGGGGGCTTCATCACGGCAAAAACTTTGGGCTGCTCTACAGGAGTAGTCCGGGTCGTTGTCGTTATTCGGCTGTGCAGATGCTGGATACGCGGTGTCGGTGACACCAGCGCAAACTCGGCCCGCGCGCACGAGGTCTTGTCGATACACGTCACACAAATACATCCCCTCGCGGCAGAAAGTTTGCGCGGCAGCGCACGCGTGGTCCGGATCATTGTCCGTAACGGCGGCGGGCGAAGGTGGCGAGGGCGAGGTAGATACAGAAGTCTCGCGGACCGTAGGGGGAATCGGCGGCGCGGCGCTCTCGTTGATGAGAAGCAGGTGCCGCTGATAGTCAATTGAGACCGTGCGAAATCTGGATAGAAAGCTCTGCCCTAGCAGGAGACTTCCGCGCAGAGGGGCGACGGAGCAGTCAACGTTGCGAAGCTCTAAGTCGCCAACGCGCAAGGATCTAATCCGGAGATTCGGCTCTCGCTCCGTCGATCCGTTCGCCAGACTGTAGTTTGTATAGCCGGTGATGTCGGAAGATGAAACTGTTCCGGCCCTCCTGAGAATCAAATACAGGTCATAGGTGATCGAAACATCAGCTGCGCCGCTGTCAACTACGAATGGCAAAGTAACCGTGTCATTGACGCGCACCGGGACCGTCCAAACGCCACCATCTGAATTTAGGGCGATAGATTCCGCAACTGCGGCGCGCAGGGACGCGAGCCCGATGAGTGCTACCAGCAGTTTTGCCAGATGCATAGAAACGCCGATCCCTGATTACAAGGATGCAGACCTGATAACTCTTTCGCCGGACCAAGCACAATGTTCTTCGCTCGTCACGCTGCACTCTGCTGCTGCGGCCATGCCTCGAGCAGTTCGAGGAAACGGGTCACACCTTCATCGCGCCGGGAGAATGGCTCCGCGCTGTGAGACTTGATGCCTGCCGCATCGAGCCACTCGCGTGCATCGGACAGGCGCACGCACCAGGAATGGTCTACGAGAACGAAGTCGCAGTAAGCGGACGGCACGACGCAGTGCATGACATCGATGGCATCGTTGGTAGTGAGCTGCAGCTTTCGGTCGCCCTGCAATCGGAAAACTATCGCCCGCAATAGTGCTTGCGTTGAACGCGGTCGGTGCGACGTTTCAACATCGCGGCGGGCAGAGTTCTTAAATCCAGGCTCGGCATCAAACCTCTGTTGGAGAGCTTTTACTCCGGCTAGAAATGCTTGCGCCATGCCGTCGAGTCTTGGCTTCAGGCGAGCCCGGTCCGTGTGGACAGCTGCAAACCATTCCTGGACGCTCGGCTTCCCATTGCGCATTTGTGCCGCCTCCGCGTACAACTGCAGCATGGCTGCATCACCGGCAGGGGATTGATCAGTCTGACGCACCATGATTGCGATTTCGCGATCAATGACAGGAAACGGGGAGAAGGTCGCGAAAAACAGGTGCGGCCCGAGCGAGTCGATGAATCGGCCTACGGCCTGAACATGGCGTATATCGGCAAAACCGGCGAAGTCACCGAGATTCAGGTCGGATAGCACCAGCGTCCCGCCCGCTCGAAGCAGAGCAGTCCGGAATCGGTCCCCCGCAGCTGGATCGTCTTCTGCGAAATGCCGGTGTGCCCAGGTATCAAGGTATACCGCAGGATGTGTTAGGCGCTGCTGCACGAGCAGCCGACCATCGGGGCCAAGAATTACTGGGAAGTGAATCATGGCAGGCACATCCCCGGCCTACGTCGCTGGCTAGGATTTGTAAACGCCACGGCTCGCAACTCACAGCCGTATCGGCTTCCTGTGCGCGCGGCGAACAGAAACCTCAAATTGACGAGTCTTACTCTTCGTCGCGACGAGCCGCACCGGAACGATAATTTCTTGCCGGGGCCGAGAGTCCACTGTGACGGTGATCTCACGGGTCGCGCGCTTTGGCGTTAACGTCCTCGTGCTCATGGTGGGCGCCCTCACTCGATGAACTCAACCGACTCGCGGCAGAGATCCTTGAGGAGTTGGTGCTTCAGTGCCGGTGAGCGGATGGAATCGAGCGCTGCATCGAGAGTGTCATACAGGCGCACGGTAGAGCTTTGCTCGCCATGCTCCCACGCGAGGTTTCGCGCTGTGCCGTCCCACTTGAACAATTCCAGAACGAATTTGCCACCGTGGGTCTCGTGAATCCCGATCCAGGTGCGCTTGCGGTTGCCGTCGCGGATTGAAGCTGCGCGCGCGACCAGTTTGCCGACAAATTCAAGTGGCGAGCGGTTGTCCGGGGCCAACTGGAAGTGCCGCAGCTCATTCAGCGGCGGGTCGTCTTCCGCTTTCGGAACCGACTGCAGCAGGGCTGACCGCGATGGTTTCACCGGCAGCTCGATGCTATGCCGGCCGTTAGGGCCAACTGTGAGCTTGAGCGGCTTGGAGTTGCGCCGGGCGAACTCCTCAGCTCGAGCGAGCGAGGCGGATGGGAATAGATCAAGGGAAGGCTTCCTAGCCATGTGTGTGGTCCTCATGCTGCCCGGCTTGGCCCCCGGTAGGTGGGCACCGGTCCGCAACCGCGAACCGACACCCCAACAATAGATCGGCCGCGGGCTGAGGGCAACACGCGCGAGGCCAGCAACTGCGCTGAGCGGTGGGCTTCGATTCGGATATGGGTAGGAAACTGGGTAGAGAGACTTCGCCGATCTTCATTTTAAGCTGGTCGGAGCGAGAGGATTTGAACCTCCGACCCCTTGCACCCCATGCAAAAGTCACAACGGGAGATGCGGCTACACGATGGTGCATCTCGCCATCATCGCTATCCGGTGGCCATCGCAAATCGAGCCCAGTGATATTAGGCATGCCCCGGAGTGATTAAAGTTCGAAACCCGCAAGTACCAATAGTCGATTGCCTGAAAAATTTCGTTAGTTCAGGGCGACCCTCCCTGCGACGGCGCGAATCTAGCCTAGCCGACGAACCGTTGCTCTGGCGAGCGACTCTTTGTGAAATCCCGCAGTGACCAGGGGTGGAAGCGAACCAGCAACACGCGGATTTTCAGCCCTCCACGTGCCTCAACGTGTGTTCGACATCGATATGCCCGAGCTGCACGCTGTGGTCTTCGCCTTCCCACGCGCCGTTGTAGTGGCGCGTGAAATTCAGCTCGCCGTGCGGCGCCAGTTCCGCGGCCGACAGCTCCGCTATCCACAGGCCGAAGGGTCCAACGGCGGCTTCGCGGTCCTGCAGCTCCTTCCAGCCATTGAAACCAAAGTGCAGCGTGAAGGGCACGCGATCCTCGATGCGCAGCGCCTTGCCGGCTTCCAGCCGCGCGATCGGTACCTCGTGCCGCCAGTGCCACACAGAAGCCTCGCGCACGGCCCCATGGCCGTAGCGCGCGGCCACCGCATCGAGCAGCTCCACAGGCTTGCCATGCTCGCGCGCGATCAGCAGTTTCAGGAACTCCGCGTGCGCCCACAGCAGCGGCATCGCGCTGCCCGAAGGTCTGCCGGGCTCCAGTTCGAACGCGGGGATCGGAGCGGACTCCCAGACCTGCTCGGGCAGCATCCCGCCGACACTCGCGCAATTCCAGATGGTGTTCAGATACGGCAGCGGATCCTCGCCTGATTGCAGCGCCAGGTGCCCGCGCTCGCCGGCGAGCAAGGGCCAGGCGCGGCCGATGCCCTGCCCGTCGAACGGGCGCCCGTCGGCATGCTCACCGTAGCCATCCTCGTTGTAACGGTAATAGAGCGGGCCTGAGGGGGTTTCCACGCGCAGCAGTTTATCGACCACCTTGATGGTGTCCTGGATCCGCGGATCGTGCGCACTGCGCAGTCCCAGCCGCACGAGATAGGAGAAATCCAGGCTCACCAGCGCCGAGGCTTCGATCTGCTCGCCCTGTCGATTGCGCAGCAGCACCGTGCCGCTCAACTCCCCGGACTTCTCGCTGGTGGCGATGCGCACGTAGTAACCGGCCACGCCGAGCTGCTTGGCCAGCGGAGTGCCCTGCACATAGCACCAGGCCTCGAGCCGCTCGTTCCAGTCATCGGCCAGCTGATCGGCGCGCAGGCGCTCGACTTCATTGAGCCAGGGCGCCGCGGCAATCAGCGCCGCGATGGCGACGGCCAGCGAGAAGGGGCTGACGCCAGGGTTCTCCTCCCAGCGATCCTGGTCGCTGTGGGGACCGGTGCGCACCACGAAGCCGACGGCCGCGCGCACCATCTGCGCGGTACCGGGCAGTTCCGCATCGCCGAGCTCGCGCAGTTTCGCGGCCAGCAGGATCGGAAAAGCCGCCTCATCCAGTTGCACGCCGGTCCAGAACGCTTCCCCGCTGGGAAAATAGTTCTGCGGCCAGCGGCCATCGGGGCCCTGCGCTGCCGTCAGGTGCGCCAGGATGTGGCGCGCCTCGATCACCTGGTTGGCGGCCAGCAGCGCAAAGGCCGTCAGTGTGGCATCGCGCGGCCACACCAGGTGGTAGCCGCCGAGCGTGTCGGTGCTGTTGCCCCAGGGCACGCTCAAGGAGGCCACCATCGCGCCGGGATAGGTGCGGTCCTCGTGGGTCTTGAGCACCGCGGCCGATAGCAGGCCCGCATCACCGAGGCGCTCATCGGGCCGCGGCAGTTTGAGTTTCGAGCCCCACCACTGCCAGCGGTCGAGGAATTCCTGGCGCAGACCATCGAACCCTTCGGCCAGCGCCGTGCGCAGCAGCGTGTGCGCACCGCGGGGCGTCTCGGCAAACGCGACGCCTATCGTGCCGCTCGAGCCCACCGCCTCACCGCTCAGTGCCACCGTGCCGTGACTGGCGCTCGAAAAATCGAAGGTCAGCCCGCCGTGCAGGTGCAGATCCTGCCAGCCGTCCGAAGCCCCGACGTAGCCGGCGCTCAGGTGGCGGAACAGCGCATTGGTTGAAAAGCAGACCGCGAAGTCCCCGCGCTGCGCATAGCCGCGCCCGTCTTCCACCCAGGCGCGATTGTCACGACCGGTGCTCCCGAGATGCGGCGCCAGCACGGCCACCAGGCGGTAGGGGCCCTTGATGTTGAATCGCACCAGCAGCGCATCGCGGCGCGTATCCGGCAGGATCTCCAGCGTCAACTCGTAGTCATCGCCGTAGTGCGTGATGGTCGGGGTGGGCAGATACGGCCCCGGGGTCGAGAAGCGGTAGCGGCGCACGCGCTTCAGATCGATAAAACCCTTCTCGCCGACCAGGTAGAAGCTGAAATCGCGAATCTGCGGCTCGCCGGTCGAAGGCCAATACACCTCATCGATGATGCCGTGGCCAATCGTGATCCAGACACGCCCCGAGCCGAGCCCGGTGGTGACGAAGTCCTTGTCGCTCGAGCACCAGGTGGGGGCGATTCCCGGCGCGCCAAAGGCTTCTCCGCTCATGCTGATACCACCCTGTCGATAGCTTTATCCACCAGCATATCGGCACCACCCCGCGCGCCGCCAGCACGCCGCTGTTAGGCTGGCGATTGCGATGAACGCGCGCCTGCTTCGTTACCTGCTGCTGCCGGCTCGACCCGCGGGGCTGATGCTGATCGCGGTGCTGACCCTGGGCGTTGCCTTCGCAGGCTACGCGGGCACCTTGGGGCTGCCGATGCTGCTGGTGCTCACCGGCTCGCTCGGCATGTACGGCTACGTACTGCTCGAACACGTGGCGCATGGCGCGCACGAACCGCCGGTGCTCGCGCTCGAGATGCTCAACCCGGTGTCCGAGCATCGCCCGCTGCTGCAGCTGCTGATCATCGCCGCGGTCTGGCTGGTGATCCGTGTGCTCTCACCGCACATCGGACCGCTCGCCACCCTTGCGCTCGAGGCACTGGCGCTGGCGGCATTGCCGGCCTGCGTTGCGGTGCTCGCGGTCGCCGACAGCTTCTGGCAGGCGATCAATCCGCTGGCGCTCTGGCATGTGGTGCGCGCGCTGGGGCCGAGCTATCTGCTCATCGTCGGCGTGGCGCTGCTGCTGGGCTTTGGTGTCGCGGCGCTTGCAGCCACCGGGGCGCTGGCCTCCTGGGCGCTGTACGCGCTGGGCGTCTATGCCTGGCTGGCCCTGTTCGCGCTGATCGGCGGCGCGCTGTTCGAACATCGCGCGAGCCTCGGCCTCGAGGCTATCCATGCGCCCGAGCGCGTGGCGCAGCGCCTGCAAGCGCAGCTCGATGCCGAGCGTGACCGCTTCGTCGATGGCCTGTTCGCGCAGGCGCGCGGCGGCAACCCGCGCGGCGCCTGGGAGAGCATTGAAGAGCGGCTCGAGGGCGAGCAGCAGCAGGCCGATGCCTACGAATGGCTCCACTCGCGCCTGGCGAGCCACGAGGATCAGCGGCTCGCGAGCCGCCTGGCACAGGCGTATATCCATCGCCTGCTGGGACACGACAATGGCCGCGTGGTGGAGCTGGCGCGCGAGCGCTTAGGCCTGGATGCGGGCTTTCACCCGCGCACGCAGGCTGAGACGCTGCGGGTCGCGGATCTGCTGCGGCTGGCCGGCCAGCGCAGCGGCGCCGAAGCCATGCTGGCCAGCTTCGAGCGCGATGCACATGCTGCTGACATAAGCGCCGCTGTAGGACAGATCCCCCGCGCGGATGCGCCGCCGACGGACGTTGTTTGAGCGGCGGCGAATGGGTGATTCGCGATAAAATTTCGCCGGTCTCGAAACCATAATCGGGTCTCGGAAATAACCATGGACAGGCCCACTCCGACCGGCGTCCGACCGCATATTCCTGCGCTGCGAGGCTCGATGTCGCTGCGCGTGCTGGCCGCGGTTGCCATCCTGGGCTTGCTGTACTTGGGTCATGCCGCCTTCATCCCGGTGGCACTCGCCGGATTGCTGGCGTTGATTCTCGCCGGGCCGGTCGAAGCGCTGCATCGCATCGGCCTGCCGCGCAGCGTCGCGGCCTTCGTGGT
>Ga0302324_100009159_pt1 | contig 20764 bp, 19 predicted proteins | sample Palsa_T0_1_FD_201949 | JGI IMG/M metagenome (GOLD analysis project Ga0302324, IMG submission 201949) | Peat permafrost microbial communities from Stordalen Mire near Abisko, Sweden - Palsa_T0_1 | ecosystem: Environmental > Terrestrial > Soil > Palsa > Peat permafrost | place: Sweden: Abisko...
ATGGCCGCGACAGCTCCGGAGGAACACGCGACCGCCGCAGAACATCCGGCCGCCGCAGCGGAAACCGCGACCGCTCCGGAGGAACACGAGCAGAGCTGAGGCCTACGCCTGGCTCGGCCGCCTTCTACGCGGTTCGTATTCCTCGGTGCAGGGATTCGCCTCGGGCTTCCTTCCCACCCCGCCTCACGACGACGCAGTTGGCCCGCCCGGCGCACGCCAGGCCGCACCTGTGCGGGCGGTCGAGGCTCACCTCGGCGGGAGCCGGGCGGCGGCATCGAAGCGGATGACCTCACCGTTGAGGAACGGGTTCTCGGCCAGGTGGCGGACCAGCGCGGCGAACTCCCTGGGCTGGCCCAGCCGCTTCGGGAAGACCGCCAGCTGAGAGACCGCGTCCCGCACCTTCGGTGGCGTGTCGCGCAGGAGCGATGTCTCGATGATCCCGGGCGCAATGGTCATCACGCGGATCCCCCAGTCGGCTAGGTCTCGCGCCAGCGGCAGGGTGCTCGCGATGAGTCCTCCCTTGGAGGCGGAGTAGGCGGCCTGCCCGACCTGGCCGTCGATGCCGGCGATGGAGGCGACGTTCACGATGAGGCCCCGTTCGCCGTCGGGCCCAGGGTCGTTCCTGGTCATCAGGCGCGCAGCGTTGCGGAGCACGTTGAACGCACCGACGAGATTCAGCTCGATCGTCCGTCGGTAGAGGTCGAGCGGGAACATGGTGCCGTCGTGCCGGACTATGCGATGACCCGGACCGTTGCCGGCCGAGTTGAGGCACAGCATGATCGGTTCCGCCGCCTGCTCGATCGTGGCGAAGGCTGCGGTCACCTGGTCATCGGACGTGACGTCCGTCGGGAGGAAGGTGAAGTGCGGCGAGAGTTCCGCTTCAAGGTCGGCACCCGCCGAGGTCGGCAGGTCGAGCACGAACACCCGCGCTCCGCTGTCGACGAGCATGCGGGCAGTGGCCTCGCCAAGCCCGGACGCTCCGCCGGTGATGATCGCCCGAATTCCCGCGATGTTCACGCCATACCCTTCGTGACCGTCGCTCAGTGGACGGCCGCGAAGGTCATCCGTTCCTGATCGACTTCCGTCGGGTCGAACTCCGCCACGACCCGGCCGGCCCTGGCGACGAGGATCCGGTCGCCCAGCGCCAGCACTTCCGGCCAGTAGGAGGAGATGACCACGATCCCGACGCCCATGTCGGCGTATTCGCGGATCTGGTCATGAATCTCTTGGATCGAACCCACGTCAACCCCTCGAGTCGGCTCGTCGAAGATGGCCACCTTCGGCAGCCGGGTGAGGCTCTTGGCGAGAACGATCTTCTGCTGGTTGCCGCCGGAGAGCTCGACCAGCTTCGCCCGGGACGGGTCCAGGGTGCGAATGCCGAACCGTTCGACTAGCGGGCGCGCCACGGCGTCCCGGCTGGCCAGGGTCGAGAGGAAGGGCAGCCGCTTCGCCTTGCCGAGATGACCGGCATGGATGTTGTCGACGATGCTCAGATGCCCGAAGAAGCCATCGGTGCCGCGGTCCTCGGTGACGTAGGCGATCCCGGCGCGGACCGCCTGTCGCGGCGTCCGGAAGCGCACGGGCCTTCCGTTCAGCCGGATCTGTCCGCCGGCCAGGCGGCGGCGCTTGATGGCGCCGGTGATCACGTGGGCGGTCTCAGTACGGCCGGCTCCGACGAGCCCGAAGATGGCGACGATCTCCCCAGGCCGCACCGTGAAGGACATGTTCTTCACGTTCGCGGCAACCAGGTTGTCCACTTCCAGAATCGGCTTCGAGCGCGGCTGGCGGGGACTCGACGGTCGGGTGAACTCCAGCTCCCGACCGACCATCAGGCGCACGATCGTCTCGCGCTGCGCGTCGCTCACCGGCATGGTCCCCGCCACCTTGCCGTCCCGCATGACCGTGATGCGGTCGGCGACTTCCAGCGCATCCTCGAGGTTGTGGCTGATCATCACGATCGCCGCACCGCTGCGGCGCAGCTGTTCCAGGCTCAGCAGCAGCTGCTGGCGCTCCTCGGGAGTGAGTGACGTGGTCGGTTCGTCGAAGATGATGACGGTCGCCGCTCGATGGATGGCCTTCGCGATCTCGACCATCTGCTTCTGGGCTGCGCCGAGCACGCCGACGGGGACGGTCGGACTGACGTGGAAGTTCAGTGATTCGAGGATGAGCCGGGCTTCGATGTTGAGGCGCGACATCCGGTTGAGCGGGGCTTCTTTGCCCAGAAAGAGGTTCTGGGCGACCGTCATGGTGTCCACGAGGGACGTCTCCTGGTAGACCATGCCGACCCCGGCGGCAGTGGCGTCGGCGGGCGACTTGAAGGAGACCAGCTTGCCGTCGAACAGATATTCACCGGAGTCCGGCTGGGTGACTCCGGCGATGATCTTGACCAGCGTGGACTTGCCGGCGCCGTTCTCCCCGAGCAGCGCGTGGACTTCCCCGGACCTCACGCTGAAGCTGACGTCGGACAGTGCCTGCGCCCCGCCGTAGGCCTTGGACACACCGACAATCTCGATCCTGGGCCCCGCCGCCTCCGGCTCCGTCTCGCTCGCCATCACTCGTTCCTCTCGACACGTCGTGCACTACGGCCCGTCATCCCGCCGGCCGCTAGACCATGGACAAGCCGCCGTTCACCGAGAGCGTCTGTCCGGTGACGTAGCCGGCATCGTCCGACGCGAAGTAGGCGACGGCGGCCGCGATGTCGCGCGGCTCGCCGGGTCGGCGAACCGGAACCCGTTGCGTCATGGCGGCGAAGAGCCGCTCGTGGGACTCGGTCAGCGTTCTGAGGGCGGGGGTGTCGATCATCCCGGGACAGACCGTGTTCACGGTGACACCGTCGCGGGCGACCTCACGGGCGAGCGTCTTGGCGAAGGCGATGACGCCGCCTTTCGCCCCGGTGTACAGCGGCTCGAGCGACGTGCCGATGCGTCCCGCGTCCGAGCTGATGTTGACGATCCGGCCCCATCCCTGCCGCACCATGGCGGGCAGCACCGCGTGGGTCACCCGGACCATGCTGGTGAAGTTCAGCTCGATGACTTTGTCCCAGAACAACTCGTCAGAGGACTGGAAGGGGACCAGTTCGTCGCCGCCGACGTTGTTGACGAGAACGCTGATGTCGCCGAACGACTTCGCCGTCTCGTCGAGCCTCTGCACCACCGCTTCGGAGTCGGTGACATCGAGGTGCAGCGCGATGGCCCGGTGTCCGGTCGCCTGGATACCCGCGACCACCTCGGCGATGCCGTCGAGGTTGCGGTCAGCGGCGACGACGGCCATGCCCTTGCTGGCCAGCATTTCCGCCGTCGCCTGGCCGATGCCCTGGGCGGCGCCGGTGACCAGAGCGACACGATCCGTCACGCGCCTGCCTCCGCCGAACCGGTGCCGGCCGCCATCAGGTCTTGCAGGACCTCGGAGGGTCGCGGGTCGAAGAATTCCAGCCAGCGGCGGATCGTCCCCTGCTCGGCGACGACCTTCACCATGTAGTAGTTCCGGTACGGCACGCCTTTGATGGTCTGGGCTTCGGAGCGGCACTCGACGAAGGCAAGACGGTCGTCGACGACGGACACCTCGACGTCCGAGAAGGCCACGCTGATGGTGAATGCCGCGATCTGCGCATGAAAGCGGGTGATCCGGTGACGTCCCTGCAGGACACGGTGATCGTTCGAGATTCGGCCGAACGCATAGGCCAACTCCCACTGTCCGTCCTCGCTGAACAGCTCGCCGACGGCCGCGGCGTCGCGCTTGCTGATCAGGTCGAGGCACGACGCTGCCAGCTCTGCGGCGGTCGGGACAACGGTGTCGGCGGTCATGCGCGCGTGCTCACTGCAGCGAGTCCCTCTTCCAAGACGAGTACTTTCCGTGCGCCACGACAGACAGCGTAGAGCCGGCCCGATCGGTCGGTGCCGAGCCCGGTGGCGCCGTGGCAGTTCCCATCCGCCCGGGAGTGGGCGCTCTCCAGCACCCGCCCTTGCTCGTCGCACCGGAAGACCAGGCCGTAGGAGCGCGCCGGGGCCCACGGCTTGATCTCGCCCAGGACCCGTATCTGCCCGACCTGACACGGCGACTGGTAGACGCTCTCGGTGCGCAGGCAGGGCACCAGCCAGAGATCGGGTCGGATTTCCTCGACCATCTCGGTCGCCACCGCCGGCTCCGACAGGACGATCTCCGTCGCGCGGTTGCGCGCATAGGGGACGGCCACCCACCAGCCGCCCTCCTCGTCCGCGATCAACCGACCCGGATAGCCTGCCATGTTCTCGCAGAGCGATACGGCTGCCCGGGGGTTCTGCAGCGACCGCCGCTCGACCCGATGGGCGAAGCTCAGCGACACGACGAAGCCGTCGGCGCCAGCTGGCGCGATGCCGGCCGGCCACGGCAGCCCGCTGTCCAGGAGTTCTGCCGTCCCGTCGGTGACCCTGACGATGGAACCACTCGAACTGCGCTCGACCATGGCCCGGGCCCAGTCGGCTGCTGAGTGGCTCGATGACCCGACAGTGACGAGGAAGGTCCCGTCCGCGACGGCGGCCATGGCGGTCACGCACCGCTGAAGGCAGGGATCCCCGGATAGCAGATCGGTAGACCCGTCCGTCCGGACCCGGACGAGCCCGCGTCCCTCGACCGCGGCGAGCAGATCGCCAGCGCGGCTCGTGACCAGCGCGGTCACGGCCCCACCCAGGTCGAGCTGCGACTTGACGGCACCGGTCGCGGTCAGGCGCTGGACGGTCTGACCGCTGCTGACGGCCACCCCGTCGCCGTCGACCGCGATGTCGTCGGGCTCGCCGCCGTCGAACTCGACGAACACCTCGCTGTCGTCCAGGCGTGAGTTCGGGCGGAGCCCCGCCTCCATCGGGGGGATCGACGGCCGTTCGACAGAGCCCGGCCGGAACCACTCACGGACTGATTTAGATGTGCGCGACATATCGCACTCCTGCGAGGAATGACCCGTGCGAGCCCGGTACGGCAATCGGGTCGATCGTGCCCACATCGGCGGCGGGCAGCAGCACCCGGCCGATCCGGTTGTTCTGGAGACCGCCGAGGTAGAGGTAGCCCTGCTGCTCGCGCATCGACGTCACCATCGGGTGCTTCTCCAGCGACGAGTCCCACATGACGCTGAGGATCTCGCCGGCCTCGGAGAATTTCACCACGCAGGACACGTTGAACTGCGGCGTCACCCAGTCGTCCAGTGGCAGCTCCCGAAGCATCCGGTGGCGGACCCGGGGATACTTCAACAACAGGTCGAACATGGGGGTCCGCATTCCGACGAACGTCAACCAGTAGTTGCCGTCGGAGGCCCGGTTGATGTTGTCGATGTGTCCCGGCAGGTCGGTGAGCACCGGTTCCAGGCGCCCTTGCTCGGGGCCGCTGATCCACAGCCGGTCCACCCGGCACAGCCCGGTACTCGCGATCAGGATCGAGCGGCCGTCATGCGCGGTGGCGATGCCGTTAGGCAGCACACAGTTCCGGACGACCACCTCGCAGCGGTCCGCCTGTGGGTCGTAGCGCAGCACCCGGCCGTTGGGCCGGCACTCGAGCATCTCGGTCTGCATCTCGCCGGCGTTCATCAGCCGGGTGCTGACTTCGCTGAAGTAGACCGAGCCGTCTGGAGCGACATCGAGGTCATCCGGGAACATGATCGCGCTGTCGTCGTAGAGGTGCCGGAAGCTGCGGCGGTGGACGTGGGTGGCGATGGGCCGCATGGAGCCGTCCGGGGAGATCATCACGACGCCCATGCCGACCACGGCGGCCAGCAGGTTGCCGTCGCGGTCGAAAGCGAGGCCGAGCGGCAGCCCACCGGTCCGGCAGAACATCTCCGCGTCCTCGAACTTCGGCCCGGAGAATCGCCAGATCCAGCCGCGACGGTCGCCGCAGTACAGCCGGCCCTGGCTGTCCAGGATGCAGTCCTCGCCACCCTCGACCTGGCCCAGCCCGATCGGTTCAGCGTCCGACAGGATCGCGTTGATGCGCCATCGGGAGTCCGGTGAGGTGATGTCCTCGAGCGGCGCCGTGCGCACCAACGCGGGCGAGAAGGCCAGCTTCCCGGCGAGGACGTTGCGGTACTTCCCCCACTTGTGGTCCGCCGAGGCAAAGATCAGCAGGGCCGCGCCGAGAGCGAACATCTGCCAGTCGCTCGCGATGTTCAGCACGATGATGGCGTACGACAGCAGCGAGATCACCAGCATCCCGAGCGCGGCCCGGATCGCCGTGCCCCGGCCCCCCCGTAGGCTCACGCCACCGACAACGACAGCCGTCAGCGCGATGATCGTCCAGCCCGCGGTCAGCTGATCGGACGTGTCCTGCTGATTGGCACCGTAAAAGAGGCCGCCGGCGGCACAGAGGATGCCACTCAGCACGTACGTGGAGAAGATGACCGGGTTGGGCGAGATGCCGTTGCGGCGAGCGGAGCGGCGGTTGCTGCCCACAGCGAGCACGCGCCACCCCCAGCGGGATCGGGTCAGCCCGATCTGGGCGACGATCAAGACGATGAGGAAGACGAAGACCGAGACCTGAAGGCCGGCAACCTTGCCGTTTCCCAGGAAGTTCCAGATGGTGTCGCTCCGCAGCGACACCAGTCGCGAGACGTAGTGCGCCTGCTCGTCCTCGATGAGCGCCTGGTACACCACGCCGGTCACCAGGGTCGCGATCAGCGGCCTGATCCCCGCCCGCGTGGTCAGCAGGCCGTTGACCGCCCCCAGCACGGCCCCGAGCACGAGAACCGCCGGCACGATCGCGATCGGCGACCAGTTGTAGGAGCGGAACAGCACCAGGCTCGTCAACGCCGAGGCGCCGGCGATCGAGCCGACCGAGAGGTCGATGCCGCCGCCCACCATCACCACAGTGAGACCGAGGGCCAGGAATCCGATCTGCGCGAACTGGATCAGGATGAGCTGCAGCCCGTAGGACGTGGTGACACCGGGGGCGATGAGGGCGAGAGAGAGCCCGAGGATCACCGCCAGGATGATCGGGACCGCGCCTTCCATCCAGGGCCGGCCGAACAGGTCGCCGAGTGCCCGGGACGGGACGAACCGCGCGGTCCAGCGCTGGTCGGTCAAGGAGAAGGCATCGGCGGCACCCGGGTACCTGGGTCTAAGGGAACGTCTCATGCTGCCTCGTGCGCTGCGGTGGTCACGATGGTGCCGACCCGGCTGCCGCCGACGGCACCGCTGTCACGGCGTCCTCGCCTCCCGGCGGCGAGCCCGAAGGCCGTTCTGACCTTCACGGGCTGCCGCCGGGCGGTGCGAGATCGCACTATTCGCAAGGTTGACCTGTCATCAGCCCGTGTAACAGGTCCCAGGCGTGTTGTGCACGTCGGAGCCGTTCACGATCGTGTACGGCGAGAACGCCACCGTCCGGGTCGAGCCGGCGGGCTTGCCGAGCTCGAACAGGTTCTGGGCGACGGCGCCGACCGCGACGCCGATCCCCGGCAGGTTGAAGTCGGCGGTCTCGGTGATGAGGCCCGACTGCAGAGCAGGGCACAGGAAGGACCCGTCGTCGATCGTGTAGACCCCGACCTTGCCCTTGTCCCCGGCCTGCTGGATGGCGTTGCCCACGCCGATCGCACCGAGATCCAGGTTGACCGCGAACGCGCACAGGTCAGGGTGCTGCTGCAGGACGGTCGCAGCAATCTTGTTCGACAGCGTCGGGTCGTACTGGCCCTCCTGCTCGGAGACGATCTTCAGCCCGGCGGCCTTGAACACCGGGATCCAGCCGGCGTTGGTGAGGATCGAGAACGCATCCGTCCCGTAGCCGTCGATGATCGCCACCTGGTTCTTGCCCTCCGCCTTGCAGCGCGTGACCATGTTCTGGCCGAGCGCCTGGGCCATCTGCTGCAGGTTCGGACCCACGTAGGCGTCACCGGTCGCGTCGCTGAACTCGGAGAGCACGATGACGTAGATGCCGGCCTTCTTCGCCGCTTCGATCTGGGTGTCGAGCACGCTGACGTCCGGCGGCTGAAGGATCAGCATGTCCACGTTGTGGGCAGCGATGTGGGAGTTAATGATCGAAATCATGTTGTTGGTGTTGAAGTTCGGGTTCGCGACCTCGTAGTCGGCGCCCAGCTGCCCGAAGATTGACTTGAATTCGGTGTTCCACCGGTCGGTGCTCGGCGCACCCAAGGCGACGGGCACGAAGAGGATGCGCTTGCCCTTCATGGCGTCGAGGACGTCGCCGTGCGCGACCTGCTCGGTGGTCACCGACGGGACACCAGTTTCCCCCGAGCTGCCGCCGCTGCTGGTGCTATTGCCGCTACCGCCGCTCGAGCAGCCCGCTAGGAACAGCGCGAGCGAGATCAGCAGGAGGGAGACTACTTTCTTGCTGGGCATGTGGTTCTCCTAGATCTGTGAGGATCAGCAAGTTCGGCTCGTTGATGACACCTACCGTTTACAATTCATCCAGCCTCGCCGTCTCCTCGTCCCGAGGATGTAGCTGACGGTCGATGGCCAGCGCCGCGAGCAACACGATGCCCTGGACCAATCCGGCCGTGATCTCGCTGAAGTTGAGCAGGGTCATGATGCTTTCCAGGACGGAGATGAACGCGACGCCGCCCAGGACGCCGAAGATCGAGCCCTGTCCGCCGCTCAGCGACACCCCGCCGAGAACGACTGCTGTGATCGCGATGAACAACGTGTTGATGCCGCCGTCGCCGGCCGAGCTGCTGTAGACCCCCGCCTGCCCCAACGACATCAGTGCCGAGAGCGCACCCAATAGCGCCGAGACGCAGAAGGCGGCGAACACCACGCGCCGCACGGGGATGCCGTTCAGCCGAGCGGCCTGCGGGTTGTCGCCGGTGATGACGAACAGCCGGCCGAACGCGGTGTACTTGAGGCCCAGCCAGACGACGATGACGACCAGTGCCGCCACCGCGATCGGCACCGAGACCCCGAGCACGTCACCGGTGCCGAGATCGCTGATGAAGCGAGAGTTCTTCGGGACGACGTACTGGTCCGCGCCCAGGAAGAGCACTCCGAAAAGCCCGGAGATGAGCTGCCAGGTGGCGAGGGTGGCGAACAGCGACGAGATCCCGACGTAGGCGACGATGGCGCCGTTCAGCAGGGCGACGCCGAGCGCGATCAGGAACACGGTCAGCACCGCGGTCCCCTCGCCGAAGCCCGATCCGGTCTCCAGCCGGATCACCATCTCCGCAGAGACCGGAACGATCGCGGCGAGCGACAGGTCGATGTTCTTCGTCAGGATCACGACCGCCGAGCCGACCGCGATGACGGTCACCGGGGCGGCGTCCTGGAAGAGCACCTTGAGGTTGCCGGCGGTCAGGAATCCGCTGACGAAGATCGCGCCGAGGACGCTAAGGAGGACAGTGGCGAGGACGGGCAGCAGCGCGGAGTCGATCGAGCGAAACCGCCCCCGAACCGGAAGTGGGAGGCGCTTCCCGACTCGGTGGTGTTCCCGCGACTCAACAGGCACGTTGGTCTCTCGACTCCCTTTTGGGCGGATCGACCGCCTCGGATATCCGTTCCGTAGGAGGGCATGTCGCCTCGTCGTGGGACGGGCGGCGGTGAACAGTCAGCGGCGAGCTCCGGGCACCTCTCTCGATTGCGTCCCCGTGGGGCCTTTCGTCAGGTGAATGCCGAAGCATCTACCAACCGTTTGGGAGGACGAACAGATGTAACTTACGGAACGGCGATGCCGGTGTCAAGACCCGCCACGGCTGGCGCGACGGATGTCGCGGAAGCGGTCCGGGGGCGCCCCACCGAAGATCATCAAAGCGACGGTCTGCGGCGATCGATCGGCGCCAGCGCCCCACCACCCTGCGGCAGCCCGTACAGCGGCCCTCTCCCGCGGCCGGAGACTCGGTCGGCATGGCCCGTCCAGGTCATTGACACCACGCTCGTCACTGCGCCAGCATCAAGGAGTAACCGAACGTTTGGTCAAATGCGGGCCCACGGAGGGCGGATGCGAACCGACGACCCCTCAGCCGCGCTCTGCACCGAAAGTCGGGAGAGGTAATGGCGATCACCGCGAACGAGGCCGTGCGGTACTGGGCGCGAGAGCGCCCCGCCGACCTCGCGTTCTTGAAGGATGAGGACTCCCTGACCTGGGGTGAGCTGGACGCCCGCAGCGAGGAACTCGCGGTCGGGATGTACGACCTCGGGATCAGGGCTGGCGACGTGGTCGGCATCCTCATGGAGAACGGCCTTGAGTACATCGAGGCCTATGTCGCGCTGATCAAGCTGGGCGCCATCACGGCTCCGTTCAGCACCCGCCTCACGCCGGGTGAAGTCGCCTACCAAGTGGAGCATTCCGACAGCAAGATCGTCCTCACCGAACCCGACTCCGAGCCGCTGCTGGGCGAGGTCCTCGCCCAGCATCCGCAGGTCGGCATCTACAGCCGCGGCAGTGAGAAATACCCGACCCTCGCCAGCCTGCGGAAGCCCGGGACCGTGCCACCACCCGGCTCCGAGGCCGACGACACGCTGGTCATCTGCTACACCTCCGGGACGACGGGCTATCCCAAGGGAGCGATGCTCACCCACGCGTCGCTGCGGGAGGTGGCGCTCGCCAACGCGGCTGCCGTCGGCTACACCTGGCGCGACCGGGTCCTGGCCCCGCAGCCGTTCCACGCCTCCGGCGGCCTGGGCGCGGCGGTCACCCAGTTCGGGCTGTTCAACGGTTGCCGGATCTACATCCAGACCGTCTTCGATCCGGGCGCATGCCTGAAGATGATCGAACGGGAGCGGATCAGCCTGACCGCGGTGACGACGATCTTCCTCGAGCGGATGGCCCGCCACCCGGACTTCGCGTCCTGCGACCTGACGAGCCTGCTCGATGTGACGACCGGGGGCGCGGTCATCAGCAAGGCGCTCATCGAGACCTATCTGAGCAAGGGCGTGCGGATCACCCAGGGATACGGCCTGACCGAGTCGAGCATCTACGTGGCCAAGCTGCCTTCGTCGCAGGCGCTTGAGCACCCGGGCACCGTCGGCCGGCCGATCATGTACACCGAGGTGCGCGTGGTCGACGACGACGTCGACTGCCCGGCCGACACCCCCGGGGAGATCCTGGTCCGCGGGCCCGGCGTCATGGCTGGCTACTGGAAGTCGCCGGAGCAGACCGCGCAGGCCCTCAGAGGCGGCTGGTTGCACACCGGTGACGTCGGCGAACTCGACCAGGACGGATACCTCACGATCCGCGACCGCAAGAAGGACATGATCATCTCGGGCGGGTTCAACGTGTATCCCGCGGAGATCGAGCGCATCGTCAGCGGCCTCGCCGGGCTGAGCGACAGCGCCGTGATCGGAGTACCCGACGAGAAGTGGGGCGAGGTCGGGCTGCTGGTCGTGGGCGACACCGACGGCAGCTGGGATCTCGGCGACCTCGGCGAGCGGCTCTCGGCCGAGCTGGCCCGGTACAAGTGGCCCCGGTACATCGCCCGGTTCGGCGAGGCGCTGCCCAGGAACGGCCTGCTCAAGGTGGACAAGAAGATCCTGCGGACGCGCTTCCCGGCGTTGTCCGACGACTTCGTCGTGATCCCGCGTGACACCGCCACCGCGGACGGGGACGTCGAGCGTCGCCGCGCATTGACCCATCCTCGATCCCGGACCGACCGGCAGTGAGCTCTGTCACGCACTAATCTGGGCGTTGATTCTTCATCGACCAAACGTTAGGTTGGCGCCAAAACGGATCGGAAGGGGATGAGGCATCGTGACGCCACCTGTGGCCGCGCTCTCGGAGCCACCGCTGTCCCAACAGCCGCGCGAGGACGTCTATGTGGTCGGGCGGGCGTGGATCGACGTCGACGACCACGACGACCGCCAACTCGATGAGCTCATCTTCGACGCGTGCTCGCAGGCCCTGCGCGATGCCGGCGTGCGTCGACACCAGATCGGCTTCTCCGTCACCAGCTCGCTCGATCTCTACGACGGACGGTCGATCTCGAACGCCCTGACGGCCCCTGCTGCCGCGGGCTACCTCAACGACGAACTCCGGGTCGAAGGAGACGCCAGCTCGTCGGTGGTGCTCGCCATGGCCCACCTCATCAGCGGTCACGCCGACATGGCCATCGTGACCGCGATCAACGTGCCCGAGGCAGGCTCGACGGCAGAGCCCGCGGTGCGACAACTCCGGGAGCACGTGAGCAGCTACACCTTCGACTCGCACATGGACCGGCCAGTGGGGATGAGGGCAGCCGTGACGCTCGGCATGCACGCCGCCCGACGGCTCGACTCCGGCGCTGTGACATGGGACCGACTGGTGGACCGCACCACGACGGACATTAACCGGGGAGCGGTCTCGGGACGGGGCCGGCGCTCACCGGTCACCGCCGACGACGTGCGGTCGTCCCCGATGGCCGTGGCGCCGCTTCCCCAACTGATGCTGCCCGCGGAGTCGGCGGGAGCGGGCGCGGTGGTCCTCGCGTACGGGGTCGCGGCCCGGCGGTGCCCACGACCGCTGGCGCGGCTGACCGGGTGGGGATCCGCGACCGGCCAGCCGCCGGCGAACCGGACCTGGCTAGACGAGCCGGCAGCGGCGGCGGCCCGGGCCGCGTCAAAGGCGTACGAGCGTGCCGGCCTGACCGATCCCTCGACCGTGGCCGGACTGGAGATGACCGACTTGTCACCGGCGCTCAGCGACGAACTGCAGGGGGCGCTGCAGCTCGCTCACCTGCCGGATCAAGCAGTGAACGTGTCGGGGGGAGTCCGCGCCAACCATCCCGGGATCGCCTCCGGCCTGCTCCGGCTCGTCGACGCCGTCGAGCGCGTCTCCGACGGCGCTACGGGCGGCCCACTGGTCGTTCACGGTGTCGACGACCTGATGGGCCTGGTCAGCGGCACTGCCAACGTCTTCGTTCTGGAGGCGTCGTGAAGAGTCATGCGGTGGTCAGCGGCGTGGGGATCACGCCGGCGACATCGCCGCGGCGCCAGCCGCTGTCGAAAAACGAACTCTGCCGGCAGGCGGTGGACATCGCGCTGGATCACGCCGGTTGCCCACGGGATGCCATCGACGCCGTGATCATCGGCGACATCGCCGGCTTCGAGGCGTCGTGCGTGGCGACCAAGACGATCGCGCCGTCCTTGGGGCTGCCGCCACTGACCGCCGTGGTGCCGATCAGTACCGGCGGTACCTCCGGTGGTCAGCTGCCGAATCAGGCAGCGACGCTGGTCCAGGCCGGGTTCGCCCAGCGGGTGCTGTGTGTTGCGCCGAACACGTTCGACGGCCCCGTGGACCTGCAGGCCGTGATCAACACCAACTCGCCAATGGTCATGGAGCAGCCGCTGGGCATGGGAGCGGTCCACATGGGCGCCTTCTTCCCCGCCGCGTACCAGCAGCGCTACAAGGTGTCCGACGCCGACCTGCTGGCACTGTCGGAGAAGAACCGCCGGAACGCCGACCACAATCCGTTCGCGCACGTCACCAGCGCGCTGCCGGACGCGCTGGCGGAGCGCCTGATCTCGACTCCGCTGCGGCTGGGCATGGTCTGCCCGGTCTCCTCAGGGGCGATCGCGATGGTGATCTCCGCCGAGGAGGCGGTGCAGGACGACAGTCCGAACCCGCTGGTCCGCATCAGCGGTCACGGATCGATCAGCGATGGCTACCTCGGCGGGAAGCGCCGTGACTTCTCCACCTTCGAGGTGGTGGAGATCCTCGCCCGGCGCGTCTACGAGCAGGCCGGCATCCGAGAGCCCCGCCGCGACTTCGACGTCTGCGAGCTGTTTACGCCGTACGCGCCGATGGAGTACATGCTCATGGAGGCCTTCCAGCTCTGCGGCTACGGCACCGCGCCGGCGCTGTTCCACGCCGGCGCCACTCAGGTTGACGGCGACATCCCGGTGAACGTCTCCGGCGGCACCCAGTGCACCAACCCCGGGCTCGCCGGTCAGATCGCTCCGGTCGCTCACATCGCGCTCCAGCTCATGGGGCAGTCCCCGGCCCAGCAGGTGGCCGGCGCGCAGCGCGGGCTGGCCCACAGCACCGGCGGCACGTTCTTCCAGTTCCATACCGCCACCGTCATGGAAAGGGTCGGCTCGTGACTACCACCGACAGCGACACCACCGGCTTCGCCGCTGATGCGACCGGGCGGATCGTCCAACACGTCCATTGGGAGATCGACTACCAGGTCAAGCTCGGCCGGACCTGGAGTCGGTTCATGAAGGGGTTGCAGAACCAGGAGCTGTGGGGGTCGGTCTGCCAGCACTGCAGCCGTACCTACGTGCCGGCCCAGGACTACTGCGAGGCATGCTACGAGCACATCGAGGAGTGGCGGCAACTCGAACCTGTCGGGACCCTCCGCGCGGCGACCATCGTCTATCAGGGGTTTGACGGCGGGCCCGAGGTTCCCTACGCGGTGGGGGCCATCGAGGTCGACGGCACGGATTCGCTGTTCATGCACTTCATCGGCGGCGTCGACCTGGGCAATCCCGAAGCGGCCCGCGCCCGGCTCGTCGATGGCCTGCGAGTCCGCGCCCGCTGGGCAGCGGAACGCTCGGGTGCCATCACGGACATCGCGGCCTTCGACGCGGAGTAGGAGGTCGCGGGAATGCCCTTGACCGAGCCCTCCGCCGCCAGCCGTGCGGAGGGCTCGGTCAAGCTGCCAGGATGCCGACGACGCAGGCGTTGCCGTCGATGCCGCCGACGCCGCCGCCCATGGTCTCGACCAGCGCCGTCCGGCACGGAGTCTGACGACGTCCTGCGTCGCCTCGCAGCTGCCACACCAGTTCCGCGATCTGCGCTGCGCCGGTCGCGCCGAGCGGGTGCCCGCGGGAGAGCAGCCCGCCGGAGGGATTCACCGGGGCAGCTCCACCCAGGCGGGTGCGGCCCGATTCGAGGAGTTCCCATCCGTGACCGACCGCTGCCATCCCGAGGGCTTCGGTCGTCACGATCTCGCCGATCGTGAACGCGTCGTGGACCTCGAGCACGTCGATGTCGTCGATGCCCAGACCGGCGCTGTCGTAGGCCTGCTGAGCCGTGCGGCGGACCAGGTCGAAGCCCCACACATGCGGGGAGTCCTCGTTCCACAGTCCCCCGGTGCCGAAGGCGCTGGCGCGGACGCTGACGTCACGCTGGCTTCGGCGCCCGCTGCCGATGACCAGCGCAGCGGCGCCGTCTGAGATCGCACAGCACTGCAACAGGGTCAGCGGGTCGGCCACCGGCGGTGAGGCAAGCACCTCTCTCAGGGTCACCGGGTGCCCGTACTGGGCCCGCTCGTTGAGCGCTCCGTGGGCGTGGTTCTTCACGGAGACCGCCGCCAGCTGCCGGCCGGTCAGGCCGTAGACGTCCTGGTAGTGCGCCGCCGCCATGGCGTAGAGGGCCGGCAACGCCAGTCCGGCTCGTCCCTCCGGGTCACGCTGCTCGACCGGGATGGCGCCGCGGAAGCGTGAGGTCAGGTGCTCGACGCCCACGACGAGGACCGATCCGTACCTGCCCAGCTGCACGGCGGTGGTCGCCTCGTGGAAGGCATGCGTGGAGCTGGCGCAGGCGCTCTCCATGACGGTGATGGGCAGACCGACGATGCCCATCCGGAGCAGGGAGCGCTGCGCGATCCCCGGCTCCCCGAAACAACTGCCGACATACACCGCCTCGACCGAGCCGACATCGGCGTCCCGAAGCGCCTCGGTCACCGCGGTCCACACCAGCTCGGCGGTGCTCCGCTCCGGCTGCTTGCCGAACATCGACGTGCCGACGCCCCAGATGTGCGCGCTCATCCGGGGCCGGCCGCCGCAACCGTCACGTCGCCTCCCTCGTCCGGCAGCTGGAGACTGACGCGAGCACCCACCGCGAGCCGTTGGCTGACACCGGTCACATGGGCAAGGACCCGCGGCCCGTCATCGAGGTTGACGTAGGCGAGCACGTAGGGCGGTGTCCGCCCGGGCAGCGCCACGTGCACCATCGTCGAGGACCACACCTGACCGTCCGGCCCGAACAGCTCCTCCCGGACGTCGCCTCCGCAGCGCGGGCACCACGGCCCAGCAAGGACCGTTGGTCCGTGGCAGCGCCCGCACCGCCAACCCCGGACGCGGGGACCACCGGGGGTCGATGTCACCTGTGGGCGCGGATCGGGCAGCGCGGGAGCGGTCCCGCTCACGCGATGCCCCGATCCCGACCCTGCCAGTGCGGCTCGCGGATCTTCTTCTTTTCCACCTTGCCGAACGCCGTCTCGGGCAGCGACTCGACCACTTCGACCGACTTGGGGACCGCGTAGCGGGCGAGCCGGTCGCGCGACCAGGCGATCAGGGCGGCGGGGTCGAACGCGTCGGACCGCACCGTGACGACGGCGTGGACGGCCTCTCCCCAGTCCTCGTGCGGGATGCCGATGACGGCGACGGCACGAACGTCGGGGTGCTGGGCGAGGACGTCCTCGACCTCGCGGCAGTAAACGTTCATGCCGCCGGTGATCACCATGTCGGCCTTGCGGTCCTTCAGCGTCAGGTATCCGCGGGCGTCCATCGTTCCGATGTCGCCCGTTCTGATCCATCCGTCCAGGAACTTCTGCTCCGTCGCGGCCGGGTCGAGCAGGTAGGAGTGCAGCAGGTAGGGGGACTTCAGGCAGATCTCCCCGATCTCGTCGAGAGCGACGTCCTTGCCGTCGTCGTCCACGACCTTGACGTCGGCCATGATCGACGCTTGGCCGCAGGTCAGCAGCAGGTCGGGACGGGCCGGGTCGTGGTCCTCCTTTGCGAGCCGGGTGCCCCAGTTGGGGCACTCGGTCTGGCCGTACAGCTGGATGAAGACGCGACCGAATCGATCGAGCGCCTGCTCGAGGCGACTCGGCGCGATCGGCGCCGCGCCGTAAACGATCGTGCGCAGGGCGAGCCGGTTCTCCGGCGCTGGCAGGTCGAGGATCCTGTAGATCATCGTCGGAACCAGGAAAGTCCACGTGATGTCCTGCGACGCGAACAGGTCGAGAGCGGTTCCGGCATCGAAGCCGTCATGCAGGACGATCGTCGCCCCGCGGATCACGGCTGACTGCGCGAACAGGCCGGCCGCGTGCGCGAGCGGCGTCAGCAGCAGCAGGCAGTCGTCCTGCCGGATCTCCGCCTCGAGCAGTTGGGCGTAGTGCAGGGCGACCGTCGACGCCTGCGTGTGCAACACCCCCTTGGGGCGACCGGTGGTTCCGCCGGTGAAGTAGATGGCGGCCGGAGCAGTCGGCGGCAGGTCCGGCACGACGGGGAAGCCCTCGTCCGATGCGTCGGTCAGGTCGGCCAGGCGGCGAGCGTGGGGCAGCAGATCCGCGCCAGCGTCGGCGACCTGGAACACGGCCAGGCCGGAGGCCTCAGTCGGGGAGGGGAGGCCACCCGCCATCGCCGCATCGACGACGACGGCCTTCGCCGATGCGCGATCGAGGATGTAGGCGACCGTCTCGGTCGGCAGCATGTAGTTGATCGGGAGCTTCACCGCTCCGAGCCGCGAGATCGCCACGTCACACACGACGAACTCGGCGCGGTTCCGCAGGTAGAGGGCGACCACGTCACCGGCGCGCAGCCCGACGTCGTGCAGTTGGCGACAGACGGCACGGGACCACGCGTCGAGGTCTGCGTAGGTCAGCTCGGCGTTGTCGCTCTTGATCGCCACCTTCTCGGCGTGGGTGGCCAGCGCGTGGCGGAACTCTTCAGCCAGCGTTGCTCGCAACGTGTGCTCCCAACTCGCAACTGAGCTGACGGAGTCCAACTAAGACTTGCCAGTCAGCCAACAGTACGTCAGGCTAGCATTTGGTCAATCGTTTGGTAGAGAGCTGCCGACGACGGATGCTGGCCCGAGGAGGAAGGTTCGTGGCTGAACTCAGCCCGGAGCGCCAGGAGTTCGCTCGCTCGGTGCGGGATTGGGTCGACAGTACCTGGCCCAAGCAGCGGGCTCTCGAAAGCGAGAAGCGCGAGTATCAGTTCCCGTTCGATCTCTGGGACGAGATGACCGAGGCCGGTTTTCATGCCGTGGGCATCGACGAGGAGTACGGCGGGGCGGGCGGGACACCGGTCGACACGGCGATCCTGGCTCGAGAGCTGAGCCGCAACCTCGGCGGCTTGGCGTGGGCCTGGTCGATCTCCTCCTTCGCCGGCGCGCGGGCCATCGGTCTCGCCGGCACCCACGAACAGAAGAAGCAATACCTCAGCATGCTGGCGGCGGGTCAGTGCCGGTTCGCCATCGCCGTCACCGAACCCTCAGGCGGTACGGACCTGCTCGGCGCGATGCGAACGGCGGCTCGCCAGACCGCGACCGGCTGGTTGCTCAATGGGCAGAAGACGTGGTGCACGGGCGCCAAGGAAGCGGACTACCTCCTGCTCCTGGCCAAGACCGGCGATCCCGCACCGGGCCGGCGTCACCCCCAGACCACGCTCTTCCTCGTCCCCACGGACCGCCAGGGGCTCGACTTCCGGTACATTCCGAAGCTCGGGATGAGAGCCATCGGCTCTTGCGAGATCTTCCTCGACGAGGTCGAAATCGAGCCGGACCTCGTCCTCGGCGAGGTCGGTAACGGCTTCAAGGCTCTGGTCGCTGCCCTCAACAACGAGCGGATCCTCAGCGCGGCAATGGCGCTCGGGATGCTCGAGGGCGTATTGGAGGAGGCGCTCGCCTATGTCCTGCAGCGCGAGACCTTCGGGCGCGTCATCGGCGCACGGCAAGCCGTACAGCATTACATCGCCGACATCGCGATGTGGCGAAAGCAGTCGGAGCTGCTGACGTTCGATGTCGCGGCGCGTGAGGAAGCCGGGCTCCCCTGCGCGATCGACGCGCTCATCGCGAAGGTCGCAACGTCGGAGTACGCGGTCCAGGCAGCCGACCTGGGCATCCAGATGCTCGGCGGCATGGGCCTCTCCACCGAGACGCACATGCAGCGCTACTGGAGAGATCTGCGACAGTTCCGCGTCGCGCCGATCAACAACGAGGTCGCCCGCAGTTCCATCGCCGAGTCGCTCGGACTGCCGAGGGCGTATTGAGCGACGCAACGCCGGCCGCCGCCGCGCCGAGCATCGATGACCTTCGGGCCAAGCTCGTCGGGTATGACCTGCCCGGGGGGGGCGCACGATTCGAGCCCCACGAGGCATGGATCGGCAACGACGCGATGCGCGCGCCGCACTTGCCGGATAATCGCCTCGGCCCGGGCTGGCTGCTTCCGCTCGCCCTGCGCGGTGTCGGCATCACAATTGCGGAACTGCTCGCGCTGGCCGAGTCGTCGGTCGATGACGGGGTGGTCTTCGGCGAGCTGACGCTGGGGCAGGCGTTGCCGGTGTACTCCGGAATCGACTACAGCGTGACGGGAAAGATCACTGACATCAGGCGGCGCAGCGGCGCGACCCTCGGCATCTTCGACATCCTGCAATTCGAGATGCGAGTCACCTCAGCGGAGCCAGTGTGCGCCACGGTCGGGTGCTCCTTCATCCTTCCGAGGCGGTCGGCGTGAGCGACGGCACGGCACTCGACCATCTCGGGGAGTGGACCACCCTCGTCGAGGCCGGCCCGATGCAGGTCTTCTCACTGCTCACCAACGACCCGAACCCGATCCACTGGGACCGGAGCGAAACCCAACGGCTCGGCTACGGCGACCGCCTCATCAACCAGGGCGGGCTGAACGTTGCTTACGTCCTGAACGCAATCCAATCCCAGTTCGGCACGAACGTGATGGTGTCGTCCGCGACCTTCCGGTTCCTCGCCAACGCGTTCGAGGGGGACACCGTCATTGCGGGCGGGGAGATGGCGTCGTCGGAGGGCGCGACAAGCCTGATGACGTGGCTCCGGAATCAGCGGGGGGACTCCCTCGTGACGGGCGTGGTCTCCGTCACCACGGAGCCGACGGCTAAGGAGTTAATCTGACAGAAGGACATTCGCGGAGCCCTAACCTGGATCCAACCGCAGGGCCTACCTGGTCACGATCTCAGCTCGACGACGAAAGGCCGCCCATGCCGACTTCCAGCGCCGCCAAGACTGCCGGCGGTCGCGGCGATGCGAAGGGCGCCGCCTTCCGGCCGTCCGCACCGAAGCCGCGCGGTCGCGCCGACGAGGTCATCACCGCAGCCGCCACCCTGTTCTGCGAGCGCGGCTTTGACGCCACGAGCATTCAGGATGTCGCCGACGCTCTCAGCATCCTGAAGGGCAGCGTCTACTACTACATCAAGTCCAAGGACGACCTGCTGTATGCCGTCATCGATCGGCATCACCAGGTAGCGCGCCAGCACGCCGAGAAGTGCCGCGCCATCGACGGCGACCCGATCACCCGGCTGTCGGCATTCCTCCGCGGATACGCCAGGTTGCTTGATGAGTATCGGGACACCGTCACGGTTTTTCTCAATGACTTCGAGCGGCTGAGCAAGCCGCGCCGGACGCAGATCATCAAGGAGCGCCGCTCGTATTCGGAGTTCGTCACCTCGGAGATCGCCGCAGCACAGGCCGCCGGGCAGGTCCGCGCTGACGTCTCACCCGAGCTCGCGGCGCTGGGCATCCTTGGCATGTACAACTGGGCGTTCAAGTGGTACGACCCGAACGGGAGCTATCCGGCGGACGTCATCACCGAGGAGTTCATGCGCATCGCCCTGGGTGGCATCCTGCTGACCCCGTCGACGCCGAGCTAGTCCGAGCGCCTCACACGGCCGGCGCTTCTGGCGCAGCCGGGCGCTGCGGACCTCCGCACCCGGACCGGGATCCGGTTCAGGCATCGCGCAGGCGCAGGAGCAGGCCCCGCGGCCAGCAGCGCAGCCGCGGCCCATCCCGCCAGCACGCGCCGCGCGTCCTCAGAAGATAAAGGGGATCAGCATTTTCGTGGACTGCTGGTACTCCGGATAGGCACTGGGGAAGAGCCTGGTCATATTGCGCTCCTCCACGAAGGCGCTGTAGA
>Ga0302324_100009161_pt1 | contig 20761 bp, 13 predicted proteins | sample Palsa_T0_1_FD_201949 | JGI IMG/M metagenome (GOLD analysis project Ga0302324, IMG submission 201949) | Peat permafrost microbial communities from Stordalen Mire near Abisko, Sweden - Palsa_T0_1 | ecosystem: Environmental > Terrestrial > Soil > Palsa > Peat permafrost | place: Sweden: Abisko...
TTTCCCGCCGAACCGGAACAGGAGCTTGTACGTTGTGGCAGGTTTTCCTTGTCATTGGTGGGCCGAAGGACCATGAGAACTCTCTCGCGGTCGTGGCTCCGTTCGAGCCGCGCGCGCCAGCGACCGGTTTCGAATACGGTTCGCTCCAAACGGAGGGCGGTTCAAGAACCTTTGTACTGGAACTAAGGCGTTTAAATAGACTGATTTCGGGCGGTGGAGTTGCCAACTTTAATGCCTAACGGTGTAAAATATACCTGTTGGTGGTTAGATACTAGGGTAGACGCAACTTCACAGTCGCGCGAAGTAGCTACGCCAAGTTGCAGCTTCGTGACACGATGCTTAAGCAGATCGGCAAGTTCACCATTAGTGAGCGCATTGGGCGCGGGACGTATAGCCGCGTCTATCGTGCGGTAGATCCGCAGGGGCGTCCGGTGGCGATCAAGATTTCCACCACGACAACGGAGCAGGAGCATCTCAGTGATTTCCAAAGAGATCTGGTAGCAGCCGCTAGCGTTCTCCACCCGAATTTAGTATCCGTTCACGATTTGGGGTTCGAAGATGAATTCCCGTACGTGGTGATGGAACTGGTTGAGGGGAAAGATCTGGGTAAGCTCGTCCAAGCGAGCGCTAAAGTTTCTCTGGGCGAACGCATGCGCGTCATGCTGCAGGTGGCTGAGGCCCTCAAAAGCGCGCATGAGCGCGACGTTTTTCACCTGGACGTGCGTCCGTCCAAGATCATGTTGGCTGATGATGGCGCGGCCAAGTTGCTGGACCTTGGATTGGGCCGCCTTTCGTATGACGAGTCGCGGGTCACGGATCGCGGCTATTTGATCGGCTCGCCTTTCTACATGAGTCCGGAAAGGCTGATGGCCGTTGATACCGCCAACGCGCGATGTGACATTTGGTCGTTTGGCGTCACATTTTACGAATGGATCGCCGGCCGGCATCCGTTCTACGACGACGATGGCGACCGGATGATCGGCAACATCATGGACAACTCGCCGGAGGAGTTGGCCGGCGTGACCGGATCGTTGAATTGGCTGATTCGGCATGCGCTCGAGAAGGATCCGGATAGCCGCTACCGTAATTTCGCTGAACTGATCGCCGACCTCAAACCCATGCTGGGTGAGTTGCAGCGCCGGGAGAGCGATTCGATGTTGGCGGAGGCGCTCAAACAAAGCGACAGCGGGCAATGGCACGAAGCGCGCCGCATTGCCCGGCAAATGGGCGAACGGGGGCCGGAAAAGCGCACGTCGCAATTTTTCGGGATCTCTGAACCGGTGGCGGACGACGAAGCGTTTGCTCCCATCGAGGAACGAGTTCCCGATCCAATGCCTGTTGAAGCAGCGTTCGCAGCGGAACCCGTAAGCGTCCCGATCGCGCGCGCCGCTGCCGCTGCTGCCGCACCTGCCGCCGTCACAGCCTTTGAAATGCGCGCGACAGTGGAAACGCCACTTGCCCCTACTCCGGTTGCCGCCCCGCCAAAGCCACCACAGCCTGAACCGAAGCTAGCCGACAATGGCGCGTCTGGACTCCCGGTGTTGGCTGCCAAGCCTAACGTGCGTATTCTCGCAGTCGAGGAGTCGAATGGCTTTCCTTGGGGAAAGATCGCGGCGTTTGCGGTTGCCGCCATGCTGGTTGCGGGAGTGCTCTTCTTTTTGTGGGGGCCCTATTCCGGCGTGGTGGGAAAAGGCGAGATTTCAGCCGAAGCAAAAGCAATCACTCCGGGAGTTCGTGTGATCAAGACGGGCCAGGCTATTTCATCCGGAACGAGCCCCGCGCCAAGCGACGGGAGCGCGACGACCCCAGCGAGCGATGAGTCGCTGGAGCCGAAACCGTTCGATCCAAAATCTCTTACGCTGCTGGCAACGATCTCGCCCGTGCCGGCGCACCGGCGTTCCCCTTCCTCGTTGAAGCCGCCGCCCGTGGGCGAAAATAGCGTGGCCGACGATTTGGCCGGCATGCCAATGGCGTTCGATGCTCCGCCCGCACCGATTGCCGCTACCGTCAAAGAGCCGAGTTTACAGAAACCGATACCGCAAACAGTGGAGGCCGCTCGAGCCGCCGCCGTTCGGGTAGGCGGTTCGTTTACCGCTCCTGTGCTGGTTCACTCCGTTCCGCCGGCTTATCCGAAAGACGCAGTGCACAGGGGCGCGCAGGGAGTCGTTCGCTTTGAAGCGACCATTGCGAAAGACGGCTCAGTGAAGAATTTGCAAGTGCTCAGTGGCGACCCGGTGTTGGACATCGCCGCCAAGGAAGCCGTGCTGAAATGGAAGTACCAACCAGCGCTCCTAAATGGCGAAGCAATGGAAGTGACGCAGGCGATCGTCGTGAAATTCAATCTCAGCCAATAGCCAAGGCATTTTTGATCGATAACGTTTCCATATAGGAATGTTTTGGCGTGGCCAGGAGGTCACTCGGAGGCGGCTCGAAAGCCGCCTCGCGGCCAAGAATGGCCGCCCTACGCGACTTCTATACTTGGAGTCGGAGGTTCCAATTTGCCCACATCCGTTGATGAATACGTTGATAGGAACGAAGCCCGTTTTCTTGACGAATTACTGGCCTTTCTGAGGATACCCAGCATCAGCACCCTGCCCGGCCATAAGCAGGACGTGGTGCGCGCGGCCGAGTTCGTGGCAGGCGCGCTGACCGATGCGGGCCTTGAGCATGTGGAGGTGGTTCCCACCGCCAATCACCCGCTGGTCTACGCCGATTGGCTGCATGCGCCGGGAAAGCCCACGGTGCTGTGTTACGGCCACTACGACGTGCAGCCGCCCGATCCGCTCGAACTCTGGAAGTCGCCGCCGTTTGAACCGCAGATTCGCGACGGCAACATCTACGCGCGAGGGGCTTGCGACGACAAAGGGCAAATGTACATGCACATCAAAGCGATAGAAGCTTTGAACCGCGTGTATCAAGGGAAGCTGCCGCTCAACGTAAAGTTCCTGATTGAAGGCGAAGAGGAGATTGGCGGCGAATCCATCGCGAAGTATGTTCCGCAACATAAAGACAAGCTCAAAGCCGACGTAGCGCTTGTTTCCGATACCGAGTTGTTTGCGGACGGCCTGCCAACGCTTTGCATTGGACTCCGGGGCTTGATCTATTTGGAAGTCGAGGCGCGTGGCCCGGCTCGCGATCTGCATTCCGGCATGTTTGGCGGCGCGGCTCCCAACGCCGTCTTCGGATTGATTGAACTGCTGGCGAAAGCGAAGGACGCCGATGGGCGCATCCTGATCCCCGGCATTTACGACGATGTTGTGGCGCCGGATGCGGCGGAAGTGGAGAGTTGGCGGCAGTTGCCGTTTTCCGAAAAAGAGTTTCTCGAAACCGCCGTCGGCGCGAGTGCGTTGATTGGTGAACTAGATCAAACGGTGCTTGCCCGGCTGTGGGCTCGCCCAACGATGGAGGTTCACGGAATTGCCGGCGGATTCAGCGGCGCGGGCGCAAAAACCGTGATTCCGGCGACGGCGGTGGCCAAAGTCAGTTTCCGTTTGGTACCGGAACAAAAGTATGAAAAGGTACTACAATCATTTCGCGATTGGGTGGCCGCACATACTCCCAAAGGCATTCAAATGGATGTGCGGATGCTAAGTGGCGGACCGGCTACTCTCGTCAATCCGCACCACCCGGCCATCCGGGTAGCCGCTAAAGCATTCAGCGATAAGCTTCAAAAGCCCACCGTGTTCACGCGCAGCGGCGGCTCTATTCCCATTGTGGGCGATTTTGCGCGGGAATTGGGCATCCCCACCGTGCTAATGGGTTTTGGTTTGCCCGACGACGGACTTCACTCACCCAATGAGAAGTACCGGGTTAGTAATTACTATTGTGGTGTGAAAACCATAGCTTACTTCCTTGACGAGTACGCCAAAACCCGCTAATTCATTAAGTAACCTGATCGACAAATAGTTTCGCCGAACTTTGCGGCAGAGTTGTGTCGTTCGATTCTGCCGCCCGGTGTGAGATGACGGTACCAACAATCAACGAACGGACCCCGCAGTCCGCCGACGTAGCGCTTGCCCAGCAGCCGCCGGAGGCTGAAGTGGTGCGCTCCGCCGGCATTGTATCCGCCGCCGTTTTGTTTAGCCGGCTGAGCGGGCTGGTGCGCGAAATCGTCATGGCCGACCGCTTCGGCGCCGGTTTCGCTCACGATGCATTTCTGCTCGGGTTCCGCATCTCGAATTTATCGCGCGATCTCTTTGCGGAAGGCGCTCTCTCTTCCGCTTTCGTCCCCACTTTCACCCATTCGTTGGTGAGGCAAGACAAACGCCACGCGGCCGAATTGGCGAACCTGGTAACGACGGCGATTCTTGTCATCGTGGGTGCGGTTTGCCTGCTGGGCATGTGGCAGGCGCCTCATCTGGTCTGGCTGCTGGCGCCGGGTTTTGCCAGTACTCCGATCAAATTTGCGCTGGCCGTGCGTTTGACGCGCATCATGTTCCCGTTTCTGCTGTTGATTGCGCTGGCTGCGCAGGCCACCGGCATGTTGAACTCGCACGGGAGTTTCGGCATGCCTGCGGTGGGCTCCATCTTCTTCAACATCGGCTCGGTCGGTTTTGGATTGCTCATTGGTTACGTCATCGGACCGCACGTTGGTCTCATTCCTATCGAAGGCATGGCGTACGGTGTCGTCGTAGGCGGCGCTCTGCAGTTTGGCTGGCAGCGCGCGAAGTTGCATCGGCTGGGCTACCGCTTCCGTTTGGTCTGGAACTGGTCGCACCCGGGCTTGCGCCGCATCGCAAACATGATGCTGCCGGCGTTGGTTGGCAGCCTGGCTGGCCAAGCGAACCTTATTATTAACACCAGCTTCGCCTCACAACTGACGGACCCGATTCGCGGGCACGATGGCCCCGTGAGTTGGCTCAGTTATGCGATGCGCTTTGTGCAGGTGCCATTGAGCCTGTTTGGCGTCGCCTTCGCTTCAGCGCTGTTGCCGAGCATCGCGCGCAGCGCCGCGGCCAGCAACTTCAACGAATTCCGCAAGACTCTGGCGCGCTCCCTGGGCATGGTCTTCCTGCTCACGATTCCCTCCTCCTTGTTGCTCATTGTCCTTGGGCAACCTTTGATTGGGGCTGTTTACCAGAGCGGGCATTTCAATTCGTACGATACGGCGCAAACCGGGCTGGCCTTGAGTTGCTACGCCGCCGGGCTGGTGGCGTTTTCCGCGCAGCGCGTTTTGATCCCCGCATTTTATGCGCTCGCCGATGCTCGCACCCCGATGTTGATCAGCCTTTTTTCCATCGCGCTGAACGTGACTATCCCGCTGCTCTTGTTGCGGGTTTGGCATATTGGATTTGAGGCACTCGCCATCACTACGGCGGTCGCCGTCGGCATCGAGTGCTTGTGCCTGGCCGAATGCCTGCGGCGCAAACTGCGCGGTCTGGAAGCGCAAAGGGCACGTTCGTGCCGCGAAACAGTGCCAGGAATTTGCGCGGCCTCGACGTGCCCGTCTTGCGCGTGTTATTCAGAAGGACGCTATTTGCGCGGTTGCTTTCTGCGCATCGCGCTGGCTTCGGCCATCATGGCGTTATCGGTAGTGTTTGTCCGCGGTTTGGTGGTTAGCGCGTTTCCGCAAACTCGCTGGGGCGATCTGAGTGAGTTGGCCCTATCCGTTCCGCTGGCGCTCGGCACGTTTCTCATCGCCGCACGAGCGCTCGACGTTGAGGAAATTCGCTTTGCCTACGACTCCTTCGTGGTTCCCACATGGCGGCGCCTCCGCAGTCTGCATGCTAAAATCCGAATTGGATGATCGAAGATTTGGTTCTTGCGCTGCGGCTTCAGGCGCTAGACCGCAAGATCGCGGCTCTCGACGCGGAAATTGCCACACTTCCAAAGCACATAGCCGAAATCGAAAAGCGGCTGGAAGCCCACACCCGCCGCCTTGAAGCCGACCGGGGTGCGCTCGCCGCCAACCAGCGCGAGCGTAAAAAACTGGAGGGCGATAATCAACTCCACGAGCAGAAAATCTCTAAGCTCAGAGAGCAGATGGCGGCCGCCAAGACGAACGAGCACTATAAGGCCTTTCAGAACGAGATTGCCTATATCGAAGCGGAGATTCGCAAGTCCGAAGACAAGATCCTGGCACTCATGGAGCAATCGGAACCTTTAGACAAGAACGTCAAAGCGGCCGAGATCAGCCTAAAAGCGGAACAGCAACAGGTTGAAGCCGCGAAAGTCCAAGCGCGCGAGCGCACGGCGATCGATAAAAAGGAATTGGCCGAACACGCGGCGGAACGCAAGACCGTCGCGGCGCAAATGGAACCAAAGCTCCTCACCGAGTATGAGCGCGTCCGCAAGAAGACCAAGAACACGCCCATCGCCGATGCCACGGACGGCCGCTGTAACGCATGCCAGATGGGTTTGCGCCCTCAGTTCTTCCAGGATTTGCGGCGCCAGGACAAGGTCATGTTTTGCGAAAGCTGCTCGCGCATACTGACTTATAATCCAGTGGTCGATGTCGTCGCCGACACAGCAGCAACGCAGCAGATTGCTTAGTACCCCATTTCATAAGTACGCTGACGTACAACGCTACAACCACTCCCTTGCGGTCGTGGCTCCGTTCCGAGCCGCGCGCGCCAGCAAGCGGTTCCGGATACGTGAGCGAACTTCTGAGGTCGTGGATGGCGTGCTGAGCGCGAAGCTGGACGGCCTTGCAGTTCGCGTCACGGCGCTAAGCGCTGACCTTCAAAAGCTAATTACCCTTCGCTGTCGCTTGGCGAAACGATCTTTCGGTCATATCGTTCGGATCAGTCGACACGGGCCCATCCCGCCATAACCAGCGCATCATTTCCGGCATGATTGCGCCGCCGAACTTCTGGCCATGCAAGTTCATGCCCCAGGTATAGTTCACGTCGTAGCCCTTTTGCGTAAGCGCCTTCATGAGACGGACATTCTGCAGAAACCAATCGCGATTGGGATTGTAAACGCCATCGCGTCCGAAGCCGCGATGATCGTTGCGGCCATCGCACAGAAACACGCGGATCGGCTTCTTCTCACTCGCCAGCACACGCTCCGGATACACGTAACCGCCGCGGAGATCGACGAAACTGCCGACGTTGCTCAACACCTTCCGAAAATCGTTGGGACGCTCCCAAGCGACGGTGAAAGCCGCGATTGCGCCTGAACTCGAGCCGCCGATTCCATGCTGCTCGGGATCCTTTGAGATGTTGTATTGCTTATAGAGCACGGGCATGAGCTCTTCGGTAATGACGCGGGCGTACTTGTCGTCCAGCGTGTTGTATTCGGTAGCGCGGTTGGTGGTGCCATCGCCCCAGCCGGTTTGCGGCGAAGGCTCAACCTGCTCTGGTGTTCGGCCAGGATTGATAAACACCGCGAGCATCACCGGAATCTCACGGCGGTAGATCAAATTATCCAGCACATTCTGCGCGCGAATGTCGCCGTTTTCGTCTTTGAAAGCCTGACCGTCCTGAAACACCATCAGAGCCGCCGGAACGGACGGATCGTATTGCGCCGGAACGTACATCCAATAGGTATGCTGAGTACCTGGATAAGCTTCGCTTGGTAAATGATAAGGGCCGCGAATTTCGCCCTTGGGTACACCCTCCTGCGGCAACGAATCGGGTCCTAAGCGGTATTGCGAATTTGGATTGGGCCCCGGCGGCATGGGTTCCTGGAACTTGTTTTGCGCCATCGCTACTGTAGCGATTGCTATGGCTAATGTAACTATGGATGATTTGGTCTTTTGCATACGGACTCACTATATAACTAAAACATGCCTTGGACGCACCGCAGCTTTTGGATTGGGCCCATCATTATTGGCTCGATTCTGGCCATTCTGATCCTCATTTTCTCCCGTGGCCGCTTGTACGCGCTCTACAAGGAACGATTCCCGGAGCCGCGGCGCGAGCGCTTGTTTCTGGGTGCGCTGGGATTCTTTGTCACTGTTTTCGTGGTGCGTGGAATTACCATTGCCATTCACAACGACATAGGCCCATTCCACAACGTTTCCATGCATGGCAGGCATATTCATCACATGGTCTGGGGTATTTTGCTTTTACTCAGCGTCGGTTACTGCTGGCTCTTAGAGATTGGAACTGGCTCGTCCGACTCATGGCCGCTCGCCAGCCGCGTGACGGCCATGCTCTATGGAGTGGCCGCCGCGCTGATTTTAGACGAATTCGCTTTGTGGCTGAATTTAAGCGACGTCTACTGGCAACGGCAAGGCCGGGAAAGCTATGAAGCGATGGCCCTTTTCGGAAGCTTGCTCGCTGTGGGACTGCTCGGCGGTCCACTGCTTCGGGGCTTGGTGAAAGAGGGCGGCCGACTCATCGGCCGCCGCAAGGCGTAGCCGCCTCTAAAAGTATAATTTCAGCGCCAACTGCATCTGGCGCGGCGTATTGAGTTGGCCGCCCGCGCCGGCCACTTCTCCAAATGTTTGACTTTGGAGCGTTGTGTTGATGGGACCGAAGCGGACTCGATTGAAGACGTTGAACGCTTCCGCGCGGAACTCCATGCGAATCTTCTCATGAATCGGGAACACTCGCGTCACGGAGATGTTTTCGTTCAGGTTGGGCCAGTAGCGGAGTTTGGGATTGTAGCGAGTGGCGTTGCCAATGCCCACGCCTTGGTCGAGAAGACTGTTATTGGGATTCTTGATATCTCCCTGATATGGGAACGGACCAGTGCACGTGTTGGCGTTCATCTGCGCGAGAGTACATATGGGAACGAAGAAGTTATCGGTGGCAGGATTGAAGCCGCCAGGATAACTCGGCTGCCAGCCGTTGTATGAGGTGACATAAGGAGCAACACGGCCACCGGCGCCACTTGCGTAAATCGGCAGTGACTCCGAGCTACTGATGCCGATGGGCGTACCACTGTCATACAGATTCACACTCGAAACACGCCAATTACCGAGTATCCAAGAAGCGGGGCCGGAAGTCAGGTAAGGCTGGCCTTTACCGAATGGCAGATCGTAGACGCCGCCGAATTTGAAGTCGTGAGTGATGTCGTATGCGCCGATTGACTTCTCGAGAGCGCGGTCGGCCTGGTTCGCAGCATAGCCCTCACCCCATGCTGTGTCGGCATCAGTCAGCAGCTTGGAGAAGGCGTAGGATGCCTGGAAAGTCAGTCCATGAGAGAAGCGCTTTTCGAACTTGAGGTATAGCGCATTGTAGGTAGAGTGCCCGCTGTGATCGCCCTGGCCGGCGTAGGTGTCGATGTAGGTGTACTGCGGGTAGGGGCGAAGAGCCTGCGCGACGGTCCCGCGCGATCCCCAAAGTTTACTAAAGCCGGCAAACGGGGCAGCGATGCCGTACTGATTCGCGAGCGGCGAGCCGACGACGCTGTTCAGTACGTTGATGCTGTTGACAGTCGAGCCGAATAGATTGAGATCGCTGCCGGGTAGCGAGTTGTACTGTAATAACTGCGCCTGGAGATGTTCGCCCATCACTCCGCTATAGGAAGCGTCGATGAACATAGAACCGCCCAATTGGCGCTGAATTGAGAAGGCGAAGTTATCGTAGGCCGGAAGCTTGGTTGTTTGGTCACCCTGGAACCAGGCGGTGCTGGTGCCGTTGGCTACCGAAGGATTGATAAAGGGAGGAGCGGTCCACGGAGGCATGCCCTGGTCGAGAGTGTATGTCGGTATAACGCCAGCGGTGCTGTTGCTGAAGGTCTCAGTCAATGTGAATCCCGAGTTGTGAGTCGAGCCACTAACTGAGGTCAGCGCGCCATAGGATCTGGCATAGGAGGCGCGGATGACAGTCTTCGAATCCTTCGAGTACGCTACGCCGATATGTGGCCCGAAACCCCACGGCCATAGGCCGGATAGGGTGCGGCTTCCGGTACAGCCGGAACAGTTTCCGGCAAAAATAACGGCGCCGGGGATATTGTCCGCGCCTGGATTCGGAGTGGTGGGAGAGAAATTGCTCCACTTGTTGTTCAAACCGGTGGGCGGGAGATTGCCATCCCAACGAACTCCGTAGTTGACAACCAATTTCGGCGTTATGCGCCAGTCATCCTGGAAAAAGCCCCCGAAATAGTAGAACTGCTGGCCGATAAAGCGGGGCGTGTCGATCTGGCCGCTGTCGGCGTAGCCCAACAGGAAGGAAGCGAAAGCGTTGCCGCCGAGATTCGGATTCGTACCGCCTGGAATGCCCGTTTCCTGATAGCTGAACCCGACGCAGCCCGATTCGCACTGGCGGCCGAAACCGTTGTAATGGTTGAGCTGGTATGAGCCGCCAAACTTGAACGTGTGCTTTTCGTGAATCCAGGTGAAATCGTCGTTGTAGGAGTAGACGGTATTTTCAGAGCCGTTGTCGGCCTGGCCGCCCCAATCGCTGTAAGGGTCTGTCGAACCGGTGTTGTAAAAGAGATTGACGAGATTTGCATTGCAATTGGGAACGTTGGGAAGGCAGAACTTGCTCTGCCAGTTACCAATGTATTCTTGCGGCGGCTTGTGGTCCTGGTTCCAATCGTTGCCTCCGGCATAGAAGTGATTGATCTTAGTGGGACTGAATGTCCAATCCCAGCTCATGCGCACTACATAGCTCCACTGCAGCAGATCGTTGTAATTGGTATAGAGGCCGGGAAGCGTTGGAGGTCCATCGGCACCATAGGTTTGGCGTTCGTGATCGTCTCCAAAGTAACCCGATATCCGGTGCTTTTCGTTGAAGATATGGTCAGCCTTGACGCTCCATTTGTTGACTGGGTAGATCTGGCTTCCGGAAGTTTCTAAATAGTTGTTAGCCACATAGCCGACCGTGCCGGGTGCAGCGCCGGTATTGGGTTTCAGCATGCCGCTACTCTGGAACACGCCCAAGGCTTTGACGGCGGCGGGGCTGAACAGACTCGCGGGAATTTGGTTGCCCGCGAAGGGCTGCCGCGTGTAAGTGCCGTTGGCATTCTCCGTTTGAGTGAGAGGATCGTAGACGGGAATCTGTTGCCCGGCCTTGGTTACCCAGTTGCTGAAATCGCCTTGATACATTTCAGGCGTAGGAATAGTGAACAGACTGCCGTTGGCGCCGGCGCGATTGCGAAAGCCCTCATAGGAGAAGAAAAAGAACGTCTTGTCTTTTCCGTTGTAGACCTTGGGAATCCAGACAGGCCCTCCAACGGTGACGCCGAAATCGTTTTGCTTATAGACGGAAATCGGGATGCGCGCGGCGTTATTGAAGAAATTGTTGGAATCGAAATCGTTATTGCGGAGAAATTCGTAGGCGGAGCCGTGGAATTGGTTGCCGCCCGATTTGGAAACGAAGGTCATGACGCCGCCGCCCGCGTGGCCATATTCGGCCTTGAATCCGTTATCGTCCACGGTGAACTGATCGAGCGCTTCCACGGAGGGAGAGTTAGAAGCAACCCAGCTTTTCTGAAGGGCGCGGCTGGTGTTGACTGAGACGCCATCGAGCGTAGTGCCGTAACTGGCGGCCTGGCCGCCCCCTATCACAAAACCTTCATCGCCACCGACGTTTCCAGGAAGGCTCACGTTCTTTGCTCCGGGCGTGAGAGAGGCTAGATCAAACGGCGTCCGGACGGTGCCATTCACTACCAGCGGGAGATCGGTTACGAGTTTGTTCTCAAGCGTGACGCTCGATTTAGCGTCTTCGGTTTGCAACTGAATGGCTGCGGCTTGCACTTCGATGGCCTGACTCGCGTTGCCGACACGCAGAGTAACGTCGGCTCTGACGGTTTGCGATGCGTCGAGAGGAAGACCTCTTATTTCAGCGGGCTGAAAGCCCTGCTTTTCGACGCGGACCGTATAAGCGCCGGGTTGCAGGCTCGGTACGGTGAACTCACCCACGTCATTTGTCACGACGTCCGTCACGGAACTCGTGGCGTTGTTAGTGATGATGACTCGCGCGGCGGGAACGACGGCTCCAGAGCTATCGGTTACCACGCCAGTGATGGCGCCGCGTTCAGAAGCTTGTGCAAATAGATGCGTAGGGGCGAGGGCGAGACAGAGCAAGCCAACCCCGATTGACGCAACAAGGCGTTTACTCATAGACTTATCCCCTTTTGTTAGTCGCGAACTACTCCCTGAAAAACTGCACCTTAGCTTTTATCAAAGATGAGAATTAAATGTCAAGGGCCAAAAGGTGGAATATAGAATACAGGAGCTAGAAGATAGAACGGGCGTGTTCGTCAGCGCCGTTATCGCGAAGTACGCGGCCAGACCGGACTCGTTATCTCGATCCGCCAAGTCGGCCCTCCAAAGTACAACATGCCTTCCCATTTCACCAGCACAGGGACCGGCCCGTTTGCGATCCAAATCCGCATGTCGGAAGGCTGTTTCCCCAGCCAGGGTGCAACGACCCCGGCTACGCCGCCAATCTCCACCTTTAGGTTGAATACCGTTGATCTGTTGGGCCGGCCAGCCACTGAGAATGTTTCGCCGCCGACGGAGGTGAGGGAGAGTTTGACGATCCGGGGTTTAGGAGTTGCCGCCAACCAGGACAGCTTCACGTCCTTGGCATCGGGGGCGATGTTCTTTAGTTCGTCGAAAATAACGCCGTTGGCTAAATCGTCCGGCAAGTCCATCTGCTCTGTCTCGACCTTATCTTGACCCTTGTCCTGGTAATGGACGGTGACCGTACCGCTAGCCGTATCGATCTGAACGTCGAGAGGCTTCGGAAACTTTGGTCCTTTCTGGATCAGGTGGTCGTTGATCAGCCGGAAGCTGCCTTCCTGGGTGAAGGTTGCCATTTCATCATACAAAGATCCGTCTCTGAAGCGAAACACCAGATGTAAGGCGACCCGGTTCCCCTGAACGGTTTGCGTCAGGTTTCCGGAAGCGATCGTCTTACCGTCCGTTGTGCGCAAAACGAGGAAGCCCTGGAGCGAACCCTCAACGTTGCGCACCGCGATTGGTTCGGCGCGCAGGAAGAGGATCAGGAGAAGCGGGACAAAGGCGCGTAATTTCCCAAAGTGCATAACTCGTAGACGCGGAATGAGCGAACTTGCTACGGGCGGTAGTATTCGAATATGAGCAGCGATCAAATTAAAGCCCTGCGAGAACAACTCCTGCATGCCATGCGAGGAGATCAATCGCATATCGATTTTGAGTCTGTAGTGAGCGATTTTCCGATCGAGCAGGCCGGTGCGAAGCCGCCATCCGCACCGCATAGCGCATGGCAGTTGTTGGAGCATATGCGCATTGCGCAGCACGATATTCTGGAATTTTCGCGCAATCCAAAACACAAATCTCCCAAATGGCCGGAAGGCTATTGGCCGAAGACCGAAGCTCCGCCGGATAAAGACGCTTGGGACGCAAGCATCGTTACTTTCCGCAAGGAGGCGAAGGCGCTGGAAGACTTGATACTCGATTCAGATCAAGACCTGTTCAAATCGATTGAGGGCGGGAGTGGACAGACGCTGCTGAGAGAAGCGCTGATAGCCGCCGCGCACCACTCGTATCATTTGGGGCAGATCATGTTCTTAAAGAAAATGCTGCTCAGTTAGCGATTTGCGCATTCACTCGCCAGGCGCTTGTATTCCGCTTCGGCGTGATCGTAGGCCGCGCGAGCCGCCGTTTGCTCCGCAGGGGAAATGCGCGCTGCCTTCTGCCACCAACACTGGTGAACGCCCGTTAATGCCCATTGAGCGCTCGCTTGAGAAGCGCGAATGGGTTTACCTCCGACGGTGACAAAGATCGGGTTGGTGTGCGCCGCTGCGAAGACGCGAACGGCTACCCAACTGCTCTTTTCAATAGAGGCGTCAAACGTTACATCGCGGAGCATTCCATCGGCGACAATTGCTTTGTGCGCGACCGCCGTGCCGTTTACCACCAGTTCGACATTTACCTCCTGCGAATTGCCGATGCGCGCGCGCTCGACAGACCAATAGGGCTTCTGATCGTATGGGCGCGACTTCATGCTCAGATCCGGCACGGGGTCGAGCAGCGCGGCCGCGCGGAGCTTCACATGAATCGTGCCCGGTCCTCCTAAGGCCACATCACTGCCGTGCGTGCCCACCGCCACGCCGTTTATTTCAAAATCCAGGAGGTGGGTTCGCCCATCGGACACATAGCTGCGTCCGGCTTTCAGGCCGTCCAGCCAAGCTGCATAAGTGAGTGGACCGGTCACTTGCACATAGCTGCGTGCTTGGCCCACTCTGGCGTCGGTAATGCAAGGAAAATCTGTTTCGCCGGCAATTCGCGTGCGAAATCCCAGATTCAAGGTGTGATACCAACTGCTGAGCTCCCACACGATGGGAGTATCTCCAACGGAAAGAAAATCCACGGCATTGGGCTCAGTCACATCCACAATATATTCATTCGCTCCGATGCCATCGAAGCCGGGCATTTCGAAACTCGGAATACGGTCGTCCGCGACCTGCAATCCCCATCCCGAGTGAGCAAATCCGACGACCGCGCCTTGCGCATGCGCCCACTGCAGTATGGGTAAATCCCATGTCGGCCAGTCTTCAATTTTCTTGGTGTTCGGATAATCTTGGTCCTTCAGTCCCAATAGGACCAGATGTCCGGCGTGGCTGGATGGGAAGCCGGAAACTTCCAGATCGTAATGCATGCGCGAACAGCTTGTCGAGAGGGGATCGTCATGGCCGGAGAAAAATTGCTTTTGAAAATAGTAATCCGGTCCCCAGGTCAACACCGATCCCACGTTCAATTTCTCGCCTTCTATCTGGCGCATCATATCCTTCGGCATGACTCCCTCGGCCGGATTCTTGTAGTGAGAGCAGCCGGCAGCGTGGACGTGAGTGTCACCGGAATACCAACCGAGCTTGGATGGATCGATCCAGCGAGTCAGTTGCAGGGTCAAATCGCTGGCGCTATTCTGCGTGACCAAGAGCTCTTTGGTATGCGAAAGGTATTCAGGGCCGCCGGTTACGGCAAAGGTATAGTTGCCCTCGGGCAAATCGATGGATTCACCATCCGTACGGTAAACCTGCGGCTGAAAATATAGATCGGGCGCGAGACGCTTTGAGGGATTAGGGTAGAGGCGGTTGCGGGTATCGCGGATGGTCAAGGAAGCCATGGTTGGTTTGCCATTTTCGTCCGAGATATGGAGTTTAACGACGCGTGACGGACTCGAGTTGAACAGCACGCTGATTTCATTTCGGAAACCTAGATCCGGCGTGCCTTGCCCGACGCTGAAAGATATGGTGGCCGAACGCTGACCCGCATCCCGGCTGTAGATCTCGATGATTTCGTAGTCGACGGGAAAACCGGAAAGCCTGCGGTCGAGCGGCGGAGTGGAGGCCAGTGAGATCTCAGCCCAGCGATCACGCACGTCAGCCTGGGTCAGGACCATCGCGGGCGCGGGATCTCCGTTCGAAGTGATAAAGACATTACCGTTATTCGGACTACTTACGACAAGGGGCGAAGTAACTCCCGCCCGGTTTACGACTTTCAGCAGAAAGTAACGCGATCCTCCCTGGACTAACTCTGCGGGAGCGACGCCACGCTCGACCTTGACGCGGCTCTCCGCATTGATGTCTACGGTGGCCAGCACATACTGATCCAACACTCGCTGCAATGCCGACACGCCCACCTTCTCGTCAGGTTCGGAAATAGCCTGATCGATCGCTTGCTGGGAGTCTTTTTCGAGCGGTTGGCCTAAGAGTTCGAGCGCCGATTCGAGTCGCCGGATCTGCTGGGCGAGGGGTTGCAGCGGCATGTCCAGTAGTTCAGCGCCGGGATGCGTATGCGTTGGCGACCGATTCGCTCCGCCGAACCACGATTGGCGGCTGCGTTCGTCGGAAGTGGTCTGCGCGGCCGCAGATGAAACAAAGAGCAGGAGCGAGAAGCATTGCAGGAGCGGCGAACGAGGAAGCATAGTGGCAGAAGATTACTATACTATCGAAGGACCGCGAGAAGAAAGGCCAAACTAGGTCGCTGACGCTTCCGGCTCCGAATCGATTTTCATTATCATTGATGGGCCGCAGGCCGCGCATGGCGCCGCCCCACAAGGACAAGGCCCATGGGCACTTCCGTGGAGAAATTCGCCGCAGGCCCACGGTCTACAATAGTTAACCATGCGCCCAGTTCTCGCCTTACTCAGTGCCTTCGCACTTTCCACTCAAGCCGCTGACACACCATCGACCCTCAGAGGCTACTCGGCCCAAACATCGGCGGGCGAGATTCAGTGGGAACAAAAATTCAAAGAGATTCCGCAGCAAGATCGCTTGCGCGAAAACATGCGGCGGCTCACCGCGCGCCCGCACCACGTGGGCTCGCCCTATGACAAAGACAACGCGGAGTGGATCGCCGCGCAGTTGAAATCCTGGGGACTGGATGCGCAGATCGAAACCTTCGACACGCTGTTCCCCACTCCGAAGGAACGATCGCTCGAATTGCTGGAGCCCGTCAAGTACACAGCCAAGTTGGAAGAACCGGCGCTTACGATCGATCCGACATCCAATCAAAAGAGCGAGCAGCTTCCCACCTACAACGCCTATTCCATTGACGGCGATGTCACCGCTCCCATTGTCTACGTCAACTACGGCAGCCCGGACGATTACAAGGAACTCGACCGCATGGGCGTCTCGGTACAAGGCGCGATTGTGCTGGCGCGCTATGGCCTCACGTGGCGCGGCATTAAGCCGAAGGTCGCGGCGGAACATGGGGCGGTGGGCTGCCTTATCTACTCGGACCCTCACGAAGACGGGTATTTCCATGGCGATGTTTATCCCAAAGGACCCATGCGGCCGCCATTCGGTGCGCAGCGCGGCAGTGTGATGGATATGCCGGTTTATCCGGGCGATCCCGCGACTCCGGGTATTGGCGCAGTGGAAGGCGCAAAGAAATTGCCACTCAACGAAATCACTACGCTGACGAAAATTCCCGTGATGCCTATCTCCTATGAAGACGCGGAACCGTTTCTGAAGAACCTGGGCGGGGAGCTGGTGCCGGCGGCTTGGCGCGGTTCACTTCCCACGCCGTACCATGTTGGGCCGGGGCCGGCGAAGGCGCATTTCCATATCAAGTTCAATTGGGATCGCAAGCCGCTCTACGACGTTATCGCGAAAATCCCCGGCTCGAAATATCCGGATGAGTGGATCATCCGCGGCAATCATCACGACGCCTGGGTCAATGGCGCGCAAGATCCGATTTCGGGAGCGAGCCCAGAGATGGAAGAAGCCCGCGCACTCGGCGAGTTGCTCAAGCAGGGCTGGAAGCCGGACCGCACGATTATCTATTGCTTCTGGGACGGCGAAGAACCCGGGCTGCTCGGCTCGACTGAGTGGGCTGAGACCCATGCCGACGAACTGCGACAGCATGCCGTTGCCTATATTAACTCGGATGGTAATGGGCGCGGCTACTTCTTTGCGGGCGGCTCTCATTCGCTCGAAGACTTCGTCAATAGCGTGGCGAAAGACATTCAAGATCCGGAAACCAAGATGACCATTTGGCAGCGCTTGCGTCTGAGGCAATTCTCGAATGGCACGCCGAAACTGCGCGCCGAACTGAAATCCCGGCCTGACCTGCGCATCGCGGCTTTAGGATCAGGGTCCGATTATACGGTCTTCACCGACCACCTCGGAGTGGCCAGCCTCGATCTCGGATTCGGAGGGGAAGACACGGGCGGGCAATATCACTCGATCTACGACGATTTTTACTATTACACTCATTTCGACGACACCGATTTCGCATACGGGCGAGCCCTGGCGCAAACCGCCGGTTCCATGGTAATGCGCTTGGCTGACGCGCCTATCCTGCCGTTCAAGTTCACCAATTTCGCTGACACCATCCATACCTATATAACGGAGATCAAGGAACTCGATTCCAACCAGCGCGACCATGCTAAAGAATTGAACTCCGAGATCGACGATGGCGTGTACAAGGCCATTACCGATCCCAAAAAGAAGATGGTGCCGCCTGCCAAGGAACCAGTTCCTCCTTATTTGAACTTCGCTCCGCTCGACAACGCGGCGGATGAACTGACGCGCGCCTCCGAAGCCTATGAGAAAGCGTTCGAGGCGGCAGGCAGCCAAGCTCCCGCCAGCTTGAATGCGAAGTTGATCCGGAGCGAGCGGCTGCTGACCGATTCCGGCGGACTCCCGAACCGACCGTGGTTTGAAAATCTGGTGTATGCTCCGGGCCTGTATACCGGCTATGGAGTGAAAACCATCCCCGGGGTGAGGGAAGCGATTGAGCAAAAACGCTGGACGCAGGCGGACGAACAGATCGTGCGGGTGGCGAAAGCGCTGCAGAGCGAGGCAGATCTTTTGGATGAAGCCACGAAGGAGCTGGGGAACGGACGCTAGCAGCCTGTGGCAAAGCTCCGGCAGGCTGAAGGCCTGCCCCACCTGCTTTGCGAGCTGTTGATCTGCCTTGGTGGGTGTGCCAGCGGACACACTGTGGGCGTGGAGATGGCGTGTTGCGATTTTGTTGGAGATCGATTTTAAGCTGTTATACGCCTCCTGACGTGGTTTGGACGACGATTCTCAGGCCGCGTCTTTGGCGGCGGCGCTTGCTGACGCGCGCGGTTCTGTTTGACGCGGGGGAGTTGAAAATTCGAAGCCAATTTCGGGGTTGACAGGGGCGGTTTTTTCGGGCGCGGGCTTGGTGGCGGCTTGCTCGGCTTCTTTCCGTTCGGCCTGAAGGGCGCGAAGGCGTGCGAGATCTTTGTCGTACATGCGGCGCAGACGAGCTTCCTGAATGCTCAGATTTTTGAGTTGCCGTTCATATTTGAGGAAGATTTGCGCATCGATTGTGTCGCGATCGGCAATGAAAGGATCGGCGAATTCGCGGAGGCCGAGGGCGTAAATACTCGCTTCGAGTGACGGGATGCGGCGGAGCCGCCATTCGGTATAGATGAGGGATTGGACGAGGGCCTCTTCGTGGTAGGTGGCGGGGCGATGGAGATCGAGCATGGCTTGGACGAGTTTTTCGTAGGCTGGGACGTCGTCGGTCGGTAGGAGGACGGTTTGGCCGGTGAGAGCGGATTTCACTGCGTTGTGAGAAGATCTGGCTTTTCCGGCGTCTGTTGTTGGACCGGTACTGCATTGGCTGTTGGCGCGATTGGCGTTGATTTGAGCTGCGGAAGACATGTGAAAACTCCTTGGATAGAAATGAAAAAGCGCCCGGTGACCACAGCGGGGTCGGGCGCTTTTTTCGATGCTCAGATACGGGAGGGTAAACTCATCCCGCGAACGTTAGTGTAGCAAACTCCTCCAAGCGAAAGCCAGGAAATTATTGAAAATAGTGATTTTCCGGTTTGTGACGTCTGGAAACAAGAACGGCAGTTATTCCGATACCAACCAGCGCGAACGGGGTTGGCTCAGGGGTTGGGGCTGCGCCGGTAATGTCAAATGCATTCGGGCTGTAATCCGTCAGAAAAGTGGTGTTGCCATTCGCCGGGTTCAATGAGAGCACCGTGCTGGACCCACCGTAAGCGAAACCATAAACAGCACCGTTCACGAACACTGCCGCGTCAAGCCCCAAGGCTGTCGGGCCCACCGGAGTCGCCACTCCAGTCGCGGGATTGATCTGATAGAGTTCCGGAGAATCCACCACGCCCGACGTCGCCAAATTTACCCCGTCGAAAGTGGCATACAGCTTTCCGCCATCCGTAAACAGCGCTTCGTCGCTTACCTCATTAGAGTTGGTAAGGGACGGGCAGATCGGGATGCCGGTGACGCCTATGAGCGTCGCGGCTCCGGTCTTCGTGTTCACGCTGTAGAAGTTGCCGTACAGATCGGTCGCATAGACCGTTCCATTGAGTTCCGCAGTGGTGTAGGCCACATTCGCCACCCCGATGGCGGAGACCTTATTGATGACAGATATCGCCCCGATGACAGAGACCGCTCCGGTGGCGGGATTGACCGAATCCAAATTTCCGGATGCCGAAATGCCGAGTAGCTTTCCGTTCGGCCCGGGCACCAAGCCGTACAGCGGATCCGCGATGGTGGTGCCGATTTGATTAAACGCGCCCGTCGTGAGGTCCACGGTGCCAAATTGACCCGTAAAGTTGTTGTAATTCGTACTAACTGCGTAGACAAATGTGTCTGCGCTGGCTGAAGCAGCGAACAGCATTAGCGAAATGATCAGTTTCCATTGATAATGCATATGAATGCCCCTCCTGGGCGAAAATCGAGCGTATCGGAATCAACACTACCCACGGCAGGCCTTCTAGGGCCATGCATGCCGGGTCATTTCGAAATAGGATTGCACCTCGTCAGCCAAGCGGCTGAAAACACGGCGCATTCCCGCCAGTGTCACCAGCCAGGTGGGTTTCCGTAGTAGAACTATTTTTACCTGTATAATCGATTTGGCCGATGGCAGCCCACTCCCAGCCCCGAGCCCGCCTGGCGTTCGGACCGTTTGAAGTGCATACCGAAGCCGGTGAACTGCATAAGAGAGGCATTCGCGTCAGGTTGTCCGGCCAGCCGTTCCAGATTCTGCTGGTTCTGCTGGCACATCCCGGCGAAGTGGTTACCCGCGAGCAATTGCGCGAGGAGGTGTGGGGCGCCGGGACGTTTGTCGATTTCGAGCACGGCTTGAATGCGGCGATGAATAAGCTTAGGCGCGCGCTGAACGATTCGCCCGAAAATCCCCGCTACATTGAAACGCTCCCGGGCCGAGGATACCGTTTTATCGGAACGCTGGAGCGTGCGCAGCCCACGGCCATTCCACTGGTGGCTGAATCCTTTGTTCGTGAACAGCCGGTCGGCCCGCGCAGCCGCCATCTCTGGTGGTGGCTCGGCTCCATCGCCGCCTGCTTCATTTCGTTTGCCGTGGGATGGCAATTGCATAACCCTCCGGCTCCGCTCCCTTCCTGGACGCTGACCCGGCTTACCGCCGACGCCGGGCTCTCGGGATTCCCAGCACTGTCGCCTGATG
>Ga0302324_100009162_pt1 | contig 20761 bp, 18 predicted proteins | sample Palsa_T0_1_FD_201949 | JGI IMG/M metagenome (GOLD analysis project Ga0302324, IMG submission 201949) | Peat permafrost microbial communities from Stordalen Mire near Abisko, Sweden - Palsa_T0_1 | ecosystem: Environmental > Terrestrial > Soil > Palsa > Peat permafrost | place: Sweden: Abisko...
TGTCGAGATCGAGCGCCTCGAGCGCGGTCGTCGTATCGTAGCGCTTGACCACGCGCTCGAAGCTGACCCGCCCCATCGTCCGCCACCCCAGCCGCCACCCTCACTTCGCCGTGGTGCGGTTCCACTTGTCGACGATATCGGCGAGATCGATGCGATTCCAATCGACCGCATAGGCCTTGGCGATGTCGGCCGGGCTCAGCAGCATCAGGCTCGAAAGCAGCGGATCGCCGCGCATCGTCTCGAGGGCGTGCGGGTTCACCGGTGCGATGCCGTTGGCCGAGCAGAAGGCCAGCTGGACTTCGGGCGACAAATAGCGATTGATCCAGAACGCGGCGGCTTTCTCGACCTCGGTGTCCTTGACGATGCCGATCATGCCGCTGGCGATCACGCCGTGGCGATCCTTGACCTGAGGAAACACCATGGCGACCGGCAGCCCGGCGCGCTTGACGCGCACCGCCCAGCCGGCGTGCCACGGTGCGACCCAGACGTCGCCGGACGCGAATTTGGTCGAGAGCTCCACCGACGAGCGATAGAAATACGGCAATGCCGCCTGTTTGAGCCGCGCGAGCCCGGGGTCGACATCGAGCTCGCTGCCGCCGAACTCGGTCGACAAGCCGATCAGCGCGTAGGGGCCGTAGCTGATGTCGGGCCAGGCGACCCGGTTCGCCAGCTTCGGATCGAGCAGATCCGAGTAACGCTGTGGCGCCGGCAGCCCGTTCTCCTTGAATTTCTCGGTGTTGTAGACGATGCCCTCCTCGAGGGTCCAGGTCGACACCGCCACCGAATCGTGCGTCGGCGCGTTCGGAATGTCGGCGTTCGTCAGCTTCATCAGGAAGCCCGACTCGAGCAGCGGCTTCCAGAGGTCGGATTGGAATTCCATGACGTCGAACGGGGGCTTGCTGTCGCGCGCCGCGATCAGCTTGTTGAAGTTCTCCAGCGCGTTCGCGACGACGTACTCGACCTTGGCGCCGCGGCGCTCGAGCTCGGTGCCGATCAGCTCGTGGATGCGGTCGCGCCAGCTGCCGCCCCAGGTGGCGACCCGGATCGTCACGCCGTCGAAGCGTTCCTCCGCCGTCGCCGGGCCGACGATCGCGAGCGCTGCGCCCGCCAGGAGCAACGCTCCGATCCATCTGCGGAATGTCTGCGTCATGGAAAATTCCTCGTGATGATTGCGCTCATGGATCGCGCCCGGCAGTCGCCCGCAGCAGCGCGTCGATGCCGATGATCCGCTGAAACACGACGATGATTGCCAGCGAAAGGCACAGGATCAGGGTCGAGACCGCGAGCAGCGACGGATTGAAATCGAACTGCAGCGCGCCGAACAGCTCGACCGGGAAGGTGGCGACGCGCGGGTTGGCCAGGAACAGCGCGACCGGCACCTCGCCGAACGAGACGATGAAGGCGTAGAGTGCGCCGGCGTAAATGCCCGGCATGATGACGGGCAGCGTGACGCGCCGGAACGTCCGCCAGGGCGTCGCGCCGAGGGTGCGCGCGGCCTCCTCGAGACGCCGGTTGAAGCGCTGGAGCACCGCCGTGACGGTGCCGAGCGCGTAGGGCGTCGTCAGGAACACATGGCCGAGCAGCAGACCGACGAACCGGCCGCGGGGATTGATTCCGACCGCGGCGCCGAGCGCATAGTAGAGCTGCAGGAACGCGATGCCGACGACGATGAACGGGATCTGCAGGGGCGCGCGCAGGAACAGCGCGACCGCCTCGCGGCCGGCAAACCGCCCCCGCACCAGGCCAAGCGCCGCCGGCACCGCCAGCGCGAGCGCGCAAACCGCCGTCGCGCCGGCGAGCAGCACGCTGAGCCCGATCGACTCGACATAGCGAGCCGGAATGCGCCCATACCATTCGAACGACAGGCGATCGGGCGGGAAGCTGACATAGGGTCGCTCGCCGCCTGCCAGCGAGGCACCCGCCACGACGACGAGGGGCGCGAACAGGAACCCATAGAGCGCGATCATGAACGATGTCGCGAGAATGCGCGGCGTCGCGCGCCGCAGCCGACGCGTCACGCGACGGCGCCGGCGCGCCGGCGCGTCAGCACGACGCTCGCGGCGACATTGACGAGCAGCACGCTGCTCATGAGGACGGCCGCCATGCAGGCCGCAATGGCGTAGCGCGTCTCGAGCACCATGGTGCGCTCGATCAGCACCGGCATGGTGAGGATGCGGCCGCCGCCGAGCAAAGCGGCGGCGGTGAACGAGCCCATCGACAGGTTGAAGACGACCAGCCCGCCGGCGACCATGCCGGGCAGGCTGAGCGGCAGGACGATCCGCCACAGCACCCTGAGGCGGCTCGCGCCGTGGACGCGCGCCGCCTCCTCGAGCGAGCGCGGGATGGTCTGGAACACGCCGAACATCAGTAGGATGACGAAGCCGAGCGTGAAATGCAGCAGGCCGATGACGACGCCCGGCACGGTACCGAGCAGCCGCAGCGGCGCGTCGATCAGGCCGATCGCCAGCAGACTGCGGTTGAGCACGCCATCGGCGCTGAAGATGACCACCAGGCCGAGCACTTTGATGATTTCGGCGACCAAGGCCGATGCGATCACGGCGCCGAGCAGCAGCGGCGTCCAGCGCGACCGCATCCGCGCCAGGATGTAGGCTGCCGGGCAGCCGCACACCAGCGAGCAGACCAGCACCGCGATCGCCACCTCGAAGGTGAGCGCGAGACTCTGGAGATAGAACGGGTCCTGCAGCACGCGGAGATAGTTTGCCAGCGTGACGTCGGGCTCGACGCGGCCGAAACCGCGATCGCGATAGAAGCTGATGCGCAGGAAGACGGCTTGGGACGCAAATAGCAGAGTACCGGTCGCGACCAGGCACGGCACCACGAGCCATCCCCATCGGGCCTTCATCGACACCCTCGCTGCGCCCCCGCACCCGCCATGTGAGGCGCAGCCGGCCATAAGAGTCAAATAGGCTGGATTGGCTTAGCCATAATGAGGGATTATGGGCTGCATCGCCCGCGAACCCGCCGATGAATGCCGACAGATGAATATTCGACAATTGGAGTGCTTCCGCGCCGTCCTCGACGCCGGCACGGTGACCGGCGCCGCCGCGCGGCTCGGCATTTCGCAGCCCGCCGTCAGCAACATGGTCGCAGGGCTCGAGCACGAGCTCGGCTTCGCCCTGTTCGAACGGGTCAACGGCCGTCTGCGGCCAACCCCCGAGGCGGCCGCTTTATACGAGGATGTCGCCCGGACCCTGGGCAGCCTCGATCGCACGCGCCAGACCGCTCAGGCGATCCGCGACCGCACGCGCGGCAGCCTGGTGATCCACAGCTACCCGGGGATCGCGCTCGACTTCCTGCCGCGCGTGCTGTCCGAATTCCTTGCCGAGCGGCCGGAGGTGCGCGTCAATCTCTATTCGCGCAGCGCCCAGGTGCTGCATGAATTGATCCCCGCCCAGGGGTTCGATATCGGCATCGTCGATCTGCCGGTGAACCGCCCCGGCGTCCATATCGAGCAATTCACTCTGGAAAGCGTGTGCGTGCTGCCCCGTGCCCACAAGCTTGCCGCGCACGCGGTGCTGACGCCTTCGCTGCTGTCCGGCCAACCGATCGCCGCGCTCTTCAAGGAGCATTCGCTTCACCACCGCATCGCCAGCGCCTTCGCGTCTGCCAACGCGCACTTCAACCTGGTGGCCGAGTGCCGTTTCTTCGCGTCCTGCTGTGCCCTCGTGAGCTACGGCGCCGCGGTGTCGATCGTCGACCCGATCACGGCCGCCGACTATGAAGCGCGCGGCGTCGTCACGCGCCGTTTCGAGCCGCGCATCGCCTACGAGCTCGGCCTGCTGCTGCCGACCGAACGCGTGCGCCCGGTGCTCGTCGATGATTTCGTGGCCCTGCTGAAGCGCCATCTCGAGCCGTTCCTCGATCACGCGCGCGCCGCGCGGGTCCAGCCGTCGCCGCGGCGGGCCCGCCGGCGGTAAGCTATTTGCAGGGCGGTTCGGCGCGCGCGCCGGCGAAATCGGCTGCGACCGGCGCCGCTCTCGCGCCAGCGGATCCGGAGGTGAAGGATGCGGCTGCCCCCTCGTGTCGATCGGACCATCGTTCTGGCGGCGTCGATCGTTGGCCTATGTCAGGCGCTTGCATCGTTCCAGGCGCTTGCCAGCTGCCCTGGTCCGGTGGCGTCGGGGGCGCCGCGGTTGTGGCGCGCGGCGCTCGCGCCCGACCAGGTCGGCATCACGTTCCTCGGCCATGCGAGCTTCCTGATCGAGAGCCCGGCCGGGGTGACGATCGTGACTGACTATAACGGCGTCAACCGGCCGAGCTTCACGCCGGACATCGTGACGATGAACAACGCGCATTCCACGCACTACACCGACAATCCCGAGCCGGGCATCAAGCAGGTGCTGCGCGGCTGGGATCCGGGCGGCGGCATGGCGGTGCACAATCTGACCTTTCAGGACGTGCATATCCGCAACGTGCCGACCAACGTCCGCGACTTGGGCGGCACGCGCTACAACGGCAATTCGATCTTCATCTTCGAGCTGGCCGATCTGTGCATCGCCCATCTCGGCCATCTGCATCACGTGCTCACCCCGGAGCATCTCGCCGACATCGGCCAGCTCGACGTCGTGATGGTGCCGGTCGACGGCACCTGGACCATGGACCAGGGCGGCATGCTCGAGGTGATCGCGCAGCTCCATCCGCCGCTGCTGATCCCGATGCATTATTTCGGCGTGCGCACGCTCGAGTCGTTCCTGGCCAAAGTGCGCGAGACCTACGCGGTCAAGCTCAGCGAGACGGCGAACGTCACCCTGTCGCGCGCCACCCTGCCGACGCGGCCCGAAGTGCTGGTGCTGCCCGGCTATTGAGCGAGGGCTGGCCCTCGAGCGGATTCGCGCTGACTGGAATCAATCAAAGACCGTCATGCTCGGCCTTGTGCCGAGCATCTACGACTTTCGGGCCGACGGACGATCGTAGCCGGCAGCGACGGTATCTCGCATGGAAAGACGTGGATGGTCGCCACAAGGGCGGCCATGGCGGTCAGAGAATTCAGAGAATAGTGTCACTGGTCGGCGTGAAATCGCCTCAGTGGATGCGCCGCTCGTAGTCGGCGAGCAGCAGCCGGCCCTTGGGTCCGACCCTCGTGACCCAGGCTTCGACCGCCTCGTTCCCGGCGGCCTTGAGCGCCGCGATCAGCGGCGCCGGCACGGCGGTCGTCACGGTGACGTGGTTCGCCCGCATGCGCAGATAATTCTCCTCGACGCGCTGGCGGATGATGATCCACTGATGCGCCTCTGTCGCGTTGGCGGCGTCGCGCACCGCATTCTGCAGCTTCGGCGGCAGCCCGTTCCAGACGTCGAGATTGATCGTCACCAGGCTGAGCGGCATCGCGTAGTTGATCGCGGTGAAGTTGTCGAGATACTGCCACAGCCGCGCGCCGGCGCCGCCGTCGCCCGATGACAGCACGGCCTGGATGTCGCCGCCGGCGAGCCGCGGCAGCGTGTCGGCGAATGAGATCTCCTCGGGTCGCGCGCCGATCGACTTGAACGTGATCGTGCCGTTGGTGTCATAGGTCCGGATGCGCAGGTCCTTGAGGCTGGCGAGGCTGGTGATCGGCTGCTTGGCCCAGATGCCGGTGGGCGGCCAGGGCGAGGGGTAGAGCAGCTTCTGGTTGTGCCGCGCGAGCACGATGTCGTAGCCGGCTTCGGCGGTCTCGAACAACGCCCGCGCCTGATCCGTCGTCACCGCCAGGAACGGCAGCGACGGCAGCAGGAAGATCGGCTCGATCTCGCCGAGCGCGCCGACATAGATGTCGGCAAGCGGCAGCTTGCCGCTGGCGACCGCCTCCAGCATGTCCTTCGAGCGCAGCCCGTCCGAGGCGTCGAACCGGTGCGCGATGACGATCCGCCCGCGGCTCTTCTCGTGCACCAGCTTGCCGAAGAATTGGTCGCCCTCGCCGTGGATCGAGCTTGCGGGATATTCGTTCGCCATCTCCCAGTTGATGACGGGCGCCATGATGGGCGGCGGCGTCGCGATGGCGGCGCTCGGGAGCAGGCACAACGCGAGGCAAAGTGGGCGGATCATGGGCATCTCGGAACGGAGACGGTGCGGGAGCCTAGCAAAGCCGGTGCGGGGAGGCGAGGCATCCCGGATACACGATGGTAACCTTGTTGGCCGACTGCGCGAAAAGCGCACAGGTCCTGCCCCGCGATAGGTGCCCGATGCGTGTGCTGCGCTGCGTTCTCCTGTCGTCCGCCTTGCTCGCAGGGGCGCCGGCCCTGGCCGCCGAGCGGCCGGTCCTGGTCGAGCTGTTCACCTCGCAGGGCTGCTCGAGCTGCCCGCCGGCCGACGCGCTGCTGGGCGAGCTGGCGCGCCGCGACGACGTGCTGCCGCTGGCCTTCCATGTCGACTACTGGGACCGGCTGGGCTGGAAGGATCCCTATTCGAGCGCCGAGGCGACCCGGCGCCAGCGCCTCTACGCCCGGCAGCTCGACAGCGCCACCGTCTACACGCCCCAGATGATCGTCGACGGGCGCACCGATGTTGTCGGCTCCGACCGAGCCGGGGTGCTGCAGGCGATCGCGGCGGCGCGGGCCGCAGCGCTGGCCGTGCCGGTCGAGCTCGCCGACCAGGAGGACGGAATGCGCGTGCGCGTCGCCGCGGGCGGCGCCGAGACGCGCCACGCCACATTGTGGCTGGTCGGCTTCGATCGTCATCACGTCACCCAGGTCGGCACCGGCGAGAATGGCGGCCGCTCGCTCGCCGAGTGGAACATCGTGCGCGGCCTCGAGCCGCTCGGCGACTGGCAGGGCGCTGCCTACGAGACCACGGTGCCGGCGGCCAAGCTCGCCGGCTACGAGCGCGTCGCCGTACTGCTGCAGGAAAGCGGCGGCCGCATCCTCGGCGCCGCTTCTAGTGTCCGATCGCACTGATCCGCGATCCGGGAGGATCGCGGATCAGTGCGTGAATCGGCCACTAAACTTGAGTCCGACGCACCGATTTTCTATGAAAGTCGGTGCTAGGCCACCCATTCGCTGACCGGCGCGCGCGCGTCCTGGAGCGGCTGGGCGAGCACGTCGACCAGGGTCGGCTCGCCGGCCTCGAGCGCCTTTGCCAGGATCGGCTTGAGGTCGGCGGGATCGCGCACGGTCCAGGCCTTGACGCCGAACGCCTCGGCGACCTTGGCATGGTCGGTGCGGCTGAAATCGACCGAGAAGTAACGGCCCTGGAAGCCCGCTTTCTGGCCCGCCTTGATCCAGCCATAGACCGCGTTCGAGAACACCACCATGGTCATCGGGATCTTGAGCCGGACGATGGTCTCCAGCTCGCCGGCCGTGAACCCGAAGCTGCCGTCGCCCATGATCGACACGACCTTCGCCGCCGGCCTGCCGTAATGCGCGCCGACCGCGGCCGACATCGAGTAGCCGAGCGCGCCGTGGGCGCGGTTCGAGATGAACTGGCGGCCGGCCGCGCGCTGCTCGTAATAGGCCGAGAAATACGGGCAGGGGGTGCCGGGGTCGCACACCAGCACGGCATCGCGAGGCAGCAATTCCTGTAGGGTCGCGACCACGCGCTCGGGCCGGATCGGCGTCTCGTCGGAGCGCGCGAGCGCCGCGAAGGCGTCGAATTTCTCCTGCTTGGCGCGCGCGACCGCAGTCGCGTCGAGCCGGCGCACGCCGTTGGATAGTTTCGCGCCGGCCAGCGCGGCGCCGAGCGCGCCGAGCGCCAGCTTGGCGTCGCCGACCAGCGCGAATTCGGTCCGATAGGTCGCGCCGATCACGCCGGGATCGGCATCGATATGGATGATCTTGACCTTGCCGGGAGCCGGGAAGCGCCAGCGCTCGGTCGTCACCGAGCCGGCGCGGCAGCCGACGAACACGACGAGGTCGGCCAGCTCGACCAACGCGCGGGTGGACAGCGTCCCGCCGTTGCTGCCGACCACGCCGACCGCCAGAGGATGGGTCTCGGCGATCGAGCCCTGCCCGCTGATCGTGGTCGCGACCGGCGCGCCCAACGCTTCCGCGAGCGCCTGCAGCTCGGGCTCGGCGCCGGCAATCACGACGCCGCCGCCGCAGATGAACAGCGGATTGCGCGCGGCGGCGAGCGCGGCCGCGGCCGCCTGCACCGCCGCCGGATCGGGCCCGGTGCGGCGCGACGGATAGGCGCCGAGCGCCGGATCGGCCCAGATCTCGGCCTCGTCGACCGGATCGCGCTGCACGTCGTACGGCAGGCCGAGATGCGCGGCGCCCGGCTTGCCGCTGGTCATGTGGGTGAAGGCCGCGCGCACCGTCTTGGGGATGTCGGCGGCGCGGTCGATCATCTTGTTCCACTTCGACAGCGGCCGGAACAGGGCTTCCTGGTCGAGCTCGGTCAGGGTGTAGCGGCCGCGCGAGGCGACCGAGATGTCGGTCGTGACCGCCAGGATCGGGATCGATGATTCGTTGGCCTCGACCACGCCCGGCAGGATGTAGGTCGCGCCGCCGCCGCTCGGGCCTTCGCAGATGCCGACCTTGCCGCTGACCCTCGCATAGCCGTCGGCCATGTAGGCAGCCGAGCGCTCGTCGCGGGTCAGGATGTGGGTGATGCCGTGGTCGAGCCGATACAGCGCGTCATAGAGCGGCAGGCTGGTGTCGCCGCACAGGCCGAAGATGTATTTGACGTCGTGCAGCTGCAGCAGCCGCACGAAGGCTTCGGCGCCGGACAGAAGGTTGGTGTTTTCGCTCATGGCGACTTCCGATCTGTTCGGGCCAAAATAGGCGACGGGGCGCGGACGTGGAAGGGGCGGTTCCGGGCCGCTTCGTCACCTCCCGACCCGTCATTCTCGGCCCTGTGCCACGGCTGCCCGGCTCAGCGAAACGACGGCATTGGCACGGCGTTTCAACCTCTCTAATCGTCATCCTCGGGCTTGTCCCGAGGATCCACGTCTTTCCGGCCGATCGACGATCGCCGTCGGCAGCAACGGTATCGAGGATGGAAAGACGTGGATGGCCGGCACAGGGCCGGCCATGACGATCGGGGGGATGCCTTCGGCGCCGGGGTTGCACGACGTGGCCCTCGGCTTGCACAATCCGGCGGGCTGATCGGAGAGGACGGAATTCATGGCCAAGGCGCGGCGCGATGCGATCGCCTTCGAGCTGTTCAAGAACGCGATCGCCTCGCTGGGCGACGAGATGGCGCTGACGATCTACCGCACCAGCTACTCGGGCGTGCTCAAGGACATCATGGACTACTCGACCGCGTTCTGCGACGCGCAGGGTAGGCTGGTCGCCCAGGGTCTCACTCTGCCGGGCCATCTGTGCTCGCTGCCGGTCGCGCTCAAGGCGACGATCGCTCACTTTGCCGGGGACATTCATCCCGGCGACGTGCTGATCATGAACGATCCGTTCGCCGGCGGCATGCATCTGCCCGACATCTTCATCTTCAAGCCGGTGTTCGTCGGCCGGCGCTGCATCGCCTACGCGTCGACGATCTGCCATCACACCGATGTCGGCGGCCGGGTCGCCGGCTCGAACGCGTCGGACTCGACCGAGATCTACCAGGAGGGCCTGCGCATCCCGCCGCTCAAGCTCTACGATCGCGGCAAGCGCAACGACACCGTATTCGCGATAATAGAGAAGAACGTGCGCCTGCCGGTCCAGGTGCTCGGCGATCTGCGCGCCCAGCTCGCGGCCTGCCATATCGGCGAGGCCGGCATGCTCGAGCTGGTCGAGCGCTACGGCTTCAAGGGCGTCGAGCGCTTCATGGCCGACCTGCTCGATTATTCCGAGCGGCTGACCCGCGAGGCCCTCAAGGAGCTGCCCGACGGCGAGGTCTCGTTCGAGGACTGGATCGACGACGACGGCATCGACGTCGGCAAGCCGATCCGGCTGTTCGTCACGCTCAAGAAGACCGGCGATCACATGATCGCCGACTGGACCGGCACCGCGCCGCAGGTGCGCGGCGCGATCAACAACACCTTCTCCTACACCGCGGCGGCGACCTACACGGCGATCAAGTCGATCCTGTCGGTCAACATGCCGAACAATGACGGCGTGTTCCGCGCCATCGAGGTGATCGCGCCACAAGGCACGGTGGCGAACGGCGTGCTGCCGGCGGCGTGCGCGGCGCGCGGCCTGACCGGGTTCCGCATGCTCGATTGCTGCTTCGGCGCGCTCGCCATGCTGCTGCCCGGCAAAGTGTTCGCCGCCGGCGACGGCGGCAACTCGGGCATCACGATCGGCGGCTACGATGCGCGGCGCAAGCCGTTCATCTATGTCGATTTCATGTCGGGCTCATGGGGCGGCCGGCCGTGGGCCGACGGGCTCGAGGGCAACGCGAACATGTTCGCCAACATGGCCTCGCAGTCGATCGAGGTCGTGGAGACCGAGCATCCGGTGCAGATCCTGCGCTACGAATTCGTCACCGACGGCGGCGGCGCCGGCAAGTATCGCGGCGGCGTGCCGTACCGCCGCGACTATCGCTTCCTCGAGGACGAGGCGGTGCTGCAGGTGCGCTCCGACCGGCACACGCACCGGCCCTACGGCCTGGAGGGCGGCCAGCCCGGCAAGGCGTCGCAGAGCGTGATGGACCCCGAGGGCGCGCACCGCCTGCTCGACTCCAAGCTCACCATGACGATCAAGCGCGGCATGGTGTTCCGTCACTGCCTGCCCGGCTCGGGCGGCTGGGGCGACCCGCTCGAGCGCGATCCCGCCAAGGTGCTGGCCGATCTGCGCAACGAGTTCGTCAGCCTGGCGGCGGCGGCGCTCGAGTATGGCGTCGTGATCGACCCGGCGACGCTGAAAGTCGACGAGCCGGCGACCGCGCGCCGGCGCGCGCGCATGCGCGCCCAGCGCGGCTGGACCACGCCGCCCGCGGTGGTGCGCGAGGTCGAGCCGGTGTTCACCGAGGCGGCCGAGGCCGCCGAGTGATGGCGGCGGCCCCGGGCGCGGTTCGGCTCGGCGTCGATATCGGCGGCACCTTCACGGACATCGTACTGCTGGCGGGCGACGGCAGGGTGGTGACCAAGAAGGTGTCGTCGAGCACCGACGACTACGCGCGCGCCATCGTCGAGGGGCTGAGCCAGGTGTTCGCCGAGAGCGCGCTGTCGAGCGCCGACATCGCCGAGGTGCTGCACGGCACGACGGTGGCCTCGAACGCGATCCTCGAGCGCAAGGGCGCCCGCACCGCGCTGATCACCAGCAAAGGCTTCCGCGACATATTGGAGATCCGCACCCTGCGGATGCCGCGGCTCTACGATCTCGCGTGGGAAAAACCGCCGATGCTGATCGAGCGCCGGCTGCGCTTCGAGGTCGACGAGCGCCTCACCGTGCGCGGCACGATCGAGCGCCCGCTGCGCGACGACGAGGTCGAGCGCATCGCCGATCGGCTGGTCGCCGATTGCATCGAAGCGGTTGCGGTATGCCTGATCCATGCTTACGCGAACCCGGTCCACGAGCGGCGCGTCGGCGAGATCCTGGCGCGGCGCGCGCCCGATTTTCTGGTCAGCCTGAGCGCCGACGTGCTGCCCGAGATCAAGGAATACGAGCGCACCTCGACGACCGCGATCAACGCCTATGTGATGCCGGTGGTGCAACGCTATCTCGCTGCGCTCGGCGATCATCTGGCCCGCATCGGGGTCTTGAGCCCACTGCTCCTGATGCAGTCCAACGGCGGGTTGACGCCGGCCACCGAGGCCGCGCGCTTCCCGGTCAACATCATCGAGTCGGGGCCGGCGGCGGGCGTGATCGGCGGCCAGGCGCTCGCCCAGCGCATGGGCGAGCGCCATATCATCACCTTCGACATGGGCGGCACGACCGCGAAGGCCTCGCTGATCGAGAACGGCGCGGTCACGCGCGCCGCCGAATACCAGGTCGGCGGCGGCATCATGATCGGCTCGCGGCTGCTGACCGGCGCCGGCTACACGGTGCGCGTGCCGGCGGTCGATCTCGCCGAGGTCGGCGCCGGCGGCGGCTCGATCGTCTGGCTCGATCGGGCGGGCGCGCTGCAGGTCGGCCCGCACAGCGCCGGCGCGGTGCCGGGGCCGCTATGCTACGACGCCGGCGGCACCGAGCCGACCGTGACCGACTGCAACTTGATCCTCGGCTACATCAATCCGAGTCATCTGGTCGGCGGCGCCCTCAAGCTGAACGCCCGGCGCGCCCACGACATATTCGCCGAGACGATCGCGAAACCCCTTAAGCTCACGGTCGAGGAGGCCGCCTACGGCACCCATCTGATCGCCGCCAGCAACATGATCCGGGCGATCCGCGCGGTGTCGACCGAGCGTGGCCGCGATCCGCGCGACTACAGCCTGTTCGCGTTCGGCGGCAACGGCGCGATCTTCGCCGCCGGCATGGCGGACACGCTCGGCATAAGGCGCGTGATCGTGCCGCCATCGCCCGGCCTGTTCTCGGCCTTCGGCCTGCTCTACGCCGATGTCGAGCATCATTTCAGCCGCACCTATCGGCGGCTCGTGAGCGCGATCGATCCGCCCGAGCTCGATCGCGTGATCGCCGGCCTCGAGGACCAGGCGCGCGCGCGGCGCGCCGCCGTGGGTTTTGCGGGCGCCCGCATGACCCTGACGCGCAGCGCGCGGCTGCTCTATCACGGCCAGAGCTTCGAGCTGACGGTGACCTTGCCCGACGGCAAGCTCGATCGCACGCACCTCGCCGCGCTCGAGGAAGCGTTCGGGCGGGAGCACGAGCGGACCTACGGCCATCGCGCCGGCCCCGAGGAGCCGGTCGAACTGGTCAGCCTCCAGGTCGTCGGGCGCGGCCTGCCCGAGACGCCGCGCCTGCCCGAGCGTCTGACCCTCAGCCGCGCCGCCAGTGTCGCCGCGCCGTCGCGCCGGGTCTATTTCGGCCCGCTCCTCGGCTGGCTCGAGACCCCGGTGCTGACCCGCGCGGATCTCGCGGCGCCGCGCCGAGGCCCCTGCATCGTCGAGGAGTATGATGCGACCTGCGTCGTGCCGCCCCATGCCGAGGCGGTGCTCGATCGCTTCGACAATATCGTGATGACCATGGCGCCGCCGGCCCGCGCCGCCAAGCGGACCCGCAAGGTCGCGGCGCCGGCGGTCGGTTAGCGCGGGATCAGGTCAAACAGAATCATGTCCCCCGTCATTGCTTCGCTGCGCCCGCAATGACGGGACATATATCAACTTGAGGTGATCGCGCGTCAGCGCGCGCCGATGCGCCAGCTGCCGTCGGGCTGCCGGCAGACCGTGCCGAAGGCGCGCTGCGGCCGCCCGTCGATCGTGACCGTGCTCTGGTATTCGCGGCACTCGCCGCCGCCGGCGGCCGGCGCGCCGTAGGTCGCTACGGCCGGCGTCCCGTAGCCGGCCACGGCGGGATTATAGGCCGCCGGCGCCGGACTCGCATAGGCGACCGCCGGCGCGACGTAGGGTGGGTAGGTCGGGTATGCCGCATAGGGCGGATAGACCGCGTAGGGCGGGTAATAGCCGAACGGTCCGCCGTAAAAGCAGCAGCCCGGGAAGCCGAACCCGATGCCGACGCCGAACCCGCCGTGGAAGAACCCGCCGTGAAATCCGCCGCCATGGCCGAAGGCCTTCGCGTCCGGCGCGGCCGCGGCGGCCAGGATCAGCGTCCCGAGTGCAAGAGCAAGTCGTCGCGCGCGGTCTCGGATTACCGCCTCCATCCACCGTGCCGCGACCGGTCGAACAGCTCGTCGGCGTTCTTCTTCTGGTCGTCGGACAGGCTCTGGTACAGCGGCCTGAAGGCATCGGCAAAGGTTTTTTCCTCGGCCGCCTGCGCCTCGATGAAGCTCACCCGCCGATCGAGCTTGTCGATCGCGGTCTGCGGCTGGTCGCGCGTGGCGCGCATCTGCTGGAACATCTGGTCCTTCCGCTTGGCGCTGGCGCGCATGATGTCGGCCACGCGGTCCCATTGCGCCTGCTGGGCGGTCGTGATCTTGAGCTCGGCGCGCATAAAGGCGATGCGCCCCTCGATATGGCGGCTCGGCAACGGGTGCTCATGGTGCGGCGGGGGCGCCGCCGGCGCCGGCTGCTGGGCCGTGACGGCCGCCGGCACCACGAGGGTCGCGGCGCCGGCCAGCAGGATCGCGCTCAGCGCACCGACGATGAGGGGACGAGCTTTCATGATTTCTTCCTTGATGGAGCTGGAAATTGTCCTGTGCTGTACGGTGCTGCACAAGGCTTTATCCCTCCCGGTCGGAAGGTCCCGACATTTTTGGTAGGGAGATACCTAATTTTCGCTAATTGCGATCGATCGGAATCGAGCTTAGCGCGGGCTGGTCGGCACCCGGAAGACATTTGCCGGCGCGACCGGCTTGGCGAGAAGCGGCAGTTTGGCGATCTGCGCGTCGGTGTTCGCGGCCAGTGTCGCGAGCCGCGCCAGATCCTCCGGCGGGAAATCGGTCAAACCGATCCCGTCCGCCATGCGCTTGGCATCGGTCGGAGTCATGTCGGGGCCGCCTCCTTGGCGCTCAGGCTGGGGCGCCGGCCGCGCCACGGCGTGGCGGCCTCGTAGGCGGAAGCGACGCGCAGCACGGTCGCCTCGTCGAAATAGCGGCCGACGATCTGCCAGCTCAGCGGCAGGCCGCGCCCGTCGAAGCCCATGCACTGGACCAGCGCCGGATGGCCCGACACGTTGAACACGCTGGTCGCCGAGGCCGCCATGTACTCGATCGTCGCCGGCTCGTCGTCGTAGCGCGGCACCGGCAGCATGGTCGCGGCGCAGATCACGGCATCGCAGGCGGCGATCGCCAGGTCGGTCGCTTCCGCCATCTCGCGCCGCCAGCGGGTCGCCCGGATATAGTCGCTGGCACGGACGAACAGGCTGCCCATCAGTTTCTCGCGCAGCGCCTTTCCCATCTCCCGGTGGCGCTCGCGCAGGTCGATCTCGTGGATCGAGAGCGATTCCGGCTGGCCGATCAGGCGCACGCACAGCCGATAGTCCTGCACCGAATGGGGCACGTCGCATTCGACCAGCTCGGCGCCGAGCCCGCGCAGCACGGCGAGCGCCGTCTCGAAGGCGTCGCTGATCTCGGGCGCGGCCGGGATATCCCGCGCGTGGAAGCGCCGGATCACGCCGAGCTTGAGGCCCTTTACGCCGCGCTCGAGGTCGGCCGAATAGTCCGGCACCGGCCGGTCGACCGTGGTCGGGTCGAGCGGATCGTGCCCGGCGGTCGCCTGCAGGATCAGCGCGGTGTCTTCGACGCTCCAGGTGAGCGGTCCCGGATAGTCGAGCGAATAGGTGTTGGGCAGGATGCCGGCGACGCTCAAGCGGCCGTAGGTCGGCTTGAGCCCGACCGTGCCACAGGCGGCAGCCGGCACGCGCACCGAGCCGCCGGTGTCCGAGCCGAGCGCCGCCAAGGCCATGCCGGCGGCGACCGCGACGCCGGCGCCGGTGCTCGAGCCACCGGCGAAGCGCGCGGTATCCCACGGGTTGCGGGGTTCCGGGAAGGGCAGGTCGTTCTGCCGCTCGCCCAGGCCGGTGCCGAACTCCCAGGTCGACAGCTTGCCGAGCAGGATCGCGCCGGCCGCCTGCAGTCGCGCATGCAAGGTGGCGTCGCGCGCGGGCACATTGTCGAGCATCAGGCGCGAGGACGCGGTCGTGCGGATGCCCCTGGTGTCGTAATTGTCCTTCAAGGCATAGGGGATGCCGTGCAGCTTTCCGCGCCGCCGCCCTGCCTTGATGTCGGCCTCGGCGGCGCGCGCGGCTTCCAGCGCCGCCGTCGCAGTCACGGTGATGTAGCCGTGCAGGCGGCCATCGAGCGCGGCGATGCGCGCGAGCACGGCCTCGACCAGCGCGACCGGCGACAAGGCGTCCGACTCGATGCGGCGTGCCGCCTCGGCGATGGTCAGGTTGTCGAGGTTCTGGGGCACGGCGGACTCCGCTACTGCATCGTGATCGGAGACCGCTTAGAACTCGCGCAGCGTCTCGCGCAGGGTCGGCTTGGTGTAGTGCGTGCGCACCAGGCCGCGCCGTTGCAGCGCCGGCACCAGCCCTTCGGTGATCTCGTTGATGTAGCGCCGGCTGACCCGGTGCACCGGCGACTTGATCAGGAACCCGTCGCCGCCGACCTCCGCCATGACTTCGCCCATGCGCTCGGCGACCTGATCGGGCGTGCCGACCAGCTCGACCGAGGAACCGTTGCCGCCGTCCATCACGAGCTGCCGCAGGGTCTTGCCGCTGCCCCATTGCTGGAACTTGTCGAGCGAGCCCGACTCGCCGTTGGTCGTCAGCTTGTGGGGTAGCGGCTTGTCGAGGTCGTACTTGGAAAAATCGATGTCCGTGATGGCGCTGAACAGGCCCAGGCTCCAATTGATGAACGAGGACGAGGCGAGTTGGCGCGCATTCTTGGCGCGCGCCTCCTCTTCGGTCTCGCCGAGCACCGGCGCGGCCAGGAACAGCACCTTGATGTCGTCCGGATTGCGGCCGGCGCGGGCGGCCCGTTCGCGCACGTCGTTGCGGTACGCAATCATGCCCGGGATGCCGTTGGCCACGGCGATGATCGAGTCGGCGTGCTGGGCGGCGAACTGGCGGCCGCGCGGCGAGCCGCCGGCCTGCACGAAGGTCGGGCGGCCCTGCGGCGAGCGCGCGGTGTTGAGCGGTCCGCGCGACTTGTACCATTTGCCTTCGAAGTCGATCGTCCGCACCTTGCCCTCGACCGCGTAGGTGTCGGTCGCGCGGTCCATGATCACGGCGCCGTCGTCCCACGAATCCCAGAGCTGGCAGACGAGATCCATGTACTCGTCGGCCATGTCGTAGCGCAGCTGGCGCGGCGGCAGCTCGTCGAGGCCGAAATTCTGCGCCGCGGCGTCCTCGCCGCTGGTCACGATGTTCCAGCCGAAGCGGCCGCGCGCGATATGATCGAGCGTCGAGCACAGGCGGGCGAGCAGGAACGGTGGATAGCCGAGCGTCGACAGCGTCGCGACGACGCCCAGGCGGGTGGTCGCCGCGCCGATCAGCGCGGCGAGCGGCGCCGGATCGTGCTTGGGCACCATCGAGGCCATCTTGAGGGCGTGCGCCATGCTGGCGCCGTAGGCCTCGGACACCATCAGGGTGTCCTCGAGCATGATGTAGTCGAAGCAGGCGCGCTCGAGCGCCTTGGCGAAGTCGACGTAGAACTCGCCGTTCCACGGCTCGCCCCCGGCCGCAAACGTCGCGTTCCACTCGTCGACCGCGAAATTGGTGAACCAGGCCAGGTGGAAACGGTTTGGTGCCATAGCATTGCCTCGAATCGGTGGTGTGGGCCGCTCCTGCAAGAGTTGCAAGAGTCGGTCCATCCCACCGCGGGTCATCGCATGCGGCTATCCGGCGAACCGCCGCCGCGGTCCGCGCTTCGCGGTCTGCCGCTCTGAGGTCGGCAACGCCGACCTTGCACGCTCAGCGCGCGCCGCCGTTCGTGTAGGCGTTGCCGCGCAGCGCCGCCGGCACCTCGATCACGAGGTCGGTCTCGGGGTCGATCAGATGCATGTGGCGCAGATCGGCGGCGAAGCGCATCGGCTCGCCGACCGGGCGCGCCGCCGCCGGGTTGACGCGGGCGCAGACCTCGATGCCGTTGACCGTGAAATACACCATCGTCTCCATGCCCATCGGCTCGACGACATCGACCGGCACCGTGAACTCGACCAGCCCCGGCTCGTGCGGCCGCGGTTCGGTGATGTGCTCGGGCCGCAGGCCGAAGATCAGAGACTTGGCTTCATAGGGCCGGTAGCTCGGCGCGCGCGCCGCCGGCAGCGCCAGGCTCAGCGTGTCGCTCAGCCGCGCGCTCAGCGCGTCGCCGCCGCCCTCGAGCCGGCACGGCAGGAAGTTCATCGCCGGCGAGCCGATGAAGCCGGCGACGAAGCGCGTGGCCGGATTGTGGTAGAGGTCGTTGGGCGCGCCGACCTGCTCGATCGTGCCGGCATTCATCACCACCACGCGGTCGGCCAAGGTCATCGCCTCGACCTGGTCGTGGGTCACGTAGACGGTCGTGGTCTTGACCTTCTGATGGACCTTCTTGATCTCGGTGCGCATCTGCACGCGCAGCTTGGCGTCGAGGTTCGACAGCGGCTCGTCGAACAGGAAGACCTTGGGGTTGCGCACGATGGCGCGCCCCATGGCGACGCGCTGGCGCTGGCCGCCCGAGAGCTGGCGCGGCTTGCGGTCGAGCAGCTCGGTGATGTCGAGGATGCGCGCGGCATTCTCGACCCGTTGCTTGATCTCGGCCTTGGGGAACTTCTTCAGGCGCAGCCCGAACGACATGTTCTCGTAGACCGTCATGTGCGGGTAGAGCGCGTAGTTCTGGAACACCATGGCGATGTCGCGGTCCTTGGGCGGCACGTCGTTGACCGTCTCGCCGCCGATCATGATATCGCCCGAGGTGACTTCCTCGAGCCCGGCGATCATGCGCAAGGTCGTGCTCTTGCCGCAGCCCGACGGCCCGACGAGCACGGCGAACTCGGCGTCCGCGATGTCGAGATCGATGCCGCGCACCGCCTCCGTCCGATCGAATTTCTTGACGAGATTGCGGAGGGTTACCTGGGCCATGAACGCTCCCTGCTCAGCCTTTCGTCGCGCCCGCCGTCAGGCCGGCAATGTAATAGTCCATCAGAAACGCATAGATGATCAGCGGCGGCGCGGCGCCGAGCAGCGCGCCGGTCATGATCTGGCCCCAGTTGTAGACGTCGCCCTTGATCAGGGTCGTGATGATGCCGACCGGCAGCACGAGCTGATCGGTCGAGGTCGTGAAGGCGAGCGGATAGAGGAAGTTGGCCCACGATACCGTGAAGGCGAAGATCGCCGCGGCGATGATGCCGGGCAGCGCCACCGGGATGAAGATGCGCGTCAGCATCTGGATGTAGCCCGCGCCGTCGATCAGCGCCGCCTCGTCGATCTCCTTCGGAATGCTGGCGAAATAGCCGATCATGATCCAGGTGCAGAACGGTACGGTGAGGGTCGGATAGACGATGATCAGGACATACCAGTGATTGATCAGCTCGATGCCGGTCGTCTCGTGCACGTACGCGAACATCTTGAACAGCGGGATGAAGAGCACCGTGTCGGGGATCAGATAGGTCAGGAACACGCCGGTCGCGAGCAATGTCGATCCCCAGAACTTCATCCGCGCCAGCGAGAAGGCGGCGAGGATGCTGACCACCATCGTGATCGCGACGACCGACACCGACACCATCGCGGAGTTGCGGAAGAAGGTCAGGTACTGCCTCGAGGTCAGCAGCCCGATATAGTTCTCCAGGGTCGGGTGGTAGACGACCCACGGGTTGGTCACCGCCGAGATCTCCGCGCTCGACTTGAGCGACGTGATCAGCATGTAGATCGGCGGCATCAGGAAGAAGACCGCGAAGATGACCAGGAAGATGTAGGACCAGATCAGCGCCTTGCGCCGATTGCTCGAGATGCTGGCGCGCCGGACGACGCGCGTCGGGGCGCCAGTGGCTTCCGCGGTCGCCGTCATGTCAGGCCTCGTTCCCGCGCTTGGAGATGTTGCGCAGGATCAGGACCGCGGCGATCGCGAGGATCGGAAACATGAACAGCGATATGGTGGCGCCGAGCGGAATGTCGTTGCCCAGGATGCCGAGCAGGAAGGCCCAGGTGCCGAACACGTGGGTCTGGTCGACCGGCCCGCCGTTGGTCAGGATCTTGACGATGTCGAAATTGGCGAACGTGACGATCAACGAGAACAGCACCGTGATCGAGATGATGTTGCGCATCATCGGCAGGGTGATGAACCACAGCTTCTGGAACCAATTGGCGCCGTCGATCGAGGCGGCCTCGTAGAGCTGCTCGGGCACCGACTTGAGCGCCGCCAGATACATGATCAGGAAGAACGGCGCGCCGTACCAGACATTGTCCAGGATGACGGAGAAGCGCGCCCAGTAGGGGTTGCCGAGCCACGGCACGGCCGGCAGGCCGACTTTCGCGAACACCCAGTTGAAGGCGCTGTAGGACGGATCGAACAGCCAGAGCCAGGCCAGCGTGCTCATCGCCGGCGGGATGACCCACGGCACCAGCAGCATGCCGCGCCATATGCGCTGGCCCCGGACCGGCACGTTGTTCACGAAATGGGCGAGGATGAGCCCGATCAGCGCCTTGAAGAAGACCGCGCTGACCGCGAACAGCACGGTCTGCTCGACCACCATCCAGAACGTGTTGCGCTTGAACAGGAACAGGAAGTTGCCAAAGCCGACGAAGTGCTGCATCGACTTGTTCAGGGTCGCCAGATGGATCGAATAGACCGCGGGATAGGCGACCAGCACGGCGATGATCAGGATCAACGGCAGCGCCATCGTGAAGGCGATGGTTGATCTGCGCCGCGCAAACCTGCGCAGCGTCGTCCGCTGACGGACGACGGGCATCGCCAACCCGCTTGCGGTGGCGTCAGCCATGGTCACTCTCCCTCTTGCCTTCCGCGCCCATTTGCCGTCGCGTCGGCCGCGGTCGTCCTGTTCAACTTGTCGCCTTTTTTGGCCGATCCGTGTCGCGCGCGGCGCCGCCGCGCTCGACCGGCCGGTCCTGCCTTAGGTCCGCATGAAGCCTTCGAGCTCGTCGTTCGCCCAGGCGATCGTCTGCTCGATGGTCTTACCCTCCTGCGTGCACTGGGCGACCATCTTGGTGTTGGTCGCCTGGGTATAGGCCTGATTGGCGATCTTGGGCGGCGCCGGCGCGCAGGCGATCGACACGATCTGGCCGTGCTTGGGGGGGTAGTTGTAGAGCGTGCCGTTGGGCGGCGTCTCGGTTTCCCAAGTCTTGAAATCGAGCAGCTTCGAGAACATCGGCAGGTCGTAGCCGCCGCTCGCTTGGACCAGCTGCTCGACCGACGAGCGCTGCGACAAATATCGCAA
>Ga0302324_100009166_pt1 | contig 20755 bp, 15 predicted proteins | sample Palsa_T0_1_FD_201949 | JGI IMG/M metagenome (GOLD analysis project Ga0302324, IMG submission 201949) | Peat permafrost microbial communities from Stordalen Mire near Abisko, Sweden - Palsa_T0_1 | ecosystem: Environmental > Terrestrial > Soil > Palsa > Peat permafrost | place: Sweden: Abisko...
CTGCAGCTGGCGTCGCGTACGCCGGCCGACGTGGTCGGCGTGGACCTCACCATGGGCATGCTCGGCCAGGGCAGGCGCAACGTCGCCGGAGCCGGGTTGGCGGAACGGGTCCAACTCGTGGCGGGCCGGGCCGAGCAGTTGCCGTTCCCCGACCGTGCCTTCGATGCGCTGACCTTCACCTACCTCCTGCGCTACGTGGACGATCCCCAGGCCACGCTGCGCGAGCTGGCGCGGGTCGTCAAACCCGGCGGAGCCGTCGCCAGTCTCGAGTTCTATCTCCCACCGAGTCGTTTCTGGCGCATGTGGTGGTGGCTCTACACCCGGTTGCTCCTGCCCGCGGGCGGATGGTTGACCGGTGGGCGGGAGTGGTTCAGGGTTGGTCGCTTCCTGGGCCCGAACATTTCGGGACACTACGCGAAGTACCCCTTGTCGTGGACCGAAGACGCCTGGCGCCAGGCCGGGTTCGTGAACGTGGGGGCGCGCGTCATGAGCCTCGGCGGCGGCCTCGTGATGTGGGGAACCCGGAGCGGTGATTGACGGGGCCGGCGTCGAGCGTCGGCCGGCCTTCTATGCCGCCCGATCCGGGGGGTGGCGGGACTGGTGGACGCTGCTCCACCCCCCCTATACCGCCTGGCACCTGGCCTACGTCGTCATCGGCGCATCGCTGGCCCCCCACGTCGACCTGCTGCGGCTGATCGCCACCCTCCTCGCCTTCCTCTTCGCCGTCGGATTCGCCGCGCACGCCCTCGACGAGCTGCATGGACGACCCCTCGGGACCCGCATTCCCACGCCGGCGCTCGTGATCGTGACCGTCGCCGGCCTGGCCGGTGCGATCGCCGTGGGAATCGCCGGGCTCTCCCGCGTGGGCTGGCCCCTGATCCCGTTCATGGTGCTGGGGCCCTTGCTGGTCGTCGCCTACAACTTCGAGCTGTTCGGCGGCGCCATTCACACCGATGTGGGCTTCGCGGTGGCCTGGGGCTCCTTCCCGGTGCTGGTCGCCTATGTGGCCCAGACCGGGCGCCTCGCCGCCGGCCCGGTCATCGCCGCCGTCGCTGCTTTCGCACTGTCCCTGGCCCAGCGCAGGCTGAGCACGCCCGCCCGCACCATCCGACGCCGCTCCTCCGAGGTGGTGGGCCACATCACGCTCGAGAGCGGCGAATCGATTCCCCTCGACCGGCAGACGTTGCTGGCCCCACTCGAAGCTGCATTGCACGCGCTCTCGTGGGGCATCGTGCTCCTGGCGGCCTCCGTGGCCGTCGTCCGTCTGGGCTGAACCGCTCAGCCGGGCGATTCCAGTCGTCGCCTGAACCCGGCAACCGTGATCTCGACGACGCGATCATGACCCCACTGCAGGAGCGGTCGCCCGAACTGACTGGCCAGCCGCATCGGGCGCTGCATCATCTCGACGGTCCACGCCACCTCCGCCCGTGAGCCTGCGTCATCGGGCCGCACCCGGAGCGTGGCCTCGCCATGCAGGTCGCCTGTGACAATGGCATCGATGGCCGTCGGCGCCTCGCACCGGACGAGCTCCACCCGGATGCGCATCCGGTACGGCAGGGGCGGAACGACGACGCCGGTCAGCACCGAGCCGGCCACGAAGCCGTCCCCTTCGAACCGGAATTCCCGCAGCCAGGGCCACCAGCCCTCGAACTGGTCAACCCGTCCGATGCCCTCCCACAGTTCGGCCGGCGTGAGCGAGAACGCGAACTCCCGCCGGTACTCGATGACGGGCCGCCGGAGCATACGGAACCAACACTAGGAGGAGCCGGTGGCAATATTCGGCCCGAAACTCCACCGACCGTGCACCAATGGCCGGGAGAGCGCGCCCTACAGTTCGGGTCATGGGAAGCCTCCCGCCCTGGTTCGCTCCGCGGTGACCCGCGGCCTCCTGGTCGCCCCGGCCGCGCTGGCCGTTCTCCTCGTGCTCGTTGGCCGTCCGCCGCTGGTCGGGGGTTCGGGGGCTTCGGGGGCTTCGTCGGCTCACCTCACCGCTGCGGCGGCCGTTCCGCCCGGTGGCCATGCCATTGACGCCAAACTTTTTGCATCCGGTTCCTGCCGGTCGTACGGCCCGACCAGCGGTGATCGCCACGAATCGGTCTTCCTCGATGCCGGCCATGGCGGCATCGACCCGGGCAGCGTCGGGGTCACCGAAACCGGCCAGACCATCTACGAGGCAACCGAGACACTGGCCGTCGAACTCGACGCGTCAGCGCTGCTCCGGGCGAAGGGGTTCACGGTGATCGTCTCGCGGACCCGCGCCTCGCCGGTGGTCCGGCCGGGGCCGGGCGACGTCTCCGATCAGCTGTACACCCTGCAGGGTGACCTTCGCGAAGTGGCCGGCCGCGACATCTGTGCCGACATGGCAAAGGCTGACATTCTGATCGGGATCTACTTCGACGCGGGCGGGTCGCCGGAGAACGCCGGGAGCATCACCGGTTACGACGCCGAACGGCCCTTCGCCGCTGCAAACCTCCGCCTGGCCACGTTCGTCCAGAAGGACGTCCTGGCGGCCATGAACGGCCAGGGTTGGGACATCCCCGACGATGGCGTCGTCACCGACAACTTCCTCGGAGGACCGCCGCTGTCGGATGCCGCTGCGGCCTACGGGCACCTGCTTCTCCTCGGTCCGGCCGACCCTGGATACTTCTCGACCCCGAGCACGATGCCGGGCGCATTGATCGAGCCGTTGTTCATCACAGACCCGTACGAAGGAACGATCGCCAGCAGCGCTCACGGGCAACAGGTGATCGCCCGCGGCCTGGCGGCAGCGGTCGGTCAGTATTTCGGCCCGCCCGAGAAGAAAACCCCCGCTGCCATCCCGCACCACGCGGCGAAAATGCGCAAAACTGGCAGCTGATCGCGCTTCTGTCGCGCCGACCCCTCTGCTTGTGGGGGAGCCGCACCCATCCGACACCCATCGCACGGTGCAGCTCCCCTACAAGCAGAGTCGGCCGACATATTGCTCTGTCCCCCTGTAGCCGACAACCGGCACAGCCGGGTGGCACCGTCCGACCCCCTCTTCGAACGGTGACCAAGCCCGGCGGTTTCCCCCCGATTCCAAACTGCCCTCGTGACCCTCGAACCGAGTCACGCAAGGTCATTATCACTATTACAACCCCTATTGTGATAGGGGAAAAAGTCACAAACCCCGTGGCGAACGGCATAAGGTCCCCCTATCCACGCCCGGAAAAGCGACCACGACGGCTGACCCCACCATGCACTCCCCGAAATCGCCCGCCGCCAAGCACGCTGTGGGGGCGCGACGTGCGGGGAGCTCCCGGCTGGCGGGGGGTGCACGATGAGCAGGGTGAGCAGGACGACCCCGGGGCCCAGGCTGGTGGAGCGGGCGGATGACCTGCAGGGGCTGTGCGCCGAGATCGCCGGCGAGCCCTACTACGCGCTCGACACGGAGTTCCACACCGAACGCACCTACTATCCCAAGCTCGCCCTCATCCAGCTGGCGTGGGACGGCAACGTAGCCCTGGTCGATCCGCTGGCCATCGATCCCGGCCCGCTGGCCCAGGTCTTCTCGGGACCGGGCATCGCCGTGGCCCACGCGGCCGAGCAGGACATCGACGTCCTCCAGACCGCCTGCGGGGCCGTGCCGGCGACCGTCTTCGACACCCAGATCGTGGCTGGCTTCCTGGGGCTCTCCACCCCGTCGCTCGGCCGCCTGGTCGATCACCTGCTCGGGATTACGCTCCCCAAGGCCGACCAGCTCTCCGACTGGATGCAGCGCCCGATCTCAGACCGCCAAATCGCCTACGCCGCCGGAGACGTGGCCTACCTCCTCGAGCTCCGGACCGCCATCAGCGAGCAGCTCGAGGAGTCGGGCCGCCTCACCTGGGCCCTCGAGGAGTGCGCCCAGGTGCTCAAGGCCCGGCGGCGCAGCGTGGTGCCCGAGGAGCTCTGGTGGAAGATGGGCGACGTCCGCAAGCTCACCGGTCGCTCCCGGGGCGTGGCCCAGGAGATGGCGGCCTGGCGGGACCGCCGTGCCGCGGAAATCGATCGGCCCCGGCGAAGCGTCCTGTCCGACCTGGCTCTGCTGGCCATCGCGCAACGACCCCCCAAGAGCCGCCAGGAGCTGCAGCAGACGCGGGGCGTCGACGGTCGCCACCTGGCTCAGGGGGGCGCCGCCGAAATCCTCGCTGCGATACAGCGGGGACTCGACCTGGCGCCGGGCGACATCCGGCTGCCTCCCGAAGGCCGGGAGGCCCAGGCACCACTGGCAGCGGTGGCGGTGTGTTCGGGGCTCGTGCGCCAGGTGGCGGACGACCTCCACTTCGATCAAGGACTGCTGGCCACCCGGGCCGACATCGGCAACTTGTTGTGCGGCGAGCCGAGCCGGCTGGACGTCGGCTGGCGCAGCACCATCGCCGGCGACCCGATTCGCCGGCTGATGGCGGGCGAGGTAGCGGCGGCGTTCCAGCCCGACGGCCGGTTGGTGCTGGAGGACCGGGTCCCGCGCCCCCCGAGCTGAAGCGTCACGCCCGGCCCGAGCCGGCCCCGCGCCCCCACCCCTGCCTCAGTTCACCGCCCGGTCCCGCCCTGACCAATAGGACTGGCGGAGCTTGTACTTCTGCAGTTTGCCGGTAGCGGTGCGGTCGAGCGCCTCGCGGTATTCCACGCTGGTCGGCGCCTTGAAGTGGGCCATGCGATCCCGGCAGTGCGCAATGAGCTCGCCCTCCGACGCCGTCGTGCCGGGGCGGAGCACGACGAGAGCCTTGACCGTCTCCCCCCATTTCTCGTGCGGGACGCCGATCACCGCCACCTCGGCCACGGCGGGATGCTGGTAGAGACAGTCCTCGACCTCGATGGAGGACACGTTCTCCCCCCCGGTGATGATCACGTCCTTCTTGCGGTCGGCGATGACCAGGTAGCTCCCGTCGAGGTAGCCGCCGTCGCCGGTATGGAACCACCCGCCGTCGAGTGCGGCCGCGCTCTCGTCGGGCTGTTCCCAGTAGCCGGCGAAGACATGGTTGGAGCGGGCCAGGATCTCGCCCTCCTCGTCCACGGCGATGTCCACGCCGAGGGCCGGCACGCCCGCGCGGCTCAACCACTGCGATCGCTCCCCGGCCCCGGCACCGTCCCATTCCGCCGGGGCGCGGTTGATCGTGAGAAGGGGAGCGGTCTCGGTCAGGCCGTAGATCTGCATGAACTCCCATCCGAGCTCGGTCTCGATCCGCTCGATCGCCTTGGAGGGCGGCGGGGCACCCGCCACCACGATGCGGACGGTGCCGCGGCCGGGCACGTAACGCCCTTCCCGGGCCCGTACGGCCGCCGCATCGAGGATGGCGGCCACCACGGCCGGTGCACCGCAGAGGATGGTCACGCCGTGCTCCTCGATACGGGACAGGATCTCCTCGCCATCGACCTTGCGCAACACGACGTGCGCGCCCCCCATGCCGGTCACGGCGTACGGCATGCCCCAGCCGTTGCAGTGGAACATGGGCAGTGTGTGCAACAGGACGTCCCGATCACCGACACCGGTGTGCCACCCGAAGGTCACCGCGTTGAGCCAGCAGTTGCGCTGCGTCAGCTGCACGCCCTTCGGACGGGCCGTCGTGCCCGAGGTGTAGTTGACCGAACAGGTGGCCTCCTCGTCGCGCGCCCACTCCCGGGGCAGCGCCCCATCGGCCGCCGGCGCCAGGAGGTCGGCGTCATCGACGCCGTCCAGCGCGAAACGGTGGCGCACCTTTATGTCGGCCACCACGTCGGTGAGCTCGGGGTCGTACAGGAGGACGGACGCGCCCGCATGCTCGACGATGAACGCGATCTCGGCCGCCGTCAGCCGGAAGTTGATGGGCACCAGGACGCGCCCGAATCCGCTGACGCCGAAGTAGGACGTCAAGAACCGGGCCGAGTTCGGACTGACGATGGCCACCCGCTCACCGTGCTCGACGTTGAGGTGGTCGAGGCCCAGGGCCATCCCCCGTGCGCGGGCCTCCAGCTCGGTGTAGGTCATGGTCCCGAGCGAGCCCGCCACGCCCGGTTCGTCGATTGCGGCCACTCTGGGGCCGTACACGAGCGCCCCCCGGCGGAGGAAGTCCGCCACCGTCAACGCAACCCGCATGCGCCTAGAAGTGCCCCAGAACCGGGTGGGCCACGTAGGCCTTCTCGAGGGTCGCCACCTCGTCATCGGTCAACGTCAATTCCTCGGCCGCCAGGGCGTCCTCGATGTGCCCCAGCTTGGTCGAGCCGACGATCGGTGCCGTCACACCCGGCTTGCCCAGCAGCCATGCCAGCGCGACCTGGGCCGTGGGGACGCCGCGCCCGGCGGCCACCTGTTGCGCGCTCTCGACCACGTCGAAGTCGGTCGGCTGCTCGTAGAGGTAGTCGGTGAACGGATCGCTGTTCGAACGGGTGGTCATGCGCTCGCCCGAACGGGTGCGGTTCCCGGCCAGGACGCCGCGGGCGAGCGGGCTCCACGGGATGACCCCGACGCCCTGATCGATGCAGAGGGGGATCATCTCGCGCTCCTCCTCCCGGTAGATCAGGTTGTAGTGGTTCTGCATCGAGACGAATTTGGTCCAGCCGTTCTTCTCGGCCGTGTACTGCGCCTTGGCGAATTGCCACGAGAACATGCTGCTGGCACCGATGTACCGCGCCTTGCCCGACCGCACGACGTCGTGCAGCGCGCCCATGGTCTCCTCGATGGGCGTCCGGGGATCCCAGCGGTGTATCTGGTACAGATCGACGTAGTCCAGGGCGAGGCGCTCGAGCGAGGCGTCGATGCCCGAGAGGATGTGCTTGCGGGACAGTCCGCCACCGTTCTCCCCCGGGGTGACCGGCATGAACACCTTGGTGGCCACCACCGCCTCGTCGCGGCTCATGAACTTGCTGACCAGCTTGCCGGTCGCCACCTCGCTGGCCCCGCCGTTATAGGCATCGGCGGTATCGAAGAAGGTGACCCCGCCTTCGACGGCAGCCCGGACGATGGGCTCCGCTTCGTCCCGGCCGATGGCCCAGGGTCGGTCGCTGCTCTTGCCGAACCCCATCATGCCCAGACAGACCCTGGAAACCCGAAGGCCCGACGATCCCAAATTGACGTAGTGCACTCTTGACCTCTTTGTGAACCGCTCGCCGCCGTGGCGTGTGCCCACGGCTTACCACTGGGGCCCAACCTACTCCCGTGTGCGCCTGAAGTACCTGCTCAACGTCTCTTCTTGCTGCTGATAGGACGATCCGATGTCGGACCCGTACAGCGCCATCGGCGGCTCGAGCATCCGCTCGAACGTCAGCTTGCACACGGCCTGCCCGTTCTCGACCATGAACGGCACGTCGTGTGCCCTGACCTCGAGCGCAGCCCGGGAGCCGCGAAACCGCCGGCTCGGGTCGAAGCCGAATCCCGGATCGAAGAAACCGGCGTAGTGGGTCCGCAGCTCCCCGCTCGTCGGGTCGTAGGCGGTCATCTCGGCCGCCAGGTGAGGCGGGATGCTCACCGCTTCGTGGGACATCAGCAGATAGAAGCGCTTCGGCGAGAGCACCAGGCGGTCGCCGTCTTCCCGGTAGACCGCGTCCCAGAACGGGGCCGGATCCACCACGTGGTCCGCCGTGAGGTCCAGCAGGGGAGCGCTGTCCCGCGTGCTGTGCCCGACGCGACCCTGCTCGTCGCCGTGCAGGTCCAGGCCCAGAAACAGCCCGTCGGAGAGCACGAGGCGCTCCGGGGGAACGGGCTCTCCGTCCCGGAAGAGAATGGGTTCCCGCTCGTGGGCCGCCCGCACCTGCTCGTCGCTGAGCCATGGTCGTCCGACCGACAGGCGCAGCTGATTCAGCGTGAGGTCCTCGCGCACCCGGACAGCGAACGACAGGGGCACCACTTCGAGGTAGAGCGGGCCCTGGTAGCCGGGGGCGATCTCGTCGAACCGATCGCTGTGGTCGGTGATGACGCGGGTGAAGACGTCGATCCGGCCCGTCGAGCTCTTGGGGTTGGCCTTGCCCCGCAGCCCGGCCGGGAGATCGAGCCGCTCCTTGAGCTCGATGAGATACGGACAGCGAGCCTCGAGCATGGCACCGCTGCCACGCAGGTCGATCTCATCGAGGATGTAGTCCTTGAGCTTGCGCTCCACCGTGTCGTCGCCGGGCAGGAAGCTGCAGCGGATGCGCAGCGCCCGCTCCCCCAGGCGCAGATCGAGGCTGGCCGGCTGAATGTTGCTCTCGGGAATCTTGAATCTCCCGGCGTCGACGTACCCGGCCCGAATGGCGCGTTCGAGTAGGTGTCCGGGAAGGACGCCCTCGGCCGTGGGCGGCAGGCTCAGTACCATCCGCGCGCTCGTTCAGGTGGGGTCATGCATGGTCACGATACGAGCAAACCACGTCGCATGGGGACAGAAAAGCACCCGGCAGCAAACCGGGTGCGCAGGGGTTGTGGACGACCTGGGGATGACTTCGGGATAGATGCGCATTGCCCAGGCACGCAATTGTTATCCACAGGTCAGCCACACGCCGCACCGTCGTTCGCAACGAGGGCGGTATGTGGCCCTAAACTGACCCGGCGTCAGATTCTGGGACTCGGCAGCCGTCCATCGACACATCGGAGGTTCCATGCTCGACTACGTGATCCGCTCCGGCACGGTCATTGACGGCAGCGGGGGACCCGCCCGAACGGCCGACGTCGGTATCTCGAACGGAAGGATCGTCGAGATCGGTGAGATCTCCACCCCGGGCCAGATCGAGTTCGATGCCACCGGGCTGATGGTGGCTCCGGGAATTGTCGATCCCCACACCCACTACGACGCCCAGCTCTTCTGGGACCCCTCCGCGTCGCCCTCCAACGTGCACGGTGTCACCACGGTCATCGGGGGCAATTGCGGCTTCACCCTGGCCCCCATCCGGGCGGCGGACGCCGACTACATCCGACGGATGATGGCCAAGGTCGAGGGCATGCCCTTGGCTGCCCTCGAGCACGGTGTCCCGTGGAGCTGGTCCAGCTTTGCCGAATACCTCGGGGCGCTCGAAGGGAACCTCGGGGTGAACGCCGGGTTCCTGGTCGGCCACTGTGCCGTTCGCCGGCACGTGATGGGCGCCAGGCGCGCCGAGGAGATCGCCACCGACGAGGAGATCGCCACCATGCGGGCGCTCCTGGCCGAATCGCTGGCCGCCGGGGGCCTCGGCTTCTCGTCCTCGCAGTCACGGACGCACTCCGACGGCGAAGGTCGTCCGATCACCTCCCGCCATGCCGACCGTCGCGAGATGCTGGCCTTCTGCGAGGAGGTCGGGGCCCACGAGGGCACCACGCTGGAGTACATCACCAACGGCTGCCTCGACTCGTTCAGCGACGAAGAGGTCGAGCTCATGACCGCCATGAGCGTCACCGCCCAGCGCCCGCTGAACTGGAACGTCCTCACCGTCGACGCCCGGTCGGCCGATCGGATCGGGCACCAGCTGGCCGCTTCGTCCCGTGCGGCCGAGGCCGGCGGCCGAATCGTGGCCCTGACCATGCCCACGCTCGTGCCGATGAACATGAGCTTCGGGACGCACTGCGCCCTCTTCCTGGTCCCCGGCTGGGGCGAGGTGATGGGCCTACCCGCCGAAGAGCGCATGGCCGAGCTGGCCGATCCAGCCGTGCGGGCCACGCTCGACGAGCGAGCCCACAGCAAGGAGGCCGGGGTCTTCCGTGGCCTGGCGCGCTGGGGTACCTACGTCATCGGCGATACCTATGCCGCGGCCAACGACGGCTGTCGCGGGCGAACCGTGGCGGACATCGCGGCGGAGCGGGGCACGGCCGAGTTCGACACCCTGCTCGACATCGTGCTGGCCGACGAGCTGCGGACCGTCCTGTGGCCCAACACCGATGACGGCGATGAGAAGACCTGGTCCATGCGGGCGGAGATCTGGAGTGACCCCCGTGCCATGGTCGGGGGCTCCGATGCCGGCGCGCACCTCGACCGTATGTGTGGTTCGAACTATCCCACCGCCTTCCTCGAGGATTGCCTCCGTGGACGGCAGCTGGTCCCCGTCGTCGACGCCGTGCACATGATGACCGCCCAGCCGGCGCAGCTCTTCGGGCTCCGCCAGCGCGGGCTGCTGGCGGAGGGCTACGCGGCGGACGTCTTCGTCTTCGATCCGTCCACCATCGGATCCGAGGCCGCCTCCCTGGTCCACGACCTCCCGGGCGGTGCTCCGCGTCTGATCGCCGGATCCAGGGGTGTGGTGCGGGTGCTCGTCAACGGCGTGGAGACCGTGCGCGACGGACAGCCCACCGGTGCGGTTCCGGGCACGTTGCTCCGGTCCGGCCACGACACCGCATCGGTCATTCCCGCCCCCGCCGGCGCCTCCAAATAGCAGCAGGCGGCCTCCCGGCCACGGCCCCGGGCGATCCGGGAACAGACCCGGTGGCGGCTAGCCTGCCCCTACCGTTATGGCCGACCTCTCCCAAACCACGGTCGCCCAAGAGGAGCGGGAACAACCATCGCGGCGCTCCCACTGGCTGCGCGAGACCGGGGTTGTCGTCATTGTCGCCCTCGCCGCCGCCCTGCTGCTCCGCACCTTCGTGGTGCAGACCTTCTACATCCCTTCGGGCTCCATGGAGCCGACGCTCAAGATCGGCGACCGCATCCTGGTCAACAAGCTGAGCTACCACCTGCACGGCGTGGATCGCGGCAACATCGTCGTCTTCCGTCGCCCGGCGGACGAGAACTGCGGCGGCCAGCCCGTTGCCGACCTGGTCAAACGGGTGATCGGTCTCCCGGGCGAGACGATCTCTCTCAGCAAGGGCCCGATGGGGTATGTGCTCATCAACGGGAAGCGCCTCGACGAGACCTGGCTACCGTCCTCCGTGCAGGGCAAGACGTATCCCGGCCCCTCGGGAACGGCGTACAACCTGTCCAAGCCCTACGTGATCCCGTCCAACGACTACTACGTGATGGGGGACAACCGGGACGATTCGTGTGACAGCCGCTACTGGGGCCCGATCTCGAAATCGCTGATCGTGGGCAAGGTCGACGTCCGGGTGTGGCCCATCACCAGCATCAAATTCTTCTGAGCCGGGCGGCCCCAGGGCGGGGACCCGGACGCCCGGCCCGCACCTGCAACCCGGGTGTTCGCCTCGCGGCCAGACTGAATCCCCCACTCACTACGATTGGGAGTCAGTTCGGGAACTGAAGGGATCACATGGTGCGCAGCCGCGGCGAGGACCCCGAACGGGGTGACGCGAGCCTGTTGCCGGCCTCCGTGCCGGACATCGGGCTCTCGCTCCAGCGGGCGCGGGAGCTGGCCGACCTGACCGTGGCCGAGGCCGCGACCCGGGCCGGGCTGCGCAACGCGACGGTGGAGGCTCTCGAAGGCGGAAGTGTCGGGCCGCAACACGACCGGATCGAGACGCTCCGAGCCCTACGGACGTATGCCACCTCCCTCGGCCTGCCGGGCGACGATTACGTCCTGGTCGCCATCGAGCAGTGGCCCCCCGGGGCTCCGAGCCAGCCCACCGGAAGCGAGACCGCGGTCGTGCCGGTGGTCTCCATCTCCTCGGCCCCGGCGGGAGGGCATTCCCCGGTCGGTGGTCGCGGCTCGGTGTGGCCGGGTGACGCGACCGGTGTCCCCGACGCCACCGTCACCGGGGTACTCGACCCCGTGCGGCCCGTATCTCTCAACGACACGGGCGCCCTCAACGACACGGGCCGGGTTCCGATGGTCGACACCGGCGAGGTTCGCGCCGTCAACTTCGAGACCCCGCGGTTCCTCAAGGTCCTGGTGGGGCTGACCGCCGTTCTCGTCGCACTCGGAGCAGCCGCCCTGGTCGAGAACCAGCACCTCGACGGGTGGGCTCACGACGGCCGGACCTCGGTCACCCGTTGGATCAACGACGCCAAGTCGGCGGTCGGCATCACCTCGCAACCATCGGCCAAGACACACCACGCGGCGGCCACCCATGCTCGCTCTACCAAAGCGGTCGACTCCACCCGGGTGACGCTGCAGGAGAGTCCGACGCACCTGGCGGCGTCCATCGGCGTGGCGACGTCCCCGTTCACCGTGAAGATCGTCTCCTACAAGGCCGCCTGTTGGGTGCAAGCCACCATCCCGGGCCAGCCCACTCCCGTCTTCGAGCAGGTCCTGCAGGCGAATCAGGAACATGTCTTCACCGTCACGTCATCGATGACGATCGAAACGGGAAGCTCGGCCGGGCGGGCCTTCATCTACAAAGGCACCAAGCTGATCGGCTTCTACTTCCCCTCCAAGGTGCCGTTCACCATGAAATTCACCGCCCACTGAGGAGGCGTTGCCGGGCTACTCGCCCTCGTCCTCGGCGCTCACCCGGGCCACGGCTGCCACCGACTGGCCATCGTCGAGGTTCATCACCCGCACCCCCGTGGCATCTCGACCCTGCGAGGCGATCTCGCGGGCCGCGGTCCGGATGACGACGCCGCCCGATGAGACGAGGAGGATCTCCTCGTCCAGGGCCACCATGAAGGCGGCCACCACCGAGCCGCGCTTACCGGTGAGACGGATGCCGCGCACCCCCTGACCTCCCCGGGCCTGTCGATTGAAGCGCTCCAGCTTGGTGCGCTTCCCGAAGCCGGCGTCGGTGATGAGGAGGATGTCGGTATCGTCGGCCGCGACGTCACACGAGACCACGGCGTCCCCGGCCTTGAGGCGGATGCCGCGCACGCCGGCGGCGTCGCGTCCCATCGCCCGCACGTCCTCCTCGGTGAAGCGGATCGTCATGCCGTTGCGCGTCACCTCGAAGATGTCGTCGCTCCCCGAGGTGGCCACGACGCGCACGAGCTCGTCGCCGTCGCGCAGGTTGATGGCGATGAACCCCTCGCGCCGCGACTTGTCGTACTCGCTCAGTGCGGTCTTCTTGACCTGGCCCTGTGCGGTGGCGAAGACGAGGTACTGGTCCGGCGAGAACTCGCGCGTGGTGATGATGGCCTGGACCGACTCGTTCGGGGCCAGCGGGACGAGGTTGACCGCCGCGGTGCCCTTGGCCGTCCGCTCCTTCAGCGGGATCTCGTGCCCGCGCAGGCGATAGACCTTGCCGTGATTGGAGAACAGCAGCAGGTAGGAGTGCGCGGAGGAGTGCACCACCTGGTTGACCAGGTCTTCTTCCTTGAGGCGCGCCCCCTGGACGCCCCGTCCACCCCGGCCCTGGGTCCGGAAGGCGGCGGCCGCGACCGACTTGATGTAGCCCCCCTTCGTCATCGTGACCACGATCTCCTCGTCGTCGATCAGGTCTTCGACCCCCATCTCACCGGGGTCGTGGGTGATGATGCTGCGGCGCGGGTTGGCGAACTTGTCCCGGATCTCCGTCATCTCCGTGGCTATGACACCGCGCAGCTTGGTGTCGTCGGCCAGTATCGCCTGCAGCTCGGCGATGGTCTCGAGCAACTTCGCCATCTCGTCCTGCAACTCGGTGCGCCCCAACCTGGTGAGGCGACCGAGCGTCATGTCGAGGATGTGGGTGGCCTGAATCTCACTGAAGGAGAACGGCTCGGCCATCAGGGCGACGCGCGCCGTACCCCGGTCATCGGAGCCGCGGATGGTGGCGATGACTGCGTCGAGCATGTCGATGGCGCGCAACAAGCCCTCGACGATGTGGGCCCGCTCCTGCGCCTTACGGAGCCTGAACTCCGTACGGCGTGTGACCACCTCGATCTGGTGGTCGATGTAATGCGACAGCGCCTGGGCCAGGTTGAGCGTCCGGGGCACCGAGTCGACCAGGGCGAGCAGGTTGACCCCGAAGCTCGTCTGGAGCGGCGTCTGCTTGAAGAGGTTGTTCAGCACCACGTTGGCGTTCGTGTCGCGCTTGAGCTCGATGACCATGCGCGGCTGCTGATTGGCCGACGCATTGAGGACTTCCTTGATCCCGTCGAGCTCGCCCGCCCTGACCAGATCGGAGATCTTCTGCTCGATGACCTCGACCGAGGTCTGGTACGGGAATTCGGTCACGACGATGCGGTCGCCGCTGTTCCCCTCCTCGATCTCGGCCACGGCGCGCATCTTGATGGAGCCGCGGCCGGTCCGATAGGCGTCGAGGATGCCCTGGCGCCCGAGGATGAGCGCCCCGGTCGGGAAGTCGGGACCCTTGACGAACTGCATCAATTCGTCGGGCGTCGCTTCGGGGTTGTGCAGCACGTGGATGGCGGCGTCGATCACCTCGCCCATGTTGTGCGGTGGAATGTTGGTCGCCATGCCGACGGCGATGCCCTGCGATCCGTTGATGAGCAGGTTGGGGAAGCGACCCGGCAGGACGACGGGCTCTTCGTCGGAGCCGTCGTAGTTGGCGACCATGTCGACGGTTTCCTCGTCGATGTCGGCCATCAGCTCGAGGGCGAGCGGGGCCAGGCGGCATTCGGTGTACCGCATGGCCGCCGGCCCGTCGTCGGGGCTGCGGCCGCCGAAACTGCCGTGGCCGTCGATCAGCGGGTGGCGGAGAGAGAACTCCTGCACCATGCGGGCCAGGGCCTCGTAGATGGCCGAGTCCCCGTGGGGGTGGTACGTCCCCATGACCTCGCCCACCACCTTGGCGCACTTGTGGTGCGGCCGGTCGGGGCGTAGCCCCTTGTCGAACATGGAGTAGAGGATCCGGCGGTGCACCGGCTTGAGGCCGTCGCGCACATCCGGCAGGGCGCGGGCCACGATGACCGACATGGAGTACTCGAGGAACGAGCGCTCCATCTCCTCTTGAATCTCAATCGGCTCGACCGAGCCGCCGGTTGGCTCATCGCCGCTCGGGGGGGTTCCGTTCGCGCCGCCGGCTCCTCCCCGGCCACCGCTTCCGCGCGTCGACTGTCGTGCCATGTGTTCTCCTCGTTTTATTGCTCAGATGTCATGCTCAGATGTCGAGGAAGCGGACGTCTTTCGCATTCGTCTGGATGAAGTGGCGACGCAGTTCAACGTCGTCGCCCATGAGTATCGAGCACACCTCGTCCGCCAGTGCCGCCTGCTCCACGTTGACCTGCAACAGTGACCGCAAAGATGGATCCATGGTCGTGTCGCGCAGCTCGGCGAAGTCCATCTCACCGAGACCCTTGAGCCGGTTGAAGTCGTGCTTGTGATCGGGGTGCTCGGCCAGGAAGGCCGCCTTGGCCGCCTCGTCTTTGAGGTAGATCTTCTCCTTGCCGACCAGCGTGGAGAACAACGGAGGTTGCGCCACGTAGACGAAACCGCCTTCCACCAAGGGCTTCATCTGGCGGAAGAAGAACGTGAGGAGCAACGTACGGATGTGACTGCCGTCGACGTCGGCGTCGGCCAGCAGGATCACCTTGTGGTAGCGGATCTTGTCGACGTCGAATTCGTCGGCCAACCCGGCGCCGATGGCGGAGATGAGGGCCTGGATTTCGGCGTTCTTCAGCATCTTGTCGATGCGGGCCCGCTCGACATTGAGGATCTTCCCGCGGATCGGGAGGATGGCCTGGGTGCGCGGATTGCGCGCATCCTTGGCCGAGCCCCCGGCCGAGTTCCCCTCGACGATGAAGAGCTCGGACTCACGCGGGTCGCGCGACGAGCAGTCGGCCAATTTCCCGGGCAGGCCCGCCCCGTCGAGGGCCGACTTGCGGCGGGTGAGATCGCGCGCGCCCTGCGCCGCCATGCGGGCCCGGGCGGCCTGCGTCGCTTTCGCCACGATCTGGCTCGCCTCGCGCGGGTTCTCCTCCAGCCATTCGCTGAGCCGCTTGTTGGTGGCCCGCACGACCAACGACCGGATGGACTGGTTGCCCAACTTGGCCTTGGTCTGTCCCTCGAACTGGGGGTCACGCAGGCGCACCGAAATGATGGCGGTCAATCCCTCCCGGATGTCCTCGCCCTGAAGGTTGTCCTCTTTTTCCTTCAAGAGGTTGTGTGCCCGGGCGTAGCGGTTGACCGTGGTCGTGAGGGCGGTGCGGAAGCCTTCTTCGTGCATGCCGCCTTCGATGGTGGAGATCCCGTTGGCAAAGGAAAAGATCGACTCGTGGAAGCCCGTGTTCCACTGCATGGCGATCTCGACTTCTTGCCCTTCTTCGGCCTCTTCGAACCCCGCCACCTTGCGGAAGAGGGATTCCTTGGCGGCGTTGAGATGCTTGACGAAGTCGACGATGCCGCCGGCATAGCGGAATGTGGTCTTGAGGACCGGGTCGACCCGCTCGTCGACGAAGCGGATCTCGAGCCCTTTGTTCAAGAACGCCATGATCTGCATGCGCTCGGTGATGGTCTGGGCCCGGAACTCGGTGTCGTCGAGAATGGAGCCGTCCGGCCAGAAGGTGACCGTCGTGCCGGTGCGGGGCTCCCCGGTGGCGCGATCGATCGGCGAAGGCCCCGTCGCCGCGATCTTGCGCTTGATCTTCCCGCCCTTTTCGAACTCGGCTTCCCAACGCTGCCCGTCGCGGTCGATCTCGAGGATCACCCGGGTGGAGAGTGCGTTGACCACCGAGATGCCGACGCCGTGCAGCCCTCCGGAAACCTGATAACCCTTGCCGCCGAACTTCCCGCCGGCGTGGAGCATGGTGAGCACGATCTCCGCCGTGGACATCTTCGGGTTCTTCGGATGCGGCCCAACGGGAATTCCCGCGCCGTCGTCTCTCACCCGGCACCCTCCGTCGGCCAGCAGCGTCACGTCGATCCGGGTGGCCCGGCCGGCCATGGCTTCGTCGACCGAGTTGTCGACGACTTCCCAGACGAGGTGGTGCAGTCCCGATGGACCCGTCGACCCGATGTACATGCCCGGTCGCTTCCGCACGGCCTCAAGGCCTTCGAGGATCGTTATGTCGCCCTCGGTGTAGGAAGTGTCCTGCGGTGTCGTGCCTTCGTCAACCTTTATCGCCACAGGCGCGCCCTTTCAAAACGGCAGTTTTCGCGGTACGTATCGGAGACCCGAACCATGGTCCTCGGCATTCCCATACGAACACCCCATCCTACCCGACGGCAGTGACTTTTCGGCACCTTTCGCCCTCTACCGCGGGTGGTCAGGACCTCTGCACGACCACTTCAACGCGCGTGATCGTGGTGTCGCCCAACTGGCGCACGCGCGCCAGTATGCGCTCGGCTTCCATCCGCCCGCGCGTCGCCCATGCGGGTTGGTCGGCGCCGAGGACGAGTGTCGTGTTCTGGAGCCGCATCGGCTGCAGGTGTGCCGCCAGCTCCGCACCCGCCAGCTCCTCCCACCGGGTGAAGATCAACTCCATGGTCTGCGGCGACGGTGCGGCTCCGATCCTGCTCAGCACCTTGGCGATCGCGGGACCCACCTGTTGTGGACCGTTGTCGGATCCGTGTCGCCGTCGAGCGCCGGAGCTCATGAGCCCGCGACGACCTGGCTGATGTCCACGATCTGAGCCACGTCGATCCCGGCCGGGAGCGGGGCGGCGGTCGTGAGGATCGACTGGCCGGGAGGAAGCTCGGCCACCAGGGCCCGGCTGCGGGCCGGGTCGAGCTCGGAAAAGACGTCGTCGAGGAGGAGGGTGGGTATGAGCCCCGTCTTCGACACCACCAACTGGTGTATCCCGATCCGCAGCGCGAGGGCGAGACAGCGCTGCTCACCCTGGGACGCATGGGTCCGGGCCTCCCTCCCTTCGAGGGTCAGCACGAGATCGTCGCGGTGGGGGCCGACGGTATTGACCCCCCGCCGGAGGTCGTCGGCCCGGTGCGCCGCCAACGCATCGAGCAGCTCCCCGGTCCAACTCCGGAGGTAGTGCTGCTCGATCAGGTTCCCATTGGGGACCCCGGCCAGACGTCCGTAGGCAGGCCCCACGAACTGGTCCAAGGAGGCCACGAGCCTCTCTCGGGCTGTGACCAGGATCTTTCCCGCGTCGGCCAAACGATGGTCCCAGACGTCGAGCGTGCCCGCCACATCGGCGCTCACCCGGCCCCCCGCCTGGCGCAACAAGGCGGCCCGTTGGCGCAGGATGCGTTCCACATGATCGGCCGCCCGGGCCCCTTCGGCATCGACGAGGCCGAGGGCGTCGTCGAGCATCTCCCGACGAATACTCGGTCCTCCACTGACCAGAGCCAGGTCCTCGGGGGAGAAAATGGTGCACGGTGTGGCCACCGCCAGATCCTTCCGCCCCCGAGCGACCTTCCGGTTGACCTGGGTACGGCTCCGGCCGGCCAGCACGATCTCGGCTTCGACCAGGGTGGGTATCGCCTCGGCCTGCAACTGCGCCCGGATGATGGCCCGGTCCGCGCCCGTGCGCACCATGGCCTCACGGGGGGCACCGCGGAAGGAGCGCTGGGTGCCCAGGTAGACCAGGGCCTCCAGCACGCTGGTCTTTCCCGTCCCATTCGGCCCGGTGATCACCGTCGTCCCCTCGGCTTCGGGCGTGAAGGCGGCCGCGTCGAAGATTCGAAAATCGACCAGCTCAATGCGTTCCAGGCTCACCGCAGAAGCGACTGCGCTGGTCAGGAAACTCGAACGGGCATCAAGAGATACCGGAAATGGTCCTCGTCGGCGCCCCGGACCGTCGCGGCACGGGACGCATCCGCCGATTCCACGATCACCTCGTCGCCCTGCACGGCTTCGGTCCCGTCGATGAGATACGAGGGATTGAAGGCAATGACCAGGTCTTCCCCGGTGAAGTCACCGTCAACGGTCTCAGAGGCATCACCGACTTCCTGGCTGACGACGGTGAGGTCGACGCCCCCTTGGCGCATGGAAAGCCGGACCGGGGTGGTGTTGTCCCGCACCAACAGTTGCACCCGGCGCAGTGCGGCCAGGAACGACTCCTTGCCGAGATGCAGGCGGTTCGGATAATGGTCGGGGATCAGCTGCTTGTAGTCGGGATAGCGCCCTTCGAGGAGTCTGGTGCTGATCTGGACATTTCCCTGCCAAAAGGTGATTTCACTGCTGCTGGCGGCGACGCCGACATTCCCTCCTTCGGCATCTTCGGTGCTGTGGCGGGAGGGTAGGCGCTGGAGCTCGGCCAGGGCGCGGGCAGGGACCAGCAGGTCGTCCTCGCCCGGGAGGGCCCCGATGCCCGGCAGGTCGCGCATGGCCATGCGGTAGGAGTCGGTTGCCACCATGCGGATGGATCCGTCGACCCGGGATAACAAGACTCCCGTGAGAAGGGGGCGGGCGTCGTCGTGCGATGCGGCCCGCACCACCTGGCGTACGGCTTCGCCCAGTGCCGCTTCGGGCAGGTGTGTCGTGGCCTCGGCCGTGCGTCCGACGGCGGGGAACTCCACCACCGGGTAGGTGCGCAACTTGAAGTTCGACCGGGCGGCCGAAATGGTGATGTGGTCGTCGTCGTTGGCAAAGGTCACCGCACCGGGCTCGAGCCGGCGCACGATGTCGGTCGAGAGCCGGGCCGGGACGACACATGTTCCGTCTTCCACCCCGATGACTTCCTCGGTCACTTGGATCGTCAGATCGAGATCCGTCCCCGTCACGGAAAGCACATTGCCCGTGCACGAAAGGAGAAGTCCCGAGAGCACCGGGGAAGACGTGGCGCGTGCTCCGACGGCTCGGCCGGCCGTGGCCAGCATCTCGATGAGTGCGTCGCGCTCTGATCTGAACTTCACCGAAGCTTGTCCTTTCGGCCGTGTCCCCAGTCGTTAACGAGGGAGAAGGAGAGAAATATGTCTAGTAAAGGTAATAAGGGCTGTGGATTGTGGATGACTCTCATCCGGTCCTGGTGGATGGATGGAACTGCGTCCCCATGGCGGTGTGGGTGAAGCCCCCCTTCCGCGCTCGAAATATCGGGCCCTGGAGCCACTTGGGGATGGGTGCCCGCGCTATCCCCAGCGTCACCATAGTTGTCCACAGCTTCCCCGCCTGTTGTGCGGATGGCTCAAGTACCGGCACGGACCTGTTGAATTAGCTCAGTGACCTGCTCATATATCTGTCGGCGCTGTTGCATCTGCCCCGTAATCTTGTCCACAGCATGGATCACGGTTGTGTGATCACGATTGCCGAAGACGCGGGCGATGGCGGGATAGCTGTAATCCGTCAGATTTCTCACCAGGTACATGGCCACCTGACGGGCGGTGACGAGGGGCCGGGTGCGGCTCGGGCCGCAGATGGCGTCGATGGAGAATCCGTAACTGGCCGCGGTGGCGTCGAGAATCATCTGCGGGGTGATCCGGCGCGGTTCGCCGGCCAGGACGATGTCCGAGAGCACGCGTTCGGCCTGGGACAGGGAGATGGGCTCCCGATTCAGTTTGGCGAAAGCGCAGATCCGGGTGAGAGCACCCTCGAGTTCCCGGATGTTGTTCTTCACATTGGTGGCGATGAACTCGAGGACGTCGTCGGGGACGTCCTGCTGCTCACTCTCGGACTTCGAGCGCAGGATGGCCAGGCGGGTTTCCAGGTCGGGCGGGTCGATCTCGGTGATCAGGCCGGAGAGGAAGCGGCTGCGCAGCCTGTCCTCGAGGGTCTCGATCGACTTCGGTGGCCGGTCCGACGTGAGGACGATCTGCTTGGACGCGCCCTTGAGGTCGTTGTAGGTGTGGAAGAACTCCTCCTGGAGCCCCTCTTTGTTCTCCATGAACTGGACGTCGTCGATCAGCAGGACGTCGCACTCCCGGTAGCGGCGTTTGAAAGCCAGGGTGGTCGAGGTACGGAGTGAGTCGACGAAGTCGTTCATGAACGTCTCGGTCGTGACGTAGAGCACCTTGCGGCGGCTGAAGTTCTCCGACACGTAGTTCCCGATGGCGTGGAGCAGGTGTGTCTTACCGAGGCCGCTGTCGCCGTAAATGAAGAGCGGATTGTATGATCTACCAGGCGTTTCAGCGACGGCCTGGGCGGCCGCGTGGGCCAACCGGTTCGAGGAAGCGGCCACGAAGGTCTCGAAGACGAACTTGGGGTCGAGCTGCACCGCCGGTGTCTCTCGACCATGGGTGTTGTTCTGGG
>Ga0302324_100009169_pt1 | contig 20753 bp, 15 predicted proteins | sample Palsa_T0_1_FD_201949 | JGI IMG/M metagenome (GOLD analysis project Ga0302324, IMG submission 201949) | Peat permafrost microbial communities from Stordalen Mire near Abisko, Sweden - Palsa_T0_1 | ecosystem: Environmental > Terrestrial > Soil > Palsa > Peat permafrost | place: Sweden: Abisko...
GCGACATGTGCCTACGGACGGATCGCGTCCTCGGGCAGTTGTTGCGGGCCGTCGAGACTGAAGCTGGCGCGGGGAACTACGTGATGGTGCTGACGTCCGATCATGGCGTTGCGCCCATACCCGAGGGATTGATCAAGCGCGGCATGCCGGCTGGACGGTTTTCGGGCGGCGAGGTTTCTCGCACCGTCGAAACGTCGTTCAACGAAAAATATGGCGTGGCCAAATGGGTTTTGGCTAATGCTGAGTCGCTCTACTTCGACCACGAGTTGCTGCGCGCCAAGCACATCGCGCTAGCGGATGCCGAGGAAACCGCGGCGGATGCGGTGCGAAAGCTTCCTTATATTTTCCGCGTGTACACCAGCACGCAACTGGAGCACGAGAACCTGGCGGGCGATCCGATTGGCAATCTGATGCAGCGCGGTTACTATCGCGAGCGCGCCGGAGATCTATTCATCGTTCAAAAGCCCTACTGGATCGCGTCGAAAGATGGCACGACGCACGGCACGCCGTTCAGCTACGATACCCACGTGCCGGTGATCTTTTACGGGCGCGGCATTCGCGCTGGGCGTTATGACGAGAATATCCGAGTTGCGGACATCGCGCCGACGCTCGCGGCGCTGCTCGGGGTGAATACGCCGAGCGGATCGGTGGGACGCGTGCTGCCAGTGATCGAAAAGTGAGCAATAGGGCGGAGGCTTAAACTCAATCATGGTCCTCACAAAAGAAGAACTGATTGCGGCGCTTCAGAACGAAGTCCGCATCCTGGTGCACCTGGCCGGCAAAGTGGATAAATCGAAACTCGATTACCGGCCCACGCCCAAGCAGCGCAGCATTCTCGAGCTGCTCCAGTATCTGGTCATGATGGGCCCCACCGAAGTTGCCATCATCAAAACCGAAGCGTTCGATCAAGCCACGATGAGCACCGTTTGGCGTCCGGCGCAAGAGGCGGCGAAAGCGATGAGCTTCGATCAGGCCGTCGACGCCATCCGAAAACAATCCGACGAATATGCCCGTCTCTTGAGCGGATGGACCGAGGCCGATTTCCGCGGCAAGGTCGACATGTTCGGCCGGAAATCGTCGCGCGGCGCGCTCTTGGTGGACCTGGTGCTCGGCGGTCACGCCGCTTACCGGACTCAGCTTTTCATCTACCTGAAGGCTTGTGGCCGTGACGAACTGAGTACCTGGGATCTGTGGGCCGGCATCGATCGCCCGGCTTAGCAACTCTCTTATCGCGGTTCGGCAGCTCGCGTCGGCTACGGCAGTGCGAACGCGTAAATGCCGTTGATCCCGCGCGGCGGATGCAGCTCCGGAGTTTCGCCAAGCAAAACGCCATCTAAAAGCCCATTGCCCGTCATCACAGCGACGAATTGTTTGCCGTTGACCGCATAGGTGATGGTGCTCACCGAAATCGATCCGCCCAGGATCGCTTCCCAGAGCCGTTTGCCGGTCTCGGCATCGTAAGCGCGGAAGCGGCGGTTGAGATCGCCCTGGAAAAGCAGGCCGCCCGCGGTCACCAGAGCCGCGCCGTCAGAAGGCGAGCGGCCTACGTTGATGCGCTGGATCTCGCCGGTCTCCAGATTAATCTTCCCGATCGCGGTGAGCGCGTTCGGATCCGACCCCGGCCGCGGCACTGCCTTGCGGGTCTCACGCCGCTGTTTGGGATCCGCGCCGGCCGACGTCATGTCGAGACAGTTGTCAATATACGGAACGTACAGCGAGTTGGTATCCGGATCGAATGCCGTAGGCCAGAAACTTCTCGTGTTGTAAGAGCAGATGATGTGCTCCTCGCCCGGCTTTTTGTTTACCAGATCGTAGTTGATGGTCACCTTACCGGTCTTCCCGTCAATATTAGAGATGAGAAACAACGGGTCGTCGTAGGGAAACGGCGTGGCCCACAGGAACTGGCCAGTGCCACGGTCGATCACGAAAACTCCACCGCCTTCGCCCACCATCACCGCGACATCATGTTCTTCGCCGCGCGGAATGTCGGGATTAAACCACTTGACGTACTTCGGATCGGGATTGAATTTCTCGCGGACCAGCGTGCGCTCGTGCGTATAATCCATGTCCCAATCATCGGCGGGCAGATGCTGAAAGTACCATTTGAGTTTGCCGGTTTCCGGATCCAGCGCGACCGTCGAGTTGCTATAGAGATCGGCCGGTGAAGTGCGCGAGGTGCCGTCGGGATCGCCGCCGTGGCGCTGCAGGCGCGTGTTGGGCATGGGATTCGCGATGCCCCAGTAGAGCGTTTTGCGCACCGGATCGTAGGTGCCGGGCAGTCCCCAGGTGGACGCCAGATTGGTGTCCTTGAAATCCTTGCCCCAGGTCTCCGAGCCTGGCTCGCCTGGCGCGGGGACGTTGTAAAACTTCCAGACATCCTTGCCCGTGATGGCGTCCTGCGCGGCGATGAAGCAAGTGTCGCGCGTTTTGCCGCAGCCTCGCCCGGAGATCACTTTGCCTTCCACCACGATGGGTCCCGAGGTGTTCTGACCCTCACCGGTGCTGATCTCCCAGCGCTGCTCGCCGGTGCGGGCGTCCAGGCCGACCACAAAGCCGTCGGGCGCGGTGTAGAGCACCACGTCTTGATAAATCGCGAGCGCCTTGGTCCGCGCGGTGCTCGCGGCGGCCGCTGGAACTTTGCGCTTGTACTCCCAAATGAGATCGCCGTTGGTCGCGTCCAGCGCTTGCACGATGGCCCCGGGTTCCACCAGGTACATCACGCCGTTATGCACGATCGGTATGGTCTCGGAAGTGCCCGGGCCCAGGCCGCGCGTCCACGCCATGCGGAGCTGGCCTACGTTCGAGCGGTTGACTTGCTTCAACGGGCTGAATCTTTGCGCGTCGTAGGTGCGGCTGTACATCAGCCAGTCGTCCGGCGAGGGATGCAACAGCATGTCCTCGGTCACCGGAACGTAGTCCTTCACCACTTGCCCCGCCGCACCAATCGCGATCACCCCCACAGCGCATGCCACGAGCCAAACGTTCCGAATCACGCCTCTTCTATCCAGCCTTTCTGTCTGGAAAGCCAATTGTATAGCAGAAGGAGTGATAGAATCACTTGGATTGGGAGGTCGCAATGCGAAGCTTAGGAGTGCGTTTGATTGCGGGCGTGGGTTTGCTGGCAATGGCTGCCACAGCGCAGGCGCCCACCACGTTCCAACTCGTCGGTAACATGAGCCAGTTGATGATCGACATCATCTATCCGACCTCGGACGCGCTCTTCTATGTGGACCGCGATCCGCCGAAGAATGAGCACGAGTGGGCCCTGCTGCGTGGGCAAGCGCTGATGCTGGCGGAGTCCGGCAACCTGATCATGATGGGCGGCCGCGCGCGCGATCAGGAGAATTGGATTAAATATTCAAAGATCATGACCGACATCGGCAAGACGGCGTTCAAGGCGGCGCAGGCCAAGGATCTGGACGGCATTCGCGCTCTCAACGATCCCCTGAATGATGTTTGTGTGAACTGCCATCTGCAGTACCGGCCCGGGTATCACCGCCGGCCGGCCGAAGCAAAATAGCCAAGATTTTCGGCTATGCTAGCTTGTAGATTGCCATGCGATTGTGCTCCACACTGAGAATCGTTCTTGGGGCCGCCGGATTGCTGTCCGCCGTCTGCCTGCCTGCACAAGAGCGAGCCCCCGCGCAAGAGCCGGCCAAGGACACGCAAGCCAAAGGCATGCCGCCCCGAGCGGCTCCCACCGAGTATCAGGCGCAGGCCCAAGTTGGCGCCGTGAACATCGCTGCCGAGTTCATGGGCCACGCCGTCCCCACGCCCGAGCAGACGGTCGCCGCGGAAGACTACGTTGTGGTGGAAGCGGGACTGTTCGGCCCCCCCGGCGCCAAGATCACGCTGGCGCGCGGCGACTTTTCGCTGCGCATCAACGGCAAGAAGATCCCCTCGCCCAGCGAGCCCTACGAGCTTGTTTTCAAGTCCCTCAAAGATCCCCAGTGGATTCCCCCCGAGACGGAAGACTCGAAGTCGAAAAGCAGCGGCACTGGCCTTACCACGGGTAATGGAGGCGGTGGTGGCGACAAGCTCCCGCCCTTGCCCCCCAAAATGCCATTCGAACTGCGGCGCGCCATGGAACAGCATGTCCAAAGGGCCGCCATGCAAGAAGGCGACCGCCCATTGCCGCAAGCCGGACTGCTTTTCTTCCTCTACCGCGGCAAAGTTGAGAGCATTCGCTCGCTCGAACTGATCTACAGCGGCGCGGCGGGAAACGCGACCTTGACGCTCCAGCCGTAAATGAATTGAATCAGGCCCTCAGAATGCGGCAACGAGCTTTCCTATGTTTTCCATGCAAGCACTATCAGAGAGATGCTGCACAAAGAGTACGCCCTCGGCGTCGTAATCGCCATCGCCTTGGATATTTCGTTTACTACAGGTGGCATTCAGCGCCAGGGAAATGGATATGGATTGTGGGCGTCTTGTGGTTCGCGGAGCGAGCGTTTTCGGCCTGGCACGCGCCCCACTCAGTTCTGACCGGTGGGCCCAGTCTCAGGACGGTCTGCTCCGAGATGTTTTTTCCAGGCTATGGGGGCAGACCACCAGTGGAAGCGCTCGACCTCGTGCGAACGCCCCTCTATTCCATCGGCGCCTGGACTTGCTGGTACGGCGATAAGTACGGCTGGTCGGCGGTTTTGCATTACGTAAAGGTCTGCCTGCACGCGCTTCCAGGCGCCGGTTCCGCCGAAACCTGAGATGCCAGTTCTGCTTCTCGGCGTCGTGCATAAAATACAATGGATTCTATAAGATACATCCGATCCGGGGCCCCTGCTTTGCGCCGTAATCGCCCCGTCCGCCGCCCTAAAACAGGTATGATACGAGTTACGGATAGAACATAGGAGACCGCCGTCATGGCTTTCCAACTTACAGTGAATGGACGGTCCACCACCGTCGACGTACCCGAGGACATGCCCCTTTTGTGGGTGATTCGCGACGTTCTGAAGCTGAAAGGGACCAAGTACGGCTGCGGCATCGGCCAATGTGGCGCGTGCACGGTTCACCTCAACGGCAAGGCTGTGCGAAGCTGCCAAACGCCCGTCTCCGCGGCCGCAAAAGCGCCCATCACCACGCTCGAAGGACTTTCGGCGGACGGGACTCATCCGGTGCAAGTCGCTTGGCTGGAGATCGATGTCCCGCAGTGCGGTTATTGCCAGGCGGGGCAGATGATGTCCGCCGCCGCATTGCTTGCCAGGACGCCCAAGCCCACCGATCAGGACATCAACACGGCCATGAATGGAAACCTGTGCCGCTGCGGAACCTACATTCGCATCCGCCAAGCCATCCACAAGGCGTCCGAGATCGCGACAACCAGCAAGCTGAAGAAGCCGACGGAAGTCGCAGTCGGTCAAAGCGGAGCCCAGCAATAAGGCCGCGATCAGGAATAGGGAGGCAACGAAAACATCATGGTTGTGAATCGACGTTCATTCTTACGCGTGACTTCGCTCGCCGGCGGCGGCGTGCTGCTCGGCCTGTACATCAAACCCAAGGCCTCCGCCCAATTTGGTCCGGGACCGGCACAAGTACCGAACAATTTCATCAAGATTGACCCGGACGGCACCGTCACGATCATGGCCAAGGACCCCGAAGTCGGCCAGGGCATAAAGACCATGCTTCCGATGTTGATCGCCGAGGAGCTGGATGCCGACTGGAAGCGCGTGAAGATCGAGCAGACCGACTTCGACGATACGAAATACGCGCTCCAGTTCGCGGGCGGAAGCCTGGGAACGCCGTTCAATTGGGACCCGATGCGTCGCGTGGGCGCGGCCGGCCGTCAGCTGCTGGTGAGCGCCGCGGCGCAAACCTGGGGCGTTCCAGAGGCGGAATGCTCTACAGCGGCGGGGCGCGTCATGCACGCCGCATCCAACCGGTCCGTCGGCTACGGCGAAATCGCGAGCAAGGCTGCTGCCATGCCTGCGCCCGACCTGCAAAAGGTGAAGCTCAAGGATCCCGCAGATTACAAGATCATCGGCCACAGCCAGCGCGGCTACGATGTTCCCAAAATCGTAACCGGCAAGCCGCTCTTCTCCATCGATTTCACGCTGCCGAACATGCTGTTCGCCGTCTATCACAAGTGCCCAGTTTTCGCCGGCAAGGCGGTGAGCGCGAACTTGGACGAGATCAAGGCCATGCCCGGCGTACGCGACGCGTTCCTGGTGGAAGGCAACGTGAAGCCTGGCGTCATCGTGGAAGGGGATGCTCTCGAGCCGGGCGTCGCCATTGTCGCCGACAGTTGGTGGCAGGCGCAGACGGCGCGCAAAAAACTGCAAGTGAAATGGGACGAAGGCAATGGCGCTTCGCAATCCAGCGCCGGTTTCGCGCAGAAGGCCTTGGAGCTTTCCCAGCAGCCGCCCGCCAAAACGCTCCGCAAAGACGGAGACCCGGACGGTGCGCTGCAAAGTGCCACGAAGGTGGTGGAAGGCGCGTACGCTTATCCGTTTATCGCGCACGCTCCGTTGGAGCCGCAGAATTGCACCGCGCATTGGCAGGGCGGCAAGATGGAAATCTGGTCCAACAGCCAGGTGCCCGGCGGCGGCCGAACGCTGGTGGCGAAGACGCTCGGTATCCCCGAGAAGGACGTCACCATTCACATGCAGCGCGGCGGCGGCGGCTTCGGCCGGCGTTTGACCAACGACTACATGGTGGAATCGGCCTGGATTTCCAAGACCGTGAATGCCCCCGTGAAGTTGCTATGGACGCGCGAAGACGATTTCGCGCACGATTACTACCGCCCGGGCGGATTCCAGTTCCTGAAAGGCGGCGTGGATGCATCGGGCAAGCTTGTCGCCTGGCGCAATCACTTCGTTAGCTGGGGCGATGGCGACCGTTCTCCGCAGGCGTCCACCATGTCGCCCACCGAGTTTCCGGCCCGGTGGGTTCCCAATTATGCGCTGCACACTTCCGTGCAGCCGCTGTGGTTGAAGACGGGCGCATTGCGTGCGCCGGGCAGTAATGCCTACGCGTTCGTGATCCAGTCGTTCATCGACGAATTGGCGCATGCGGCTGGCAAGGATCCCTTGGAATTTCGTCTGGCGTTGCTCGAAAGCGCGCCGCTGCCGGCCCCTGCACCTTCGCCAGGCGGTGGTGGTTTCGGTGGTCCTGGATTTAACGCCGAACGCACCAGCGGCGTGCTGAAACTCGTGGCCGAAAAGTCCGGTTGGGGCAAACGTTCGCTCGCGTCCGGAAGAGCGGTAGGCGTCGCGTTCCACTTCAGCCATATGGGCTACTTCGCCGAAGTCGCCGAAGTCAGCGTGAGCGCCGAGAAGAAAGTGAAGGTCCACAAGGTGTGGGTGGCGGCCGACATCGGCAGCCAGATCATCAATCCGAATTTCGCGGAGAATTTGTGCCACGGCGCGGTGATCGACGGGCTAAGTGAAATGATGGGTCAGCAGATCACGCTCGAAGGCGGCGCGGTGGTGCAGCACAACTACGATAAGCATCCGATGGTTCGCATGTCGCAGGCGCCTGAGATCGAAGTGCATTGGCTCAAGACCGCGAATCCGCCCACCGGATTGGGCGAACCCGCCCTGCCGCCGATCATCCCCGCCGTTTGCAACGCGATCTTCACCGCCACCGGCCAGCGCATCCGCGAGATCCCGCTATCCAAGAGCGGCTACGGCTGGGCCTAGCCGCCCAAGGTACCCGCGGCAGAAGGTACTCGCGGCAGAAGGTACTCGCGGCAGAAGGTACTCGCGGCAGAAGGTACTCGCGGCTTGAGCCGCGTTTTTCGGCACGGTAGAGGACGCGACTAGGCCGCGCTGCGGCCCCGCACCAGGTGCAGGATCAGCGCGATCACCGCAACGACGAGCAGAATGTGGATCAATCCGCCTGCTATATGAAACGCCGCCCAAAGAATCAGCCAGGCGCCGATAAGCATGAAGAAGAGGATCAGAAACAGGAAATCGGTGATCAGTCGCATGCTTGTCCCAGACATACCCCCGCAAATTGGACCATCATGCGCCGAATTTGTTTCGGAATCTTCTTCTAAGCCTGTCGTGTCACACTGAGATGGATGCCTCCAGCCGTCCTGTCCGTGCGCGAATTGCGGAAACAATACGGCGACACCATCGCGGTGGACGGCCTTTCGTTTGAAGTGAATCGCAACGAAATCGTCGGGCTGCTGGGCCCCAACGGCGCGGGGAAAACCACCACAATCAACATGATTCTGGGAGTTCTCGAGCCCACCACTGGCACCATCCTGGTGGAGGGCGCCGACCTCGCCAGCAAGCGCACCCAAGTGCTGGCGTGCACCAATTTCGCCGCGGTCTACGCGCCGCTGCCGGGAAACCTCACCGTCATCCAGAATCTCCGGTTTTTCGGGCTGATCTACGGCGTGAAAAACCTGGCCTCGCGCATCCAGACGCTGCTCGAACAGTTTGATCTGCTGGCCTTTCGCGATACGAAATGCGGCGTGCTTTCCTCCGGCGAGCAGACCCGCGTCTCGTTGGCCAAGGCTCTGCTGAACAATCCGCGCTTGCTGTTGCTGGATGAGCCGACCGCGTCGCTTGACCCTTCCGTGGCGCGCGAAATCCGCCTCAAGATCCGCGAATTCGCGGCGCGGGGCGAAGGCGGCGTGCTGTGGACGTCGCACAACATGTATGAAGTTGCCGACGTGTGCGACCGCGTGTTGTTCCTCTCGCACGGCCGGATTCTGCTCGCGGGCGATCCCCGAACATTGCCCGCCGAGCACGGCAAGGAGACGCTTGAAGATCTCTTCGTCGCCGTGGCGCGCGAACCGCTCGCCCTGGAGCGCGCATAGAGCGATGGTCTCGTTGCGGCCCACTTTCGCGATTGTGCTTCGCCAGTTCTATTTGATGCAAGGAAGCCCGGTGCGCGTGTTGCCGCTGTTCGCCTGGGTGGCGATCGACATGATCACCTGGGGCTTCATGACCAAATATCTCAACGCCGTGAGCGGATCGGGCTTCAACTTCGTGCCGTCGCTGCTCGGCGCGGTTCTACTGTGGGACTTTTTCGTCCGCGTGATGCAGGGCGTCACCACGGCGTTCTTCGAAGATGTGTGGTCGCGCAATTTTCTGAACATTTTCGCAACGCCGCTTTCGATTCCGGAATATGTCGGGGGCTTGGTGCTTTCAAGCATCGCCACCGCCTCGGTCGGCTTGATTGTCATGCTGGTGCTCGCCACCACCGTGTTCGGCCTGTCGTTCTTAGTCTACGGGCTCCTGCTGATTCCCTATCTGCTCGTGTTGTTCCTGTTTGGTATCTCGCTCGGCGTGATCGGCTGCGGCATCGTGCTGCGCTTTGGCCCAGCTTCGGAGTGGCTCATCTGGCCAATCCCCGCGTTGATTTCACCGCTGGTCGGCGTCTTCTATCCGCTTTCCACTTTGCCGGCCTGGATGCGATATCTGTCGCGCCTGCTGCCGCCATCCTATGTGTTCGAAAACCTCCGCAGCATTGTACTGAAGAGATCCGGCTCGCCTTATGCGCTGTTGTGGGGCGTCGCGCTCGACCTGGCGTTCATCCTGCTCGCGAGCTGGTTCTTCAGCCACATTTACCATCACGCCGTCCGCACCGGTTTAATCGCCCGATACAGCGCCGAGAGCCTGAGCTAATTGACCTAAATCACGAACACCGCTTACTAACGTGCGCGGCTCGGTGGATTCTGCGCGTTACGGGGCCGCGTCGCGTTGCAGAACCGCGCGCGTAAGCAAGCGGCCCTATCCCGGGCTGCTAGCGCCGAATCACGCCTTCTTCGCGGCTTGAATCGCGTAGTCCGCCGCCCGATAAGCCAAAGCTTGAATGGTGGCCGTCGGCTGTTGCCGCGCCGCGGTGACAAAGCTGCTGCCATCCACGATCAGCAAATTCGGAACATCGTGCGCGCGGTTGTACCGATCCACCACGGATTGCTTCGGATCGTTGCCCATCCGGCACGTGCCCATCAAATGCACCGACGGCATACTATCCTCCACCTTTGAGATCCCAAGCGTCCAGGTCTTCTTGGCTCCGGCCGCCTCCAGAATTTCCACTTGCTTTGTGAGCGCCCACCGTATGGTCGCGAGGTCGTCGGAATGAAAATCGAAGGTGACGCGCATCGCCGGCAGGCCCCAGGCATCTTTCAAATCCGGATCCAGTGAAATACTGTTGCGCAGTTGGGGCAGGGAACTGGTGTGCGCCAGCACGGTCATGGTGTGCGTGAAATAAGTGCTCAGCATCCTCTTGTACTCGGCGCCCCATTTCGGCGCGTCCGGTGGCATGCCCTGTAGCGCGAAATCGGCCGGGTAATAGTTAAAGCGAGCATCGAGACCCGCGCCGCCATAGAATCCGCGCTTGGGGTCCGCCTTGTAATAATCGTGGACAACGCGCGTCACTTGAATGCTTTTGTACTCGTTCAAAGGATGTTCGAACATCCCCATCGCGAGGCCGCCATTGTCCCACATCAGATATTTACCCACCAGGCCGCTCGAATTAGCCAGGCCTTGCGGAAAGCTCTTCGACTTTGAGAGCAGCAGCAATCGCGCCGTCTCAGCGCCGTTGGCGCACAGCGCCACGGCCTTTGCTCGCTGGAAAACCTCGCGCCGGTTCGCGTCGAAATAAACCGCGCCGGTCGCGCGCCCGTGCGCGTCGGTTTCGATCTTGCGCACGTAGGAGTTCGGGCGAATCTCGCATCGCCCGGTCTTCTCGGCAACCGGGATCACCGAAACCAGCGTGCTCGACTTCGCCCGCACCTCGCAGCCGAAATATTCGCAGAAGCCGCAATGGACGCACGCCGCGCGGTCCTGATACGGTTGCGAAAGAATCGCCATCGGCGCCGGATACGGATGCAGACCCAGCTTTTTCGCCGCGCGATCAAATAGCACGCCCGACGACTTCACCGGCATCGGTGGCAGCGGATACGGCTTCGATCGCGGCCCCTCGAACGGATTCGCCCCGCCTAATCCGGAGATTCCCAGGTCGTACTCGGCTTTCGTGTAGTAAGGCTCCAGATCCGCGTACTTTATCGGCCAGTCGGCCAGCCCTGTTCCGGGGACTTCGCCAAACTGGCTGCGCTCCTCGAAATCGCTTTCATGAAATCGCCAATAATTGGCGGTGAAGTGGACGCTGCCGCCGCCTACCTGCCGCCCGTACCCGATGGCCTTGATCGGCTTGGCCGTTTCGGATTCGTTCCTCCGATGGGTGATCGGCTGGATTTTCGTATCGTTGGTGAGTCCCGGCTGATAGGTGTACCGGATCTCATCGTGCCGGTAGTCTTTCTGCGTCAGATAAGGACCCTGCTCCAGAACCACCACGCTGAATCCGGCCGTTGACAACTCCTTCGCCATCACGCCGCCGGCCGCGCCCGCGCCGATCACCAGAAAATCAACCGTGTCGGAAGGTTTAAAAGTTGCGCCGCTCATCGGTCGCCTCCCGGCGCATCGTAATAGCCGAACGGCGGCTGGAACGCCATGCGGTCTTCAAAACCGATTAGCTTCCACCCTACGTGATCCCGATTTCCGCCATAGCTCGGATTGCCGAGTAAGCCATACATCGTGTGCGTCCGCAGCAGTTCGAAAAAGTCGGTGGTTTCTATGGCTTTGATCAACTCAATTTGTTGCTCGCTCGTCAGCGTGGCGATGCTGGCCGACTTCGGAAACAGCTCCTGGCGTTTCTTCTGGACGGCGGCCATGCCGGTGCGATAGGCCTCACGCTTGTCCGCGTCGAACGTGGAGAGAGCGCGATCGATGAAAAAAATAATGCCTGCCTCATGAGCGCCGGGGCCATCGGTGGATGGCACAATCTGGGACGTGATCGCGTCGATCTCCGCAGCCACCGCCGGATCTAACGTTTGGAGTGGAGGGGGCGTGGACGATCGCGCTGCTTCATGCGCGTGCTGCTGCGCCGCGGCGATGTCGGCCAACGCCGCGATTCCGACGCATTGAGACAGCCAGAGCCGCCGAGTGGTTTGCATTTATCAATCTTGCGCGATTCGGCCCCTGCTTTGCAAACGCTGTCGCTACTTGGTGTGCGACGTGAAAATGCAGGTTTTCGGAAAGGCCGGCAAGACGAGGTCGGTACACGCGGCTTCAGCCGCGTTTTGCCTATCTCTTGCCCAGAATCGCGAGCCGCTGACCGTCGCGGCGAGGCCCCGATCGCCCAGGGGGGACGTGCGTGTGTACGTGATTGGGCATCAGCACCCGGGCGCCTTCCCGCCCGATTTGGCGAAAACGTGGCTAAAGAGTCAGTGTGAAAACTCGAAATCGCCCTCGTGCGACCACACGCTATGGTAGTCAGGACATCAGCGATCCGCGATATATGGACGCAATGGGTAGTTTTCACACAGACTCTAAAGCCACGTGTACTGCACACCCGTACCTACTTCTTTGGCGTCAGCTTCACCAATCCGCCGCCAGTCGTCAATAAATACACCGCCCCATCCGGACCCTGCCTCACATCGCGAATGCGCTGCTTGAAATCGATCAACAGGCTCTCTTCGGCCACCACGCGCTCGCCATTCAACACCAGCCGCGCCAGATGCTGCCCGGCCAGCGCCCCGACAAACACATTGCCTTTCCATTCCGGAAACAGGTCGCCGGTGTAAAACATCATGCCCGACGGCGCGATCGACGGCACCCAAAAGTAAATCGGCTCCTCCACGCCCGCCATGCTATGCATGCCGTTTCCCACCGGCACGTTCTTGCGTCCGTCGGTGCGCCGTGCGTCGTACTGCGTCCCCCAAGAAACGTCCGGCCAGCCGTAGTCGCGGCCCGCGCGGATAATGTCGATCTCATCGCCGCCTTGCGGCCCGTGATCGGTGACCCACAGATCGCCCGTCGCCGGATTGATCGCCGCGCCCTCCGGATCCCGCAACCCGTGTGCGAACGTCTCCGGCAAGACCGTCGCCCGATTAAGCCACGGATTATCTTTCGGAATGGACCCGTCGCGATTAATTCGGATCACGCGTCCCGAGAAATTGCGCCGAATATCTGGATTATCCGTGAAATCATGCTCCACGCCATCCAAATCCGAGTCATAAAAGCGGAAACGATCCGCGCCGGTGACCAGCAGCTTGCCGTCAGGCGCAAGAACGATCCTGCGCTCCCCGCCGCCATCGATCAGAATCCGAAAATCCTCCAAGCGTTTGTTGTCTTCGCTCAATCGCGCCCGCGCCACGCGCTCCATGCCAAGCGACATCGTGCGGCGCTCGGCCAGCGATTTGGTCCAGACTTGCTCGTAGAAAAATTCGGTCGGCCAAATCGCCGGGTCTTCGCCACGCGGCGGCGCGAAATAGGTGATGTAGAGCAGCCGGTTCTTGCCGAAGTCTGGGTCGAGCAGCACGTCGTGCAGACCCTGTGCCGCTATCACCTTCACGCCCGGCACTCCCGCGATGGGCGCCGAGACCCAGCCGTCCGGCCGCACCACCCGCATGGTTCCCGCTCCTTCGGTCACCAGGAAATTGCCGTCCGGCAAGAAGGCCAGCGACCAGGGTGCGCTTAGCCTGTTGGTAATTGTTTGAATTTCAAGAGGCCGGGATGCTTTCGCGGGCGCCGGCGCTTCGGTCTGTCCGGGAAACGCGGGCTTCGGCTTATAGGGAACGACCGTCGCGGTCTGCGCCTGGGCCGAGCCGCACGCGGCCATAAAGGCCAAACAGGCGACTGCAATCGCCAACTGTTTCATGGTGTGAATGTTATCAAATCGCGCCCTCGGACTTTTTCGTCCGCTCCACCGTCTAAACTGGTAATGACGTTGGAAAGCCCCTCGCTGAACCACCAGGTTACCCAGCCCGCGGAGAGCCGCGCGGCCAAAACGGTTCGGGAAATCCTCGAATCGGGGCGCCCGCTCACCTACATCCGCTCGGCCGAGGAGCAGCGCGTTGTCCGGATCCTCACTGAGGTGGCCAATGGGCCGCTCTCGTCCACCCCGCTGCCCGTCTGGACCTGGAGTCTGACCGAGGGCATGCGCCGCCCAGGCGAAGCGGCGTCCTTCTCCACCGAATCGCCCCGCGCCGCCCTGGACTTCATCCTCGCGCACGAAGGCGCGGCCATTTTCCACCTGAAGGATTTTCACGAGCCGCTGCGCGAGTCCTCCGAAATCCGGCGCCGCTTGCGCGATGTGTACGACGCCGGAATTGATCAACGAAAGTTCGTCGTCATCAGCTCGGCGGTCCAGTTCATTCCGGAAGAACTGGAGCGCAGCATAATATTTCTCGAGCTCCGGCCACCCGACTTGGTTGAGCTGGCCGATTTTCTGCGCGAGGAATTGCCCGGCACGGCTCTCGAAATTCTGTACCCCGTGGCGCGCGCTCTCCAGGGGCTCACTCTCGACGAAGCTCGCTACGCATTGCGTCGTGCGGTTGCCTCGGGCCGCGGCCTGGGACCGGAAGCTCTGCCGGCGCTGCTCGAAGAGAAGCGGCTGCTGGTGAATCGCAGCGGCGTCGTCGAGTACATCGCCGATGGAACGAATCTCGGCGACGTCGGTGGGCTGGAGGGCCTGAAGACCTGGCTGATGGAGCGCAGCAAGTTGTTCGAAATGCGCGACAGCATCGACGCCGAGATCGTGCCCAAGGGCCTGCTCCTGATGGGCATTCCAGGCTGCGGCAAAAGCCTTTCGGTGAAGGCCATCGCCCATCAGTTCAAGCTTCCGCTCTATCGCGTCGACATGATCGAGATCTTTTCGGGACGCCACGGCAAGCCCGAAGGCGCGTTCGTGGCAGCCTGCAAGATGATGGAGGACATGTCGCCCGCCGTGCTCTGGTTCGACGAAATCGAGATGGGCATCACCTCGAGCGAGACCGGCGGCGAGTCGGGGCGCATCTTCGGGTTTTTCCTTACCTGGATGCAGGAGAAGACGCGCGGGCTTTTCGTCGCCGCCACCTCCAACCGCATCGACCGTCTACCCGCCGAAATGATCCGCAAAGGCCGCTTCGATGAAGTGTTTTTCGTCGACCTGCCATCCGAAGAAGAACAAATGGCGATCTTCAAGATTCATCTGAAGCGGCGCGGCGTGGACATCAGCGGCTTCAACATCGCGCAGTTCACCGAATTCACCGTGGGATGGACCGGCGCCGAAATCGAGCAGTGCGTCGTATCGGCGCTCACCAGGGCTCGGCTCGCCGATCGCGAGCTTACCGAGCAGGATGTCATCCTCACCGCGGTGCGCATCGTCCCGCTCTCGCGCACCATGAAGGAACAGATCAACCACATTCGCGGCTGGGCATTCGAGCGCGCCGTCCGCGCCTCCATCGCAGCACCCCGCAAGTAAGTCGGATCATTACTTAACTGCGCTATCGAACTTCGAGGCATCTCCGCCGCAATGGACATACCCGAGCCGCAGAGCCGGCAGACGCAGCGCCCAACTCGGCGGAGCGCCCGCATTAGCCGACGGCGGATACTTCGAAACCGCGGTTAAAGCCTCTGATAGATCGTTCAAGCTCAGATCGCTTTTGGCCAGCGCGCATCCGGCCCACGCATCGGCGCGCAACTCCGGTGTCCAGCCGCTCTTCATCCAGCCAGCCGGGTAAACTTCGTCCAACGCATGCCCGTACTCGTGCGCGATGATCGCGATGATGGCGCCATCTCCGTACTTGTCATAAACCCCCGAGAAGAACTGCGGCGCGTACACAAACTTCGCCTGGTCTGCGGTAACCACCAGCATGGCATTTGGCGCCGTGGTGTTGCGGAATATCGCGATCTGGGGACATTTTGGCGAGCAATTGGGCGACAAGGCCGCGTTCATGCGGCCAGCCAGTTGCATGGCGTCACCGGTGGGGCGCTCATCGGCTTTGGCATCGTAGGACGCAGCGCCGGACCCCAGCGCGCATACAACTTCCGCGCTTGCGCCGAGCGCCAGAAGATGCGCGCACAGCAGTCCCACGCTAAACGCGTTCCTCATCAAAACGTGCGGTGCGGCCGCCCAATCAATTCGTGCAGCGCGTTGACGCCCGCGCCGCTTCCCACCAGCAATCCGTCCGGAAATTTGCGATACGACAACAACTCGCGATAAACCTGTGGAGCGGTCAACGAGTTCAACCCCAGTCCCGCCATGTACTGCAAGCGCATATTCAGATCCTCATTGATCTGAGCGTTGGCCAACATCGGCGCCAGGTCTGGAGCGCTGCCCGCGTAAGTTGCCAGCAAATCCACCGCCGAATGGAACTCGGCTTCGGCCAGCGACGCGGACACCCCGGTGTAACCGGGTTGGTCCAGGCGCCGCTGTAGCGCGTCAACATCAATGGGAGCGGGATCGGGCGCGCCCAGAAGCACAAGGTCATACCCGTCGCCGTTCAAGTAGTTGCTCCAGACGGTCGCGTTGGGAAAAACGCTGAAGAAAGTTGCCAGCTCGGTTTTGACCGTGTCCTCGTCGCTCTCGTAAATCGGCAGCCATTGCGCCGCCACTCCGCCCGTATTCAAATGGCGCTTGACCAGCTCATAATACTCGCGCGAGTAAAGCGTCGAAGTGCCCTTCACCCACGGATGAATCGGATCGGTGGTAATGACGTCGAACTTTTCCGGGGTGGTCAGGATATAGTGCCGTGCGTCATCGTAAATCACGCGGGCGCGGGGATCGCGCAGCACGTGGTTATTCTCTTTACCGAAAAACTCATCGGAGGCGGGTGGAATCAACGGCTCCAATTCGCAAATCACGATGCTGCTGACCTCGGGATAGGGAACGAACGAGCCGGCCGTCACTCCCGCGCCGAATCCCACCACCAGCACCGAACGCGGCGCCGACCCGGAGCTTGATATCCATGTGACCAGCGCAGGCAGGTGTCCCATCATGCGTTGCAGGCGCATGTCGAGCAGCGCGGTCGAAGCCTCCGATTTACCGCTGACGTAGAAAAATTTCTGGTCGCCCCGTTGCGTGATCACTACCGATGAGTTGACTCCCTCGCCCACGAACACCGGAGTAGTCTCGGCATCGTTGGCACGACTCAGGCCGCGCAAGATAGGCGCGACGCGTCGGCCATAGGCGATCGCTTGCCAGGGAACGGCGCCGACGGTTGCGCTCAGGCCCCACGCCAGCGCGATTGCGCACGCCAGCCCGGCCGCAAACATCGCTTTCCTACTGAAAGCCAGCGGCGCAATCGCAACCACCGCGGCCCCCGCCGCCAACCAGATCAATACCTGTTGGGAGCCTTGCGTTCCTATCGCCGGAATCAACAGCAGACTGAAAGCCAGCGCGCCCACAATGGATCCGGCGGTGTTGGCTGCGTACACCTCGCCAGTCAATCGCGCGGGATCCTCCCTGTTCGCCGCAGCGGCGGCTAGCGCCAAGGGAAAGCTCGCGCCCCACAACAGCGTTGCCGGGAAAATGGCGCGGATGCAGCGCGTCAGGTCCAGATCGAAGTTGAGCCAGGGGCTAGTCGCCAGCCACGGATCGACGGGCCACCAGGGCAGCACATACGCCAGCGTGAAAGCAGTCCAGGCGATCGCAAGGGCCAGCAGGATCTGGCAGCCGGCCAGCGCCACGCGTGGATCCCGCACCCGGCGAGACAGGAAAGAACCGGCAGCGCTGCCAGCCCACAGGCCGGTTAGAAACACCGCCAGAATGATCGAGAAGGTGTAAACCGTCGCGCCCAGCAGCAGCGAGAGCAGCCGCGTCCACACCACTTCGGCGCCCAGGGCGGTAAGTCCGGAAAACGCGATCGCTGCGTAAACGAACGAGACGCCCGGCGCGCGTTGCACCCGGCGGCTCTCCTCGGCATCAGCAATCTTCCAGCCCGCGGTGCGGCTCGCCACCGCCAGCGCGAGCAACGCAACACCAACATTGATCGCCGCTGCGATATACGTCGCGAAACCCATGTCGTGGACGCGCAGCAGGTAGAAGCCAGCTAGGACGCAGCCCGTTACCGCGCCTCCGACGTTGGCGCTATAAAGCAACCCCAGCCAGGAAACTCCACGGGGCGTCGTTTCCACCCAGCGCGCGATGGCGGGAAGCGACGCGCCCATCAAGAAAGTAGGCGGAAGCAGGCATACCGCCGCAACCGCGCCGCGCAGCACCAGTCCTGCCAAGCCCGTTGCGCCTGCGCCCGCGACGTAAATGCGTGCGACCAAGGGGACGCCGAACAGCGCGATGATCCCGAACGCCGCGATCCCCAACTCCAGCAGTGCGTAGATACGCATCGGATGATGGCGCGTTGAAACCAGCCTCGGCAGAGCGGCGCTGCCCAGACACAGCCCGCCCATATAGGCCGCGAGAAGCAATCCCAGCGATACGGCCGAGGAGCCGATCACCAATTGCAATAACTGGAACCAGACGATCTCGTAAATCAGCGCCGCGCAACCACTGCCCGCAAACAACAGGAGCCAGGGAATAAGATCGCGGTAGCCGCGCTCCACTGCCTGGGTTTCGGCCTGGACCGGCTTGGGTTCGCCCGCCTTGGCTTCCGATGCCTCCCGCCGGATCACTGACGAGCGCCTGGACATTCCCTCATTAGTTTAGCCTCTGGGGCAGGTTTTCATGCTGCCGCACCGGCTTGCATTGGATTGTTTTCGATAGTGGTACTCGCGGACATTGGTACCCGCGGATATTGGTACTCGCGGATATTGGTACTCGCGGATATTGGTACTCGCGGATATTGGTACTCGCGGATATTGGTACTCGCGGCTTCAGCCGCGTTTCGCGGCTTCAGCCGCGTTTTGCGTCCCACGTGGCTTCTTCAAGCCGCCTTTTGCCTAGCCCTTGCGTTCTCGCGGCGAAAACGCGGCGCATCAAAGCCGCGTGTACGGGCATCCCCCCGCGAGATAGCCCAGAAAGTTTAGAACGTAGCCGCTCGACAAGAGGCCGGTCTGGCTACCGAGGGTGTTGCTGCGAGCCGCCCCGGTTTCCGGAGTGGTGGACGGGAGGCCGAATATTCCGACTCCATCAGCCGGCACTGAGTAGAACAGCCGGTTAAAGATGTTCTGGAACTCTATGCGTACTTTACCTTAAGGGCAGCTGCCTCCGCCCGGTATCAGGGATACGTTTGTTGCCGCAAAAGTTCCAGCGTTAATGTTTGTCACGATTACGAGGCCGACAGCCGGAAGCGCGCTTTGATTCACCTGCGGCCAACCATTGTTGAAGATCAGGGCGTCAGACCCGTCGGCAAGAATACCCCCCATGAAGACGAACTGATCCGGTGTCTGAAGGGTCACAATGTCGAAGGTCTTCGAGATGGTCTGGGAGTCCGAGATTATCGTGTTGGTTAAAGCGATCGACTGGCCGATTCCTTTTGGTGGGCTGAGCGTAATCAGATCGGCGAGAACCCCGCTATCGACGGCCCCGACGACAATTGTCAGATCGTTGGCAGGATTCGGGTCGAAACCGAAGCCATCCACCTCCGTACCGGGGAAGCAGGCGGAAATAATGGAAAAGTCGCTGGTGAAGATATCATCGATACTCATTCCCGGAGGCGTACTGCTATTGATGATACCGGCTAGCTGCATATTGATGAGGTCATTCGCAAGACTGATGCCCAGCCTAACGATGTTATTCATCGCCTGCCCCCCCAGGTCGGCATAAGCACCGAATCCCAGGGCGAAGATGTCGAACAATTGCGGCGCCAAGTGCATCCGAGCCAACGCGCGCGCCAGAAATATAGGCGAGGCGTTCCGCTTTCGGAGTTCTCCCGAGAACGGCGCCGCCATCGCGTTGACCTGATTCTTGATCGCGTCTAGAAGCGTGGGGATGTCGGAGCTATAAAGCTCGTTGAACGGAGCATTCACCGTCGCCAGCTCGATGGCGCTCGGGTTCAAAGCGTTCAGTTGGGCGAGCGCGGCCGCATAGGTCGCAGTCGCCGTCTGAATAGCCGTCACTTGGGCCATCGTTGGACTCGATGTATTCAACGCATTAACTTGGGCCGTAGCGTTCTGGACTGCGGAGATGACAGTGGCGAGCGTCGTGGTGTAGGCCGGGTCGTCAGGCGAACTGCTGAATCCCGTGAGCATGCCAGGCGTTATCAGTTGGCCGTCGGGCGGCGCCAGCACCTGATTCGCTTGCAGGACCGCGGCGCTGAAGTTTACGTTCGAAATAACATTCTGAAGCGCTGTCTTGGCCGCGGTAATCCCGCTGTGACCCGTGTTGCCGTATGCGCTTACAATCTGGGACAGCGCACCGTTCAACTGACTGGCGTAGGAATAAGTTTCGGCGGTTATCGTCGCGCTGCTCGAAGGAATTACCACTACCTGCACCGGAGCGCTCACCAGAACCGGGCTCGCAATCGAGGCCGTTACCTGGTAAACGCCCCCGGTCTGCTTGCCGTAGTTCGGATCGGTGGGGTCCGTATCGGCAAATAGGCCGTTCGGATCCAGTGTCGTGTTTTGGTTCAGCAGCCTCTTGTTGAGTTTCGGGAAGGTGATGGTGTCACCGTCCACGACCGGCGCGTTACCAGTAGTTGCTCCTACCGCTGTGATGTTGATTGTGAAATCCGGGCTGGGACTAATGACGTTTCCGTTTCCGTCGAGGGCTACAGGCGTGACGGTAATGTTTCCGTTGGGTGCGACGATCTGCGCCGAAACCGTAATTTGAACCGAGGCAGGCCCGGTACCGTTGCCAGTCGAGACCACCAGGTTGACGGCGGAACCGAGAACCACGGAAGTGTCGGCGGCCGGGTTCTCGCTGATTACCTCACCGGCTGTGACCGTGCTGCTGGACGACATCGTGACCGTTCCCAGAACCAGGCCGGCGCCCGTAATCGCCGTCGTCGCGGCGGCTTGCGTATCGTCTACTACGTTCGGTACCGACACGTGCGCTGGCCCGGTGGAGACCGTCAGATTGACAGCGGAGCCCACCGTTGCGGAAGTCCCCGCAAGGGGGCTCTCGCTGATCACGTTACCGGC
>Ga0302324_100009170_pt1 | contig 20751 bp, 19 predicted proteins | sample Palsa_T0_1_FD_201949 | JGI IMG/M metagenome (GOLD analysis project Ga0302324, IMG submission 201949) | Peat permafrost microbial communities from Stordalen Mire near Abisko, Sweden - Palsa_T0_1 | ecosystem: Environmental > Terrestrial > Soil > Palsa > Peat permafrost | place: Sweden: Abisko...
ATGGGAGTTCGCGCTCGTCGATGCCCAGACGCGCGACCTGAGTAACGAAGCCAATGCGGTGTTCGCGGAGATCGGCGAAAACCCCCATGTGCACAAGGAATTGCTGCGCAACACCGTCGAAGTCGTCACCGGCATCTGCGACTGCACGGCGCAGGCGATGGAGGACCTGCAGTCCACGCTGAGCGCCGTCCTACCGATCGTTCGGCAGCGGGGCATGAAGCTGTTCGGCGCGGGCACCCACCCCTTCGCGAGCTGGTCGTCCCAGAAGCTGACCGATGCCCCGCGATACGCCGAGCTGATCAAGCGCACTCAATGGTGGGGCCGCCAGATGCTCATCTGGGGAGTGCACGTGCATGTCGGGGTTTCGTCCCCGGACAAGGTCATGCCGGTCATGTCATCGTTGCTCAACTGGTATCCGCATCTGCTGGCGTTGTCCGGGTCGTCGCCGTGGTGGGTGGGCGATGACACCGGATATGCCAGCAACCGGGCGATGATGTTCCAGCAGCTGCCTACCGCTGGACTGCCTTTTCAGTTCCAAAAGTGGAGTCAATTCGAGGGTTTCGTCCACGATCAGAAAAAGACGGGCATCATCGAGGACGTCAACGAGGTGCGTTGGGACGTGCGGCCTTCACCGCATAACGGAACCCTCGAGGTGCGGATCTGCGACGGCGTGTCCAATGTTCGTGAGCTCGGTGCGCTGGTTGCGTTGACGCACTGCCTGGTGGTCGACCTCGAGCGCCGACTTGATGCCGGTGAGGAGTTGCCGAGCATACCGCCGTGGCACAACCAGGAAAACAAATGGCGCGCTGCCCGTTACGGGTTGGACGCGATCATCATCCTGGACGCCGACAGCAACGAACGTTTGGTCACCGAAGACCTCGACGATGTGCTGACCCGACTGGAACCCGTTGCCAAATCTCTGGATTGCGCAGACGAGCTGGCCGCGGTGGCCGACATCCCCAAGCGCGGAGCGTCGTATCAACGGCAGCGACGGGTCGCCGAGGAACACGACGGAGATCTGCGCGCGGTGGTCGACGCGCTGGTCGGCGAGTTGGAGATCTGATGGAGCACGCAGCCGAATTCGGCCGTCTGGCAATGTTTCCGCTGCAAGCGGCATTCCTGCCCGGCGAGGATCTGCCGCTGCAGATCTTTGAGCCTCGTTATGCGGAGTTGGTGCGGGACTGTATGCGCGACAACAACCCTAGGTTCGGTGTGGTGCTGATCTCGCAGGGTCGCGAGGTCGGTGGCGGCGACGTGCGCTGCGATGTCGGAACGGTGGCCAGAATCACCGAATGCGTCGAGATCGCCGGCTCCGGCAGGTTCGTGCTGAGCTGCCGGACGTCCGAACGGATCAAGGTGTGCGAGTGGCTACCCGACGACCCGTACCCGCGGGCCGTCGTCGAGCAATGGCCGGACGAACCCGGAAAGCCGGTAAGCGCAGGCCAATTGGAGGAGCTCGAAGACCGGATGATGGGGCTGTTCGAGCGCATCGCCAACGCCCGCGATCTCCCGGTGCCGGATCGAGGAGAAGTGCTCGGCGTCCCCACTGACACCGATGAGCCCGGAGAACGGCTGTACGCGTTGGCATCTCGCATTCCGATCGGGCCGGCCGACCGCTACTCCGTGCTGGCCGCGCCGACGGCCGCCGACCGGTTGGCGGCGTTGAGCGAGGCGGTGGATTCCGTCGCCGCGGTGATCGAGTTCCAACTTTCGCAGTAGCCGTCAGATGGGCCGGCGGGCGGTGTGCAACCGGCCTTCGATGAACACGCTGCGCGGAGCCAGATCCTTCAGGTCGCCATCCGGCGGCCGGTCGTAACGCTGCATCAGGTTCAGCGCCTCGATCGCCGTGACCGCCCAACCCCGTTCAGTCAGCCACTGGCGAAGATCCGTGCGCTCCTCGATGAACCACAGATCAGGAATGTCCGGTGCGGTGTCTTCTTGGACACCGCGCAGATATTGACGACGACGCTCGAGGTAGTCCGGGTCGAAGAAGCTCGGGCTCATGGACTCGACCGCGATGCGGCTGCCGGTGGCGCTGAGTTCTACGATCCGCTCGAACAGCAGATCCTGGCCGGCCGCCGGCAAGTAGGGCAGCAGCCCCTCGGCGGACCACGCGGTGGGCGTCGACGGATCAAACCCCGCCTCGCGCAGGGCTGTCGGCCAATCGGCCCGCAGATCGATCGGCACGGCATGATAACTGCCGGCCGGTTGAGCGCCACGCGCGGTCAGCACGTCAGCCTTGAACGCCAATACCTGCGGTTGGTCGATCTCGTAGATGGCGGTGCCCGTGACCCACGGCAGCCGCCAGGCACGGGCGTCCAGACCCGCGGCCAGAATCACGGCCTGGTCGATACCGTTGGCACCGGCGGCAATGAAGTACTCGTCGAACCATTTGGTGCGCACAGCGGAGTAGCCCGTGAACATCGGCAGTCGCGCGCCGATCACCGAGGAATCCCAGCCGCGCTTGACGGCGGCGTCGACGAAAGGTTGCGCATACCTGTCGGTGAACAGCGGGCAATCGCAATCGGATTCAGCGGCCCGCGCCATGGCCACACCCAGTGCCGTCGCGCCGACGCTCTCGGTGATGTCCCAGCTGTCGTCGTCAGTTCGCACCATGACCAATGTCCATTTCGCTTTTGCGGCAGTACTGAATGCGGCGACCGCGCTGTCCGACAAACCCAGGCTAGTGAAATTGCCAACCATCCGCTGGGCCGCAGGTGGGCGTGGTGTACTTCGAGTGCGATGAGCACCGATGTTGCAGTGGATGTCAATGCGGGCGTGGCAGTGCTCACACTGAACAGGCCCGAACATCTCAACGCCTACACCGCCGAGATGGGCGCCCTGCTGAGCGCGGCATACCGGGACTGCGACAACGACGACAACGTCCGTGCCATCGTGGTCACCGGCGCCGGACGGGCATTTTGCGCCGGAGCGGATTTCTCGGGCAGCGCCTCGCCGTTCGACTCCCCGCCCGACGACAGCGCGTTTTCTGCGTCACCGATCGACCCGGCCGCCTTTGAATTGCGTAAACCGGTGATCGCCGCCGTCAACGGTCACGCGATCGGGATCGGTTTGACCATCGCGCTGCAGGCCGACATGCGGATCGTCGCCGATGACGCCAAATACGGTGTGGTGCAGGTGCGTCGGGGCGTGATACCCGACTGCATGTCGCATTGGACACTGGCGCAGCTGACCAACCTCGGTGTGGCCGCCGAGGTGTTGCTCACCGGACGAACCTTCACCGGCGGCGAGGCCGTCGGCTGGGGTATCGCCAACCGAGCGCTACCCGCCGCAGAGGTTCTCGATGTGGCGATGGACATTGCTCGCGACATCGCGACCAACGTCGCGCCCATGTCGGCGGCACTGTGCAAGCGGCTGCTGTGGGACAGCGCGACCAACGGCTACACACCGCGGCAGGTCGCGTCGCTGGAAACCCAGCTGCACCATCGAGTGATGGGAACCGACGATGCTCGCGAAGGCGTCACCGCCTTCCTGGAGCGGCGGGCGCCGCGGTTCAGCGCGCGACTTTCGGCCGACTGGGCTCCGCTGCCCGAGCCGGAGATGTGAGCGTGCACATCGACGTAATTGCCGACGCACTCGGGTTCACCGAAGGCCCGGTGTGGCTACCCGACGGTCGGGTGGCACTCACGTCCATCAGCCATGGCTGTGTCTACATCGTCGACCCGCGCGACGGCGCGCTGGAGCGTATCGGTACCGGCGGCGGGCCAAATGGCTTGGCATGCAGCGCCGACGGGACGCTGTACGTGGCGCAAAACGGCGGAGCCTGGGGCGCAAGCGGTCCCGCTGAGGCGGGCGTTCAGGTGATCACCGGTACCGACGTCGAATACCTCGTCGAAGGATTGGGCGCACCGAACGATCTGATGTTCGGCCCGGACGGGCGACTATGGATCACCGACACTCGCGGCGAGTTCGACATCGGTACCCCAGACGCCGGATTGCCAGGCCATGTGTACGCGACCGATATCGACTCCGGTGAAACCCGACAGATCATCGACGACGGACCGGTATTCATCAACGGGCTGGGGTTCACCCGCGACGGCTCCAGATTGCTTGTGACAGCAACATTGTCGTCACAGCTGCTGTCTTATGACGTTGGCGCATACGGCTCGCCCGAACTTGTGCACACGTTCACCGACGGCTGGCCGGACGGGATGATGGTCAGCGCGCGCGGCGACTACTGGGTGGCGCTTACCGCCGGCGACAAGATCGGCATCGTCGACGGAGCTTCTGGCCAGCGGGCCGGGGAGATCGGCCTACCGGCCGGATCGCTGGTCACCAACATCTGCATCGGCGGTCAGCAGTCCGACGAACTATTCGTCACCGCGGCGCAAAGCCAGTCGCTGCTACGAATTCGGTTCGACGACAACGACCCAGAGCGTGCCCGGCTCAGGACGTGAGCAGTTCGGCCAGGGCTACGCCCAGGTTGTGCAGATTGGTTTCCAGCGAGTAGGTCCCGTCGACGGTCCAGTTGACGATGCCGCCGGATAGCGCACCAACGATGATGTCGGCCAACGTTTCCGCGTCGTGCCGCTCGCTGACCTCGCCGCGGGCCACGCCCTCTTTGACGAGCTCGACGAACGTGTCGTGCAGGTTGAACCCACGCTGGATGCCATAGCCACTGGCCGCCAGCATTTCCCCGATCATCTCCCGGTAGGTGTCACCGGATTTGACCAGCGCGACGGCGATGTCGTCGAACACGCCGATAAGCCGCACCGGGATTGCCTCGTCGCCGCGATCAAAGAAAACATCGTGCAGGTTGACCAGTCGTCGCTGCGCCAATGCGCGCATCATGTCTTGACGAGTTGCGAAGTGGTTGAAGAACGTCCGGTTGGCCACGTCGGCACGCTCGCAGATCTCCTCGATCTTGGTCGCAGCGACACCCTGAGCGAGGAAGAGGTCGAACGCGGCCGCGAGGATCTTTTCGCGAACCTCCTGCTTGCGCCGCTCTGTTCTGGTCACGTTGTCGCACAAAACTTCTCGGAGAGAGCCCACAGCTCTGCGGCATGGTCCGCGTCGTTCGCGTAGGGTGCGACCGCGTCGCTGACACCGCAGCTTTCCAGGTACTCCCCGCCCCGATCAGCCAGCTCAGGGCTTACCGCGGCCCACACCTGGGTGGCCGAGCCGTATTCCGGCGTGGTGAAGTCGAGGTAGCCGTCGGTGTGTTCGCCCCGTGCGGCTCCGCTCGCGACGGCATATTTGCGCAACTGCGAGAAGTCCGACTTGGACATGTACCGTGCCAGCGACGTGGCCACGGTTCCGGGATGCACGGCGTAGGAGCGGATTCCGAAGTCGCACAAGCGGCGGTCGGCCTCCTTCGCGTGCAGGATGTTCGCCGTCTTGGACGCGCCGTAGGCGGCGAATTTGTCGTATTCGCGATGCTCCCAGTTCGGATCGTCGATATCGACGTCACCCATGACGTGGCCACCGGAGGAGAGGATCACGATGCGTGCGCCCCCCGCGGCGGCGAGTTGTGGTGTCAGGAGCCGAGTGAATTCGAAGTGTCCGAGATGATTTGTGCCCAACTGTATTTCGAAACCATCCTGAGTGCGGCTGAACGGTGTGAACATGACACCCGCGTTGTTCATCAAGATATCGATGACCGGCGTGGCATCGTGAATCTTCCCGGCCGCGGTGCGCACGCTGGTCAGCGACGTCAGATCAAGCTGCACCGTCGCGGTCCTCGCGTCGGGCACCTCGGCATGTATCCACCGGTCCGCCTCGCCCAGGGCATCGGTGTTGCGGGCGGCCAGAATCACCCGCGCGCCCGCTGCGGCCAGCGCCCGGGCCGACTCGCGGCCCAGCCCCGACGACGCCCCAGTGATCACACATGTCTTGCCCGACAGGTCGATACCCTCGACGACGTCCAGGGCGCTGCGCGACTCGGTCATGCCGGCGCGAGCTTCCACAGCGGGATGACGACGCTAGCTTCGCATTCCTCGTCGACGACCCACTTGCACATGCGCCGAATCGGCTCGATGGCGTCCTGGGGTGCGGCGATCGCGACATTGCATGCGTAGCCCAAACTGGTCAGTCGTTGGGCACCGAACAGCGCCAACGTGTCTCGCAGTTGGCGCTTGAGCGATTCGGGATAGATGCCGATCGTCTGGGTATATGCGTTCACCGCGGCGGTCACCTTGTCGATGCTATCCACCGGCACGATGTTGGCAACGCGCCCCGACAGCATCGGCGAATAGTCGACGGGCTCGTCGAACTGGGAGACGACGATTGCGCCCTCGCGTTGCTCACCGCCGATTACGCGGTAGAAGTCGTCGTTCATCCGGGAGGACTCCAGGTGGTCGAGCAGTTCGCGGTTGGGGTAGCGCGGCGGGGTGCTCACAATGGCGGGCAGCGAAGTCAGCTCTCGATAGATCAATTCGCCCAACCGGTTCGCGTTCGCGAGGCCGTCGGCGTCGGTGCCGCTGAGCACGTAGATGACCCGCGCGTTGGCGCACCCCTCTTGGTTCGCGACGCCGATGTCGGTCGCGGCGCGGCGGGCCACTTCGCGCATTGTGTCGTCGTCAACGAACGCCTCCCGGCCGATGATCGTCGCGCTGCGCTTGGGATCCAGCGCGATGAGCTCCAAACCTGGCTGAATGTACCGGGTTACGTGCTTGACCGACGCGAGTCCACCCCACGCCACGATCTTCTCGATGTGATGCGGCTTGTAGAGGGTTTCCTCGACAGCTAAGTCGCCGCCCTTCCAATATCCGACCGCCAGATGCTTGGTGATCGGGTGGTTCGGCGCGACATCAGCAAGTGTGCGGGCGATGGCGATCGCGGTCAGCGGGTCGTTCGAAGGCGCCTTGATGATCACGTCCGATCGGGTGATCACCGACCGCAGGATGGTCACTGCCGACACCAATCCGCCGTTACCGGCCGGGATATGCAGCACTCGGGATCCGAACGCGCGCACACGTAGTTCGCGGCCGTCCCGCAAGGTGTGCGGCACCCATCCATTGAGGTAATTGAGCCCGACCTGGCTGTCGGCGATTTCGGTGACGTTGTCGCGGGAAAACAGCGGCCGCAGAATGCGATAGCTGTTCTGCATCATCTCCGGCGGCAGCACGTTGGCCACCAGCGAGGCTTCATAGGCCTCCTGCAGGTGAGCGTTCGAGTCGAAATCCAGTGCGTCGCCCAGGGCCTCGAGCACGTCGAGGATCTCGTCGAAGCTCAACTCGTAGAGGTCGCTCATGTCGGCCGGGCTCTTGAGCGGCAGTTGCTCCACGTATTCGCTCATGTCCGGCGCCTGGAACTGTGCGGCGCCCACCCGGGTATCGAAAGGCACGAGGTGATCGGTGATGACCCGCCCGCGCAGGAACAGTGGAACCGTGTAGGCGATCACAGTTCGATGCCCTTCATGAAGTTCACCGCTTCGTTGTGTACTTCTTGCGTTGCGGCGCAGGTAATCCGGTCGTCCTCGACGCCCTGCTTCTCGCTGTAGCGCATGATGCCGGGTTCGAACGCCACGCTGGCTTGCCCGCAAGGGCACTGCAGGTCCCAGTCGACGGTGACTTCGTCGCCAGAGATGACGCCGCCCCAGTGGGCGCGCAGGAGAATGTCGTAGACGGCGGCGCGGCCGGTCTGTACGCCGGTGCGGGGGAGCGGCTCGCTGGTCTCGGGATCGAGCACGAACGGGATAACCCACGGCGCCACGTGATAGCGACCCTCGCTGCAACCCCAGTGAAAGGTGCTGGATTCGGAGAAACCGTATCCGACCTGGATGCGATCGACGCCGAGGAAGTCCGTGATGACGCCCATGAAATCATCCGGCAGCGCAACGCCTTTCATTCCGCCACCGGTGAGGATCGCCGAGTCGGGTGAGAAGACATTGCGCACCCCGCGCTCAAGGCCGGCCTTGGCGATGTCATACATCAGGTGGTAGGTGCCGAGCATGAATACCCGCTTGCCGCGTAGTTGTTCGGTGATGCGGGTGAAGAACGCATCCATGTCCTGAGCCTGCCGTGCCTGCATGGCGATGAACTCATCTTTGCGGGCGGCCAGGGCCGGGTCGATCTCCAGTCGGTCGAGCTCGCCACGGGAGGCCGCCGCCCGCATCTTGGACGCAAGGAACATCAGATCGGTGTCGACCGCGAACGGGTAGAGCGCGTGGAATCTGGATTCGTCGCCGCCGGTGAAGCCGCGCTTGATCATGTTGGCGATGCGCAGATGACCCAGCTTGCCGTCGGCGAAGTTCGGCCACACCACATCGACTGACGGGTTGAGTTGTTCATCGGTGGGCTCGTGCCCGAAAGTCTGGAACAGGCAGATCTTCCACAGCACCATGCCGTCTGCGGCGCCGTGCTTGTCCTTGGGCAGGATCGAGATGGTGCCGGTGGTGCCGCTGGACGTGATGACTTCCAGCGGGGTTTGCGCGTCGAGGCGCTCGATCCATTCGTCGATCCCGGTGCAATCGGACGTGTCAACGGCGGACAAGTCGTAGCTGGTCAGCTTGTCTAGCCACTTGGTCATCAGGTCGAAGCGCTTCTTGTCGATGAGCGCGGCCGGATACGACTTGAATGCCGTGTGCGAAAAGAACAGCGGCACAACGTCGTTAAACTCGTTGACCGCGGTGATGCCGAGCCGGTCAGCCAGCTTTCGCAGCATCTCGATGCTCCGATAGTGCTGCTGAAAGCGGATGGCCATGGCCTGCCGTTGCAAGGATTCCAGCTCGTCGCGGTCGATGCTGTGCATCTGTGTGTAGGACTGACCGAAGAAGTTGATCGGGTCGTCCATGAATTCGGTCAGCGACTGCGCTGTCCTCTGCGTGACTGTCACCCGGGCAAGAGTAGACCCAAATTGCAGTAAGACGCAAGAGTGCAGTCAACTGCAATCAGTGGCCCGCTGGAGTCAGAACACGTTCAGTTGCCGAATGACCTCAAGGGTGCCCGGGTCGCCTTGTGCGTTGACGCCAACGGATTCCCAGCTGCCTCGTTGAGTGACCCAGCGGACGAACGCCGCTGCATCACAGTCGATCTGGCCGGCCACATCGCCATCGCCGATTTGTAGTGTCCGCCCATCGACGCCGGAGAGACGTACCTCGACCGCTTTGTCCATGCCGCGGAGAAGCTCGCTGTTCTGCTGCGGCAGCGCTGCCTCGATCCAGTCCAGCGTGGGCCCAAGGCGTAACTCGTCGGAGGACGGCGGTTCTCCGCTGAACGGACCGTCCGGCGCGAACAGGTCGTACCTGATGTGCACGTAGTGCTCAAAGGCGTAGGCAGTCGGCACGACTGACGCCGGGTACGTCCCGACATCGCCGAGCGGCACCTCAACGTCCTGGCTTTGCACTGCGGCGAGTAGCTGCAGCCCTCTCGCACTGGCCGACTCGTAGTCGGCCAGAATCTCGGCCGGAGTCATGGAGCGGCGCGACTCGACGTATAAGTCAGCGGCTCGTTCGGCCGGCAGTCCCGCCGAGTCGGGCAGTTTCGACATGTCCACGGCCAGCCAGAAACTGCACGCCATATGGGACACCAGATCCTGCACCGTCCAGCCCGGACACCCGCTGTCCTGTGACCAGACGGAGTCGTCGACTCCCCGGCACAGCGCCAGTAGCGCTTCGCGGTCGGCTTCAATGGCCTTCAGTGCTGAACTTGGCATCGTGGTGAACCTTTCCGGTTGATTGGGCTGTCTGATAGGACCGTCGGAACTCTATGGATTACGCTTGGACTACCTACATACGGTATGTACGAAGATACATACCGTATGTATGAAAGGCAACAGTTGATGGCAGCTACCCGTCGTACGCAGGCCGAGCGGGCCGCAGGGACGCGCGAGGCGCTTACCGTTGCGGCTCGTCAGCTCTTCGCTGAACACGGTTTCGCCGACGTCGCGCTCGAGACGATCGTGCGGGCCGCGGGCGTGACCCGCGGTGCTTTGTACCACCACTTCGCCGACAAGACCGAGCTGTTCGCCGCGGTCTTCGAGCAGGTCGAAGGGGAGCTGGCCGCGCGGATGGGCGAGGCAATCGTCGCGTCCAACCAGACTGATCCGGTCACGATCATGCGGCTCGGCGTCGACTTTTGGTTGGATGCCTCCTCCGATCCGGAAGTGCAGCGCATCGTGCTGGTCGACGCCCCGGCCGTGCTGGGGTGGGCGCGGTGGACCGAGATCGGAAACCGCTACAACATCGGCTTCGTGCGTGACCTGCTGGCCGGCGCCATCGAGATCGGGCGCATCCCGCCGCAGCCGGTCGAAGCGACCGCGCTGACCATGCTCGGGGCGATGCGTGAGGCGACCCTGTATGTGGCACGGGCCGAGGATCACGACCACGCCCGCCAAGAAGCCGGTGCTGTTATGAACCGACTCATGCAAGCGCTGAGCGCCGGCTGACTCAGTTGCCCGGCCGCCAGCCGAGCTGAAGGAGCAGTCCGAGGTCGTCGCGGACGGCGCGATGGCGACTGATCTGGCCGTCGGCGATCGTGAAGATGTGGACCTGCTTGTGCGCGATCGGCCGGCCGGTGGGCGCGATGCCGTTGAACGGTCCGGTGTGTCGGCCGGTCATGACTGCGGCGGCCATTACCGTGTCTGCTTCCGCGACGGTCTCCTGGAGCTCGAAACGCAGATCAGAAAACGCGTCGCGTAACCATCGGCTCGTTGCGAGAAAGCCTGCCGGGCCCTGCAATTGACGTTCGACGTCATCAGGATCGTCCTCGGCTTCCTCGTTCACGAAACTCGTGGCGATGATCTGCTCGGCCAGTTCCACATCACCGTTTTCGATGAGCCGGAATGACTGATGGGCAATGGCTTTCGTATCGAACATGCGGAAAGGCTAGGGCGACAGCGCCGGCGCGGTATTGGACGAAACGGACACGGGCAGCGCGGTCGGCGGCCCGCCCGTCAACGCCTGACATTCGTTGATCATGTGTGACTGGTCGGCATAGCCGGCCGCCGCCGCCAACTGCGACCAGCTGTCCTCGCCGCGGGACGCATAAATCATGTCCAGCAGATACTGAAAACGGAACACCCGGCCGAGTCGCTTGGGCCCGTATCCGACTGCGGCCTCGAAACGACGCCGCAGTTGTCGTTCACTCAGGCCGATCTCGGCTGCCAGCGTCGATACCCGGGTGTCGGGTTGAGCCCGAAGCAGACTGACCGCTCGCGCGACCGCACGGTCGACGACCGGGTCGGTGTGTGCGAAGTAGTCGGCGAGCGCATCCGCCAGTAGCGCTATCCGCTCCCGCGGGGTTGTCGCACCCAGCACGCTGTCCGCGAGCCGGGAGCCGGTGATTCCAAACGCCGAATCGAGCGGAAGTCGCCGGTTTGTGAATTCGCTTGCTGGGCAGCCGATCACCGCGGCAGCAGCTCCTGGCCGTAGTCGCAGACCGGCCAACACGTCGTGGTCGCCGGCGGGTGTGTCGAAGAAGGTGTTAGCCGGACCGGCGATCGTGACCACGCCTTCGGCGGTCATGAAGACGTCGACGCATCCATCGGGCATCACCCGTATCGAAAGAGCGGACGACCCCGATCGCAGCCAGCCGCATTCCACAAAAGGCCGGAGCCTCTCGTCGGGGCGAACCTCCCGGTACACCGTTTCATCCAAGCAACTGCGGTGCTGATCGTCCATACTCGCGCATATGAGTTCCCCCGCACCGCGAGCGGCGACGCCATCTACTACCAGCGCTCGGTATAAGGGTCAGCGCTCGGTGGCGAAGGCACGCAGTGACGCGAGCTGAGCAGGATCCAGTGAGGGACGAACGTTTTCGCGTGCGGCCGCGACGTCGGCGGCGGTGATCTCCGCGGCGTCGACCGAGCGCCGCATGGCGGTAAGCGCGGCCTCGCGCAACAGCGCCACGCAGTCCGCGGCGCTGTACCCGTCCAAGTCGGCCGCCAACGCGTCGAGGTCCACGTCGCGCAGCGGAATCGACTTGCCCGCGGTGCGCAGGATGTCCACCCGCGCTTGCGCGTCCGGCGGCTCGACGAACACCAGCTTCTCCAGCCGGCCGGGGCGCAGCAGCCCCGGGTCGATCAGTTCCGGCCGGTTGGTGGCGCCGACCACCACGACATCACGCAGCGGTTCGATGCCGTCGAGCTCGGTCAGCAGCGCCGCCACCACCCGGTCGGTGACGCCGGAGTCGAAGCTCTGCCCGCGCCGCGGCGTCAACGCGTCGATCTCGTCGAGGAAGACCAGCGACGGCGCGGAGTCCCTTGCCCGGCCGAATAGTTCGCGTACCGCCTTCTCCGAGGAGCCGACCCACTTGTCCATCAGCTCAGACCCTTTGACGGCGTGTACCGAAAGCCGCCCGGTGCTGGCCAGCGCACGGACCACGAAGGTCTTGCCGCAGCCCGGCGGGCCGTAGAGCAGCACGCCGCGCGGCGGCTGGACCCCCAGCCGGGCGAAGGTGTCGGGATGCTGCAGCGGCCACAGCACCGCTTCGGTGAGCGCCTGCTTGGTAGCGGTCATGTCGCCGACATCGTCGAGGGTGACCGATCCGACCGACACCTCCATGGTTGCCGATCGCGACAACGGCCGGATCACCGTGAGCGCGCCGGCCAAGTCGTCTTGGGTGAGCTTCGGCGGGCTGCCGTCGGAGCTCGCTCGCGCCGCGGCGCGCAATGCCGCCTCGCGTACCAGCGCCGCCAGATCGGCGACCACGAAACCCGGTGTACGGTCTGCGATCTCGCTCAGGTTGAGATCGTCGGTGGGCACCTGATGCAGCAGGCTCTGCAGCAGCGCGATGCGGGTCGGCGCGTCGGGCAGGCTGAGTACCAGTTCGCGGTCGCACAGGTCCGGGGCGCGCAGCCGCGGGTCGAGGTTCTCCGGTACCGCCGACGTGACGATCACCGCGACCTTGGCGGCGGCGACCGCTCTGCGTAACTCGGCCAGGATCAGCGTCGCAACCGGCTCGGCGGTGACCGGCAGCAGCGCGTCGATGTCGGCGATCAGCAGCACTCCGCCGCCGTCCCGAACTCTCGCGACCGCCGCGGCCACCCGCTGCAAGCGGTCGTCGGCGGCCAGCGCACCGACCTCCGGGCTGTCGAGTTCCACCAGGCGTCGGCCTGCGCAGACCGCGCGCACCAGCGCGGTCTTGCCGACGCCGGCCGGACCCGACACCAGCACACCCAAATTGGTTGCAGCGCCTAAGGTTTGCAATAGGTGCGGTTCGTCGAGTGCCAGCTTGAGCCACTCGGTCAGCTTGGCCGCCTGCGCGCTGACGCCCTTGAGGTCGCTTACGGTGAGCTGTAGCGCCTTAGCTTCGACCTGCTCAGGCTGCGGCGCGCCGTCGTCGACCGCAACGCCGTTTCCCCACGTCACCAACGAGTTCGGTTGCACGCTCACCGGCCCGGTCGGGTCTACCCCGGTGACCGTCAACAGCTCAGACGTCCAACTGATACCCACCGCCGAGGCCAGCGCACGGGTCGCCGCCGACGTCGAGGTGCCAGGACCCAGGTCGCGTGGCAGCAGGGACACCGCGTCGCCGACGGTTAACACCTTGCCTAGCAGGGCTTGTCGTAGCGTTGTGGACGGGACCGACTGGCTGGCTAACGTCGAGCCGCTCAGGGTCACCGACCGGGCGCCGTACACGGTGGCCGCGGCGACGATCACCGCGGTGTCCTCGCTCAGCCCCGCGTTGGACAGCGTCACGTCGTCGAGGAGCACGGTGCCGATCGGGGTCTGCGGGCCGGCCATGCCCGCGACCGCCGTCGTCGTGCGCGACCCGGTCAGCGACACCGCATCCCATTCCCGAATGCCAAGGGCGGCAATGGCATTGGGGTGCAGTCGGATCACGCCGCGGCGAGAGTCGACGGCCGAGGTGTTCAGCCGAGCTGTCAGTGTGAGCCGGGCGGGTGACGTCATGTACGGCCGGTGGGCCTGCGCAGTCGCAGTCGCGCCATCGATCGGCGGTTGGGCTGCGCCCGCCGGATCGCACGCCGGGTGGCGCGCCGCTGCTTGGGTTTCTCACCCCACGCTTCGGGGTGTGCCTCGAGCCAGTGATGGCTGCGCACCGAGAACGGGATGTAGCAGAGGTAGGCGACGATGATCACCATGATCAGGATGTAGGGGAACAGGAACGCGGCGGCCGCGACGATGGTCAGCCCGGCCAGCAACAGCGCGGCCAGGTTCGGTGGCACCGAGACGGCGTGCATCTTGCGCATCGGGATCCGGCTCACCAGCAGCATCGAGCAGGCCACCAGCCATGTGCAGACGAACCACGGCGACGTCCACCAGCCCGCGCCGAACTGCAGCTTGGCGGCCAGCGGGCCGAGTGCGCAGATCGCGCCGGCCGGCGCCGGCACCCCGACGAAGAATTCCCGCGCGAACGACGGCTGGCTGGCGTCGTCGAGCAGCGCGTTAAACCTGGCCAGCCGCAACACGATTGACACCGCATACAGCATGACCACTACCCAGCCCGCCGCCAACGCGGGCAACATCGACACGTAGACCACCACTGCGGGGGCCACCCCGAAGTTCACCGCGTCGGCCAGCGAGTCGATCTCCTCGCCCATCCGTGACTCGGCATCCAGCGCGCGCGCCACCCGTCCGTCGAGTCCGTCGAGGATTGCGGCTGCGGCGATCAGCGCGATCGCCACGTGAGGCTGACCCTCCAGAGCGAACCGGATCGAGGTCAGCCCGGCGCAGATCGCCAGCACGCTCATCGAGCTGGGCAGGATGCGCAGGTTGACCACTCGCCTGCCGCGCGGCCTAGTAATCACCGCAGCTGCGCCAACACCGTCTCGCCGGCCACCGCACGTTGACCGATGCTGACCGACACTTCGGTGCCGGCGGGTAGATAGGTGTCCAGTCGCGACCCGAATCGGATCAGGCCATAGGTGTCACCGATCGAGAGTTTGTCGCCCGCACGAACGTCGCAGACGATTCGGCGCGCCAACAGACCCGCGATTTGCACGGCGATGATCTCCACGCCGTCCTCGGTGCGGATCCGTACGCTATTGCGTTCGTTGTCGTCACTGGCCTCGGGGAGGTCGGCCGAGCCGAACAGACCCGGCCGGTGCTGCACAGCGATCACTTCGCCGCTCACCGGCGCTCGTTGCACGTGAGCGTCGAACAGCGACAGGAAGATGCTGACTCGGGTTAGTTCGGCGTCACCCATCTCCAACTCGGGCGGCGGGGCGGCCGATTCGATGAGGCACACCAAGCCGTCCGCGGGTGCGACGACAACGCCGGCCCGAGTCGGCGGCACCCGCGGCGGGTGCCGGAAGAAGCCGGCACAGGCCCCGGCGGCCAGCAGGCCGATCCGGCGCAGCCAACGGGAGCGGCGGCCGACCAGGGCCAGGCCCAACCCCGCGGAAATGAACGGGAACCCGGCCGGGTGGACGGGCGGAACGGTCGAGCGCACCAACGACAGCAGATGTTGCGGGCTGACCGTCTGGTTTTCGTCGGTCAAGCGGGGACGTCGTGCCACGCGGTTATCTTACGGAGCCGTCGGCGGCCGTCAGACCGGATACGTGACGCCGGTCAATTCTTCCGAGACGGTCCACAGCCGCTGCTGCAAGTCTTCGTCGTGCGATTGTGCGCTCGAGGAAACCAGCTTGGGGTGTCCGCGCTGCTCACCCAGGCCGTCGGGGCCGTAGTACTGCCCGCCTTCGACGTCCGGGTCGGTGGCGGCGCGCAGCGTGGGCAGGGCGCCCATCGCGGCGCCCTGGAAGAGCAGGCCGCCTGCCACTGCGAACAGCGGTTTGATCAGCGTCGGCACGTTGCGGCCCAGCTCGGTGCTGGACGCGCCGGGGTGGGCGGCCACCGCGATGGTGTTCTTCCGGTGACCCGCCAGTCGGCGCTGCAGCTCGTAGGTGAACAGCAGGTTGGCCAGCTTCGACTGCCCGTAGGCGGCATACCGGTCGTAGCGGTGTTCCCATTGCAGATCGTCGAAGTGGATGGCGGCGCGGATCCGGTGGCCCATGCTGCTGACCGTCACCACCCGCGAACCGCGGACCGGCAGCAGGTTGTCGAGCAGCAACCCGGTCAACGCGAAGTGGCCGAGATGGTTGGTGCCGAACTGCATTTCAAATCCGTCGGCGGTGAGCTGCTTGGGAGTCCACATCACCCCGGCGTTGTTGATCAGCAGGTCGATGCGCGGGTAGGACTTGCGCAGCGCCGCGGCGGCGGCGCGCACCGAGGCCAACGAGCTGAGGTCGAGTTCCTGCAGCGTGACGTCGGCGTCCGGACAGGCGGCGACGATGCGGGCCAGCGCGAGGTTACCCTTCTCCAGATTGCGGACCGCCAAGACGACGTGGGCGCCGGTCTGGGCCAGTGCGGCGGCCGTGTGGTAGCCGAGCCCGGTATTTGCGCCGGTGACAACGGCGACGCGGCCGCTCTGGTCCGGTATGTCGACCGTGGTCCATTTGCCGTTCGAGCTCATGCCCGAAGACGATACTCATCGGAAGATCGTTGTCGCCGTGTCGGTGCAATCCGCTGTCACCTCGGTGGCATTCTCGATGACGTGGACAACCGCACCCCTGGCCCGCCGGTCGCCGGCTTGGTCGATCCCGCCCATCCGCCCAGCCGGCGCGCGCCGCTGCGATGGGCGATCGGCGGCGTCATTCCGTGGCTGCTGCTGGCGGCCGGTCAAGCGGTGTGGCTCGAATTCGACAAGCGAATGCCGTGGCTGCACATCCTGCTCGGCGTCGTCACCGCGCTCGGCGCGTTGATCTCGTTGGCTGTCGTGCCGATGTGGCGATATCGGGTGCACCGGTGGGAGATTGGTCCGCAAGCGGTGTACACCCGCACCGGATGGCTGGTGCAGGAAAGGCGCATCGCGCCGATCTCGCGGGTGCAGACCGTCGACACCTACCGTGGCCCGTTGGACCAGTTGTTCGGCCTGGCCAACGTCACCGTCACCACCGCCTCCTCGGCGGGTGCGGTGCACATCGTCGCGCTCGACGTGGACGTCGCCGACCACGTCGTCGCGCAATTGACCGACATCGCAGCGATCGGTGCCGAGGACGCAACATGACGATCGCCGCTGGGCCGCCTCAAATCGCCTGGCAGCGGCTGAGTCCCAGGATGCTGCTGGTTCACCCGGTGCACGAACTGCTGCGCGAACTCCCATGGCTGATCGGGGCGATCGTGCTGGGTTCGACCACCGGCAACCAGTCCTGGACGGTGGCTGTGCTCGCGTACACCGTCGTGATCGGCGTGGCGCGCTGGTACACCACCAGTTACCGCATCGACGCCGACCCGCAGTCGGGCCAACTGCAACTGCGGGCCGGTCTCTTGCAACGCAAGGTATTGTCGGTGCCGCTCAACCGGATTCGGTCCGTGCAGAGCGATGCGCGGTTGCTGCATCGCCTGATGGGCTTGGCCGTGGTGCGAGTGAACACCGGCCAAGAAGCCAAGGGCGAGAACGGATCCGGGGTTTTCGAGCTGAATGCCGTTCTGGCCGGCGAGGTGCCCCGGCTGCGGGCGATTCTGCTGGCCGACTCGGCGCAGCAAGTCGATGCGCCGACCGCGGAGCCCTCGGCGGCCGGCGCGGTGCTGGCTCGCTGGCAGCCGTCGTGGCTGAGGTATTCGCCACTGAGTGTGTCCGGCCTGCTGTCGCTGGCCGCCGCGGCCGGTGTGGTGTACGAGAGCGGATTCGTTGGGCCGCTGCAGCATTCGCGACTAGCCGAGTCAGCGCTCGCCGCTGCTCAGCGGTTGGGGACGGCGAGCACCGTCGAGATTGTCGGCGGGGTGATTCTGCTGGCTTCGGTGTTACTCGCGGTGCTGAGGTCGCTGCTCACCTATGGAAACCTGGTGCTGCTGCGTCAGGCGGACGTTCTGCATTTGCGGCACGGCCTGTTGCGTCTTCGTGAGCGGGCCTACGACATGAGCAGGCTGCGCGGCGGAACGCTGCGGCAACCGTTGCTGGTGCGTGTGTTCGGTGGCGCCCGCCTGGACGCGGTGATGACCGGTGTGCACGGCGCCGGTGAGGCGTCGGTGCTGCTGCCGCCGTGTCCGGTGTCCACCGCCGAATCGGTACTGATCGAGCTGGTCGGCGATCGGGATGTCGTCACCGGGCCGCTGCGCGGTCACGGCCGCCGGGCGGCGACGCGACGCTGGACACGGGCGTTGGGGCTTCCGGTCGTGATCGGTGTCGCGCTGGCGTTAATGAGCCTGGTTGCGGGAAAATCCGTTGTGCCCCTTTGGGTGTGGTCGGCATGGATCGCGGTCACAGCGTGGTGTGCGTTGCTGGCCGCCGACCGGGTGAGCGCGCTCGGGCATCGGGTTCACGATGGCTGGTTGGTGATCCGGGCCGGCAGCGTGGAACGACGCCGCGACTGCCTCGCGACCGCGGGCATCATCAGCTGGACCGTGCGGCAGTCGCCGTTTCAGCGCCGGGCCAGGGTCGCGACCCTGGTGGCGGCCACCGCCGCGGGCGTCAAGCGCTACCCGTTGATCGACGTGCCGGAAGATCTGGTGTGGGCGGTTGCGGCAGAGGTGTCGCCGTGGGTGGCCGAAAGTATCTGGGCGGTCCGCTAGGTCCAATGGCGCCGACCCGCTGTACTCGGCTACGCCGAGTTTGCGATCGTCGCTATGCGCTCAGCCCGCGCACCGCCTCGATGCGGGCCGCGAGCTGTTCGCTGGTGGCCGCGGCCACTGGTGGGCCGCCGCAGATTCGGCGCAATTCATTGTGGATCCAACCGTGCGGCTTGCCAATTCGATAGTGCGCCGCTGTTACCAACGCATTGAGTTCGCGACGGAGGTCACGCAGTTGTCCGTGCCGGGTAACCGGCTCGGATGCGGCGGCGCGGCGGTCGAACTGCTGCTCCTGGTGGCGGCGCAACAGGTCGCGCATCTGCCCAGGATCCAAAAGCCCTGGGATGCCTAGGTAGTCGGCCTCTTCGTCGCTGCCGGCGGGAGTCGCGGTGCCGAACGATGAGCCGTCGAAGATGACCTGGTCCAGTTCGGCGTCGGCGCCCAGCGACTCGAAGTTGTTCTCGATCTCGGACGGCTCGTCCTGACGACGTTGCGCCTCGGCCAGCTCGTCGGTCTCCCGATCCGGTTGTCCGAGAACGTGATTGCGCTGCGCCTCCAATTCGCTGGCCAGCAGGAGAAGTGTCGGCACCGACGGCACGAATACGCTCGCGATTTCACCGGGTCGCCGGGAGCGGACAAACCGGCCGATCGCCTGGGCGAAGAACAGGGGAGTGGAGGCGCTGGTGGCGTATACGCCGACCGCCAGCCGCGGCACGTCGACACCCTCCGACACCATGCGCACCGCGACCAGCCAGCGGCCGGTGCCTGCAGAGAACTGCGCGATGCGCCGCGAGGCACCAGGATCGTCGGAAAGAACGACAGTGGGCTCCTCGCCGGTAATCCTTTGCAGGAGAACAGCATAAGCCCGGGCAGCTTGCTGGTCCGACGCGATCACCATCCCGCCGGCATCAGGAACGCCGCCGGCCCGTAGCTGTCGCAGCCGGGTATCGGCCGCGGTGACGACCGCGGGCATCCACTCGCCGGTCGGGTCCAACGCGGTGCGCCAGGCCCGGGCGGTGTGCTCGGCGGTGGCCGGCTCACCGAGCCGGGCGGAGTACTCCGCACCCGCGCTGTCGCGCCATCGGGTCTCTCCGGAATAGGCCAGGAACACCACCGGGCGCACCACGCCGTCGGCGAGCGCGTCGGTGTAGCCGTAGGTGTGATCGGCCTGCGACCGCAGCAGGCCGTCGGCGTCGGGCTCGTACCGGACGAACGGAATCGCGGCATCGTCGCTGCGAAACGGCGTGCCGGTCAACGCCAATCGGTGCGTGGCGTCGCCGAACGCTTCCAGGATCGCGTCGCCCCAGCTCTTGGCGTCGCCGCCGTGGTGGATCTCATCGAAGACGACCAGCGTCCGTCTGCCCTCGGTGCGCACCCGGTGACGGGTCGGATGGCTGGCCACCTGTGCGTAGGTGACGACGACGCCGTGGTATTCCGCCGACGTGTGTGCGGCGGAGTTACTGAATTTCGGGTCCAGCGCGATGCCGTCTTCGGCCGCCGCCTCGGCCCATTGCACCTTGAGATGTTCGGTGGGCACCACCACGGTGATCGCCTCGATGGTAAGGTCCGCCAGCAGCTCGGCGGCGATGCGCAGAGCAAATGCGGTCTTACCCGCACCGGGAGTGGCGACCAGCAGAAAGTCACGTGGTTTGGCGGTTAAATAGCGCACCAACGCTCGCCGCTGCCAGCCCCGCAAAGCCCGGGTGCTGGGCGCTTCAACTGCCCGCACCCGGAAACTCCTATCTGGTCGAGATGCAGTCTAGGGCAACGGCATCGGGGCACGCATCTCCCCAGCAAGGCGGCGAGTCGTGGCAGCCCTCTAGTGCGGCGTTCACATTTTTGACATCGTCAGATCGATGATTACCGGATTGGCCCACAGCGGCGTTTGCGTACCCGACTGCGAAGCGGCGGTGGCGTTCTATCGCGACGTGCTAGGACTACGCGTGCTGTCGCCACCCTACGTGATGGCCGGTGACGCGATTCGCGACGACATGGGCCAGCTGGTGTCCGATCCCACCATGAAGGCGGCCATCGTCGGCTTCGAGGACGACGGCGATCGGGTCCTCGAGGTGATCGAGTATCTCGGCGTCGCCGGCGGCGATCAGCGCAGCGCCGCGGCCCTAACCGACCATGGCTTGTCGCACGTCGGGCTGGTCTGCGAGGACCTCGACGCCACCCGGGCCCGACTCGAGGCCAACGGGGTCCGCTTTCTGGTCGATGGCATTGCCGACGTGGCGCGGGTCCGCACGACATGGTTCGTCGACCCGTGGGGTGTGGTGTTCATCCTCGTCGAGAAGAGCAAGCCGCAGCGTCCCTACTTC
>Ga0302324_100009171_pt1 | contig 20749 bp, 14 predicted proteins | sample Palsa_T0_1_FD_201949 | JGI IMG/M metagenome (GOLD analysis project Ga0302324, IMG submission 201949) | Peat permafrost microbial communities from Stordalen Mire near Abisko, Sweden - Palsa_T0_1 | ecosystem: Environmental > Terrestrial > Soil > Palsa > Peat permafrost | place: Sweden: Abisko...
CGCGGGCGATTAATGCTGTCGTTGACTGGAAATGGTGGATTACTGAAATGAAACCGGCAGGCAGGGTCTCGAGTGTTTTGCGTATTGCGCTCCGCGTGATTGCCGACTTCCTCATTGTGCAGACGGCTATGCTCGCTGCATTAATGATAGTCGCGCTGCAGTACCAGGCCGGGTCCGACCAATCCGTGCGCATAGGATTGGCCGAGCTACGCCACTATTACTTAACGTTGTTTTTGCCGCTGTCAATCCTGTTCCCCTGCTTTTATGCTATCAGCGGCTTGTATACGACCTCCCGCACTTACAGCAAAGCGTTGGCGCTTCGAAGGGCTGGATCGAGCGCCGGCATTGCGGCGCTGGGCATGTTATCGGCGAGTTTCCTACTTCCGCACTCCGAAACTCTGCCGCGCATCGCGGCACTGATCTTCTCGGGTTTGGTGATTGTCGGAACGCCCGGCATCCGGTGGCTGAAGCACACGCTCTTCGAACACGAAAAGGCAGAGCGGCCCGCGGCCGCGCCGCGCGGGCAAGTGGTGTTAGTCGTAGGCGGCGCGGGTTATATCGGATCCATTGTGGTGCGCACGTTGCTGAAGCGTGGATTTCAAGTGCGCGTGCTGGATAGCCTGGTCTACGGTGCGTCGGCTATTGAAGAGGTTCTGGATCACCCGCGGCTGGAGTTCATCCGGGGCGACTGCCGCAATATACAGGATGTGGTAGGAGCTATACGCGGCGCAGGTGCGGTGATCCACTTAGCGGCCATCGTCGGCGACCCGGCCTGCGATCAGGACCACCAGACCGCGCAAGAAATCAACTACGCCGCTACCCGCATGATGATCGAGATTGCCAAGGGCGAAGGCGTACAGCGATTTATTTTCGCATCGAGTTGCAGCGTCTATGGAGCATCCGAGCAGATCATGGACGAAAACTCGCAGGTGCAGCCGATCTCGCTCTATGCCGATACGAAGGTCGATTCGGAGCAGGCGCTCTTGGCGGCAGCGGCGCCTGGCTTTCATCCAACTATTCTGCGCTTCGCCACTATCTTCGGGCTATCGCCGCGCCCGCGATTCGACCTGGTGGTCAACCTGCTCACCGCCAAGGCCATTAAGGACAAGGTAATTACTATTTACAACGGCGAACAGTGGCGGCCGTTCCTGCACGTGGCTGACGCGGCTGCCTCCATCGTGCAGGTGTTGGAAGCACCGGTGGCGCTGGTCGGGCGCCAGATCTACAACGTAGGCGACAGCCGGCTGAACTACAGATTGACGGATATGGCCGAGAAGCTCGTCAAGGTTTTCCCCCACACGCGCGTCGAGCATATCGAGAACTCGGACCGCCGCAGCTATCGGGTGTCTTTTCAAAAGATCAAGGGCCACTTAGGATTTTCCTGCTCTAAGTCGCTGGAAGATGGGATCCAGGAAATCAAGGCTGCCTTCGAAAGCGGCCAGATATCCGATTACAGCGCGGCTTTGTACAGCAATGTCAAATATCTCAAGTTACACGGCAGCCCAGTGCAGAACAACAAGCTCGGATCTTTAGTTATGGCGGCGCTGGCGCAGAAGGCGTAACCCAGTCATGATTCAGCACGAATTGCCGCCCGCCATATCGGTAATCGTTCCGGCGCTGAACGAGCAGAGCGTCATCGGCCAATGCTTGGCCTCGCTGACGCGGCAGAAGCTGCCGGCGGCACGTTTCGAAGTGATCGTGGTGGATAACGGCTCGCGCGACCACACGCGGGAGATCGCGCGGAGCTTTTCCGATTCGCTCTCCGTAAAGGTATTGGAGCGAGGGGGAGTGCGCATTTCGGCTTTGCGGAATTTCGGCGCGGCCATGGCCAGGGGCGGCGTGCTGGCGTTTCTGGACGCCGATTGCGTGGCGCCGCCTCACTGGCTGCTGCAGGTGGTGGATCTGATGCGGGCGGACGATGCGCGAATTGTCGGCGCGCAATATCGAATCCCGGCGGACTCCTCCTGGGTCGCCAGAGCTTGGTATGGCGACTTATGGAAGATGAAGGACGGCCTGGTCTCGTACGTACCCGGCGGCGACCTGATTGTGAGCCGCGAGTTGTTCGTGAATTTGGGCGGGTTTGACGAAACCATTGTGACCAGTGAGGACTGTGAGTTCTGCGCAAGGGCGGCTGCATCGTCGGTGCCGGTCGTAGCGGTACCTTCGCTCAGTGTCGTGCACTTAGGCACGCCGCAAACACTGGAGGGATTCTACCGCAAGCAGTCCTGGCACGGCGCCAATGTCCACAGGGTTTTCATGCGCGACGTGGTTCATTCCAAGTCCCGCAAGGCGATGCTTTTTGCCGTTTACATGCTAGCCGGTATGGTCGCGGCGGTTGCGGGTGCAGCCGCTGGGGTCGTCTTTGGAAGCGCGGCGGCGGCGCTCGCGGGGGCTGTTTTTCTGGCGATGGGGCCGTTGGCGCTGGCCGCGCACGCCTGCATGGAGCGCCGGAAGTGGAAATACCTACTTCCGCTTGCGCTCTTGTATGCAGCTTATGGATTGGCCCGCGCTATGTGCTTATTAGGCGTGGGCGGCGACCGTAAACCGCGCACGGTTGGGCCGGCGCCTCACGGAGGGCCTGCTACGGACCTCGCCGGCTAAGCGGGCGCATTCATGTCACTTCATTTTGGCGCGGAAGGATCGCTCGGATCGCTCTTGTATTTGGGCGCGATTGTCGCCGTACTTGCCAGCATCTTCTGGCGGCCTATCGTGGGTATCTTCTATCTGGCGCCGCTGATTCCCCTGCAGACAGCCCGGTATCGTCTCAACGACTTTCCGCTGGGCGCCAGTGTCATCGGCATTGTCTTGCTGGCAGTGGCACTGGGTATCATGCGGCGGAAGCAGCCGGTGTTTCCCAAAACACCGTGGACCACTCTGCTCGGCATCTATGCAGTGTTTACTTTTGTATCGCTGATTCTAGGATCGCTGTATCTGGGCGCGCCATTCCCTCTTCCCGGGAACGAGCGTTTTGCCAACTGGATGGAATATATGATGATGCCGGGCCTGCTGCTGCTGGTCGCGGCCGCGGCGCCCAGCCGCTTGCAGATGAAGGGCATCATCATCATGATGTGCCTGGCTGTACTGGCGCTTGACCGGAACTTTCTGAGCACGGTGGCGGGCCGCGACTTCTCCGCCTTTTCTTACGATCTGCGCGACGCGGGCAGTATGGGCTACGCCGGCATTAATGGTATGGCCGCTTTCGAAGCGCAATTCGTAACGTTGCTTTTGGCGCTGGCTGCCTTCGAAAAGAGCTTTTGGTTGAGGCTCGCATACTATGCCCTCGCCGGTCTTTCGGCAGTCTGCCTGATGTACAGTCTTTCCCGCGGCGGTTATGTGGCGGTGCTGGCCGGCTGGCTGTTCCTGGGCCTGGTGAAGAAGCGCTGGATGCTGGTAGCGCTGATCGTCTTCATTTTTACCTGGACCACGCTGGTGCCCAACGCGGTTCGCGAACGCGTCACCATGACTTACGACGCACAGGGCGGCGGGCTCGATCACTCGGCGGAAACTCGCATCACGCTGTGGGAAGACGCCATGCAGGTCTTCGACGCCAATGTCATTGTAGGCTCGGGATTCAATACCTACGCCTTCATGCACCGGGTAGGCAATTACCAGGACACGCATAATTTCTTTCTGAAAGTGTTAGTGGAAACCGGAATTTTCGGGCTGTTTCTATTTCTTTGGCTGCTTGGCAAAACCTTTAAAGTTGGACTGGAATTTTCCAAGCACGCCAAGGATCCGTTCTATGCCTCCCTGGGACTGGGTCTGGCGGCCTGGATCGTGGCCGCCTTTACGGCGAATCTGTTTGGCGACCGATGGTCGTTTCTGCAGGTGTGCGGTTATATGTGGGTGATCGCCGGCATGGTGGCGCACGCGCGCACGCTGGAAGAAGCCAAGACCGAAGAAACCGATCCCGCAGAAGATGTAGAACTGACGCTGCCGGACGACGCCGTCTTAGCGTAGGTTGGCAGGCGAGTGGGGCAGGCCCTCGGCCTGCGCGGTCCCTTGGACCCGCTTGTTGCCCGGAAATCGAGCCCTTGCTATGGAAGATGGCGGCCTAAGATGCCGCCGCAGGCCGAGCGCCTGCCCCACCAAAACAATGTTTGTATCGCGCGCAGTCGGCAGTGAGATGAAGAAGCTGATCCAGCATTCGTCTCACTATCTGGCGGGTTTGTTTGGCGGCCTGGCAATCGGGTTCATCTCTTTTCCGATCTTTACCCGGGTTTTCACCGTCGCCGACTACGGCATGATCGACTTCATCCAGAAGATCCTGCTGGTGCCTACCGCGCTCTCCAAGGCCGGAATGCAGAACTCGGTGCTCCGGTTCTATAACGAAAAGGAATTCTCCGCAGATCGCGAATCCGCCAAACGCTATTACTCGACCATGCTGCTGGGCGTAGCAGCCATGGCTGTGGGCATCACGCTGGTCTTTCTGGTGGCGGTGAAGTTCCTGCTGCGGAACCTGGTGGACGGCCCGCTGGCCACGCTGCTTTGCTTCGCATCGGCGTTAATACTGCTGCGCGCGGTCGAATCCATTCTTCTGTCGTTCTTGCGAATTGAGGAGCGTACGGCGGCGTATAACGCGGCGTCGGTCCTGATGAAAGCGGCCACGGTCGGCACGGTACTGGCATTTTTGCCCTGGCTTGGCCGGTCCGTACACACGTACTTATCCGCGACAATGGCCGCGGAAATCGCGATTGTTGCGGTCTTAGTGGCTTTCCTGTTCCGCCGCAGGCTGCTGAGCGCCGTGAGTTTCGATCGCACACTCTTCCGGTCCGCCGTTGGATTTGGCCTGCCTTTGGTCTTCTATGAATTGGCCGGCGTCATCCTGTTGACCGCCGACCGCGCCCTGGTCCGGCACTACTTAGGAGCCGAAGCGCTGGGCTATTACTCGGTGGCCTACGGCTTATCGCAGTACGTGAACGATTTGATGACAGTGCCTCTCGGCCTCGCCATTCTGCCTATCTACCTGCGGCTATGGTCGTCGGAAGGACGCGACAAAACCACGGAATTTCTGCATGTCTCGCTGGACTTCTATTTGATGGCGGCGGCCGGCATTTACATGCTGGTTACGCTCGGCTCGCACGACGCGTTGTTACTGCTGGCGTCGCCGAAGTATCTGGGCGCCGACCGTTTGATTCCTTATCTGGTGGGCGGTCTGCTGATCTACACCACGCATGTCTTTCTATGCGCCGGTCTACTGATCAAAAAGAAGACCACCGTCATGGCCGGCGCGATAGTCTGTTCCACCGCGCTCAATGTTGCCTTGAATTGTCTGCTGCTGCCGAAGCTCGGACTGCAAGGTGCGGCGGTTGCCCTGCTGTTCACGCACATTTGCACTATTTTGCTGTTGTGGCTTGCGTCGTCGCGCATCCTGCCGATTGGAGTGCGCGCCGGTTCCCTGGTGAAATATGGCAGTGCCGGGCTGGCGGGCTGGGCGGCCGCCGCGCCCATGGCGATTCAGTCGCACCTGCTGAACGCCGTGGCGCGATGCACGGTGGGTTTGTGCGTGTATGTCGCCATCCTCTTCTTGCTGGATGCGAGGTTGCGCGCGTTGCCCGGCTATCTGCTGCGCAGCCGGAGGGACCAACCGGCCATCGTTCCAAGCACGGAGCCCGAAGAGGAGGCCGTCTGCCAGTAGCACTTCCAATTCGAGAGCCGCGCGTGAGCGTCATAGTGCCGGCTTACAACGCGGCAGCCTATCTGCCGTTTGCGCTTGACAGTATCCTCAGTCAATCCTACACAGCCTGGGAGATTGTGATAGTGGACGATGGCAGCACGGACAACACCCGCGCAGTGGCCGGCTCCTACCGGCAAAAGCTGGGGGATAAGTTGCAGTACATCCACCAACCTAACCGCGGCCTGCCGGCCGCACGCAACACAGGGATGCGGGCCGCGCACGGCGAGTTCATCGCTCTGCTGGATGCGGACGATGTGTGGCTGCCGCATCGCATGGAGCGCGGCGTGCAAGCGATGGACAACGATCCCCAAACCGGATTGGTGCACGCCAGAGTGGTCCGCATCGATGCCCAGGGAAGCGTCATTGGCCAACTTTCCGTCGCTCCTAAGCATCTGTCGGGAAATATCGCGCACTATATCTACACGCGCCGCGCCCACATTGTCTGTCCCACGGTGATGTTCCGGAAGAGTTGTCTGGAGACAGCCGGCTGGTTCGACGAATCCATGCGCGCCACCGAGGACCGGGATCTGTGGTTTCGAATTGCCTTGCACGCGAAAGTTACTTACATCGACGAAGTGCTGGCGTACTACCGGCTCTCACCGTCGTCCATGACTTCCGACCTGAATCGTCTGCTGACGGGTCAATTATACTTTGTTGCGAAGCATTTTCAATCGGGCGCCTGCTCGCGCGTCGAGCGGCTTCAAGCTTTGGGAAGTATATACAGGGAACTGGGCGACTCTCTGTTTAGAGGGGGCGCCGTGACCAAGGCAATCGGCAGCTATCTTCGGGCAGTACTGTACAATCCCTTGAGCCTGCCCAATGTGTACATGTTTTTCCGGGCGATAGCCGATCCCATGGTCAGATTATGCATGGCAGCGGTATACGAAAGATGACTAGTTCGATCTACCGCGTTCTAGGTGGATGGGCCGTTCTAATGTACGGCGCCAATGCGTCTTGGGCCGCCGCTCCTCGCATGTTTTTCACCGACCTGACCAGCGGACCTAAATCCGGCGGTCAGAATAATGCCGGAGCATTTGTCACACTATACGGCAGGGGCTTTGGCGCGGCGCGCGGAAGTTCCACCGTAACGATCGGCGGCGGACCTGCCGCAGCGTACCCGGTTTGGACGGATACCAAAATCGCCCTCCAACTTGGCGCAGCGGCGGTTACCGGCGACATAGTCGTGACAACCACGGCCGGCGCCTCGAATGGCGTGCCGTTCAAGGTGCGGTCCGGAAATATTCACTTCGTGGCTACCAACGGCAACGATAGCGGCGGCGGGAAGTATAGCTCGCCGTGGCGGACCCTGATGAAGGCGCGCGATGCCATGCAGCCGGGCGATATCACTTACGTCATGAACGGCGTGGCGCAAACTGCGGACGATGGATCGGGATGGAACACGTCACTGTTGTTGCGTAGCGGTGGCACTGCAGCGTCGCCTATCGCGTTTGTAGTCTATCCACAGGCGGCCGCGACTGTTGGCAGTGTCAACGGGCCTCCCACTGGCATCCGTTCGGCGCCCGCCGGCGGTAGTTATCCGAATTACTGGGTATTCGCCGGCTTCACATTGCGCGGACAAGGCGCCGCCGTAGCGTTGTGGGGCAGCACAGGCTGGCGGATGGTAGCCAACGATTTCTCTTGTCCCAACGGCGACGGCACCGGGGCTTGCATGGATACGGTGGAATCTTCCAACCTGGCCTTCTACGGCAACACCGTGCACGATACCGGCGCGGGCGCCGCCTCGGCTCTGTATCATGGGGTGTACTTCGGCACGGACAGCAATCACCTGGATATTGGATGGAATACGATTGCGAACGTGCACGGATGCCGCGGCATTCAGATTCACTCCACGCCGCAGAGCGGAGAGCCTTCATCGGGCCAGAATCAGTACGACATCGCCATCCACAACAACACCATTCACGACACGCAGTGCGACGGCATCATTCTCGATAGCATCGATCCCTCCAAGGGGCCTGTTTCGGTCTATAACAACGTAATTTACAACGCCGGTAAAGGCCCGAACAATCCGCAGCAAAGCGGCGATTGGGCGTGTATCGACGTTCCCGGCTCGACCGAGCGCGGTCCCGCGGGTTCCGGCACGGTAGAGATCTACAACAACACGCTGTACGCCTGCGGCACCTTCAGCACTCCGCCGTATGGCAATGCGAACTCCGCGATCTCATATGGCGGAGGCAGCGCGGCCATCTCACTGCGTATCCGCGAGAACATCGTTTACCAGACGGCCACCGCATTGTACCCGAAAGGCGTACCGTACATCGTGATTTGGAACCCGTCGACCCGGGCGGTTTGCGCAGACGAAGATAACTGTAAGTGGATACAGGGAACTAATAACCTATTCTATGGAAGCGGCCCTGCGCCCCGAAACACGAACATAGCAAATTCTCTGAGCGCCGATCCCAAGTTTACCAGTTTGCCGGAATGGAACTTTCACTTACAGGCAGACAGCCCGGCGCGGGATAGAGGCGCCGGCCGCTGCACCGAGGCGCCATGAAAGCTATTTCCATCGGTTATCACGACATCGTTGACGAAGGGCAGCGCCCACCAAATGATGGTTCCCGCCACTCCGGACGGTATAAGCTGGATGTGGGACATTTCCGCGCACATATGGAATCGATTTGGCGTTCGGTAGACCACACCTCAGTCCGCGTGATCGACCGTGCGCGCCACTGGCAGGGCGAAGTGCCCGTGCTTCTGACATTCGACGACGGCGCACTCAGTTCGTACACGTGCGTGGCCGGGGAGCTGGAGAAACGCGGCTGGCGGGGACACTTCTTCGTAACCACCGATTGGATCGGACGGCCGGGGTTCATGGATGCGCAACAAATCCGCGAATTGCACGCCCGCGGGCACATCATCGGCAGCCACACCTGCTCGCATCCGGCGCGCATGTCGAAATTGAGCTGCGCGGAATTGCTGAAGGAATGGACGGTGAGTTGCACCGTACTGAGTGACATCCTGGGCGAACGGGTGATGACCGCCTCCGTGGCGGACGGCTATTACTCGCGCAAGGTCGCCCAAGCCGCCGCCGTGGCTGGTATTCAGGTGTTGTTCACGTCCGAGCCGGCCGCCAAGGTCTCCGTCGTAGATGGCTGCCTGGTTTTGGGACGCTACTCGATCCAGAGCCATACGCCGGCCGGAGTATCCGGGTCCATCGCGGCGCGCAACAACTGGCCGCGCTTATGCCAGGCCATTCTTTGGCAGGCCAAAAAGCCCGTCAAGGCGCTGGCCGGCGAGTCTTACTTCACTATCCGGCGCTTCTTGCTCTCACGCGGTTTGCAATCGGGTACTAACTGAGACCATGAATTACCTGCAACCTGTATTTACCTGTGCGTTCTTATTGGCGCTGATACAGTTAGTCCGTTACCGCCGGTCATTTGAGTCGCCGGCTTTTCGCGGATTGGCGCTCGGCCTGGCAGCCGTGTTTCTGGTTTCCTGGGCGCCGGCGGCGTGGCTGTTCTCGCGCGGTTTTGAAGGGCAATATCCTCCCCAACAATATCCCGCGGGGGATGCGCGGGATGCGGGGGCCATCGTAGTGCTGGCTTCGACAGTGTATCCGCCATGTCCGCCAATCCCTACGCCGCGCGTGGGAAGCGACACTTACGAGCGCTGTCAATATGCGGCCTGGTTATTCAAACACTGGAAGCCTTTGCCGATTCTGGCCAGCGGAGGCGGAAGTTTCGTGGACAGCCCGCCTTACGCCATCGCCATGCGCGACGCTCTGGAGCGGGAAGGGGTCCCAGCGTCGGATATCTGGGTGGAGGGCCGCTCGCGCACCACGCATGAAAATGCCGCATTCAGCGCTGCAATTCTGCAGCAGAAGGGTATCCATCGCATCGTTTTGGTCACTGACGCCTATCACATGCTGCGGGCGGATGTCTCGTTCCGCAAACAATCGCTGTCAGTCATACCGGCGGCCTGTGGTTATCGGACTTACCACAGCTTTCAATTTACCGACCTATTGCCGGGCTGGGAACCTATCGCCTGGAACGAAGATGCCGTGCATGAATCCATTGGACTGGTGTGGTACCGGCTGCATGGATGGATTTAGCGGATCGCGAATGCCCCAGTCACCCGGCAGTAAGATTCACATACTGTATCTTATCGACGTCTTATGGGGACTCGGAGGCGCCGAGGGAGTCTTATTGCGCCTGCCCGGACTGTTGCCACAGGACCGCTATCGATGCACGATCGGCACTTTCCGGCTGCGGCCAGCCTCGCCGGTTTTCGCTCAGATGCCCTGCCCCGTGCGAGAGTTTCCGGTAAGTCGAGTCTTTGGCATGGAAGGATTTCGCACGGCGCTCGACCTGGGGCGATTCATCCGCTCCGCGGGGGTGCAGATTGTCCACACTTTTTTTGAATCGGCGGACCTGCTGGGAGGCCTGGTCGCCAAGCTGAGCGGCTGCCCGGTGGTGATCTCGAGCCGCCGCGACATGGGCATTCTGCGTTCCACCCGGCACCGCATCGGGTACCGGCTGATGAGTTCGGTCTACGATCAGGTGCAGACCGTTTCCGACGCAGTGCGCCGCCAGGCCATCCGCGCCGATGGGCTCGAACCGGAAAAAGTGGTCACTATTCCGAACGGCATCGAAATCGAGAAGGTGGCCGCGGCCAACGGCGCCGTGGCCATGCGGCGTGCGCTGCAGTTGCAGAACGTAGGGCCGCTGATCGTTACCGTGGGCCACATCCGCCGAGTGAAAGGTTACGATGTGCTGCTGCGAGCCGCCGCGCAGGTTTGCCGGGTGCATCCCAACACCACGTTTCTGATCGTGGGCTCCGAACAGGAGCCGGGCTGCGAACGCGGTCTGCGGAACCTGGTGCGGCAATTCCACATCGAGCAAAACGTGCGCTTCCTGGGCAAGATGGACAGCCACGCTGTCTGGTCGCTCTTGAAGCTGTGCGATGTTTTTTGCCTGCCCTCCCGCAGCGAAGGAATGTCCAACGCGCTGCTGGAGGCCATGGCTTGTGGTCTTCCGTGCGTCGCGACGGACGTCGGCGGCACGCCCGAGGTGCTCGAAGACGGGCGCACCGGCTACTTTGTTCCCAGCGAGGACCACCAGGCGATGGCGGCGCGCATCGCCAGCCTGCTGGACGATCCGGAGCGTGCGCGGACCATGGGCCGGCTGGCGCAGCGCGTAGTCGAGGAGCGGTATTCCGCACGGAGCATGATGCAAACGATGGTAAAGATGTACGACCAACTGCTGGGGGCGCGCCGCTAATGTCGGACATGGCTATTGCCGGGACACCGGCGGATGTTCGCCGGCGCCACGGAGTCCGGGTGCTGCGCACGGCCGCGGATCTGGATACGATGGAATCCGCGTGGGAGCGGCTGGCGGCGGATCGCAATCCGGTGATTGGTTTCACCTACGCGCGCGCCTGGGCCGCGGGGCTGGACGGCGCCGAGCGGTTGCACGTGTTGGCCGCTGGAGGTGCGCGGACTTTAGCGATCGCCCCGCTGGTGGTCAACCGCGGCGGCGCGGGATGGCTCACGCTGTTGGCCGCCGAGATGTACGAGATTCTCGATTTCCTGTATGCCGAGGAAAGCGCCGTGTCCGACCTGGCGCGCGCCATCGTCCGCACCGGCCGACCCCTGGATTTGAAACGCATACCCGTGAGTTCGCCAGTGGTGGCGGCCCTAGAAGCCGCTTATCGCAGCCGCGGCATCGTAAGGCGCCAGCCCGTTGGTGGATCTCCTTGGATACCGCTCGATGAATCCTGGACCGAGCCTGAAATGCGCCTGGAAGCGGGCCGCCGCTCCGATCTGCGCCGTGCCAGGCGCCAGGCGGAGAAGATCGGCGCGGTCCGGGTGGAGATAACCGCGCCCACGCCGGCACAGTTGCCGCGGTTGCTCGAGGAGGCTTTTCAAGTGGAGGCCGCCGGATGGAAAGGCGCGCATGGCACGGCGCTCGCCAAAGACCCGCTACGCGGCGCTTTCTTCCGCCGTTACACGGAACGCGCCGCCGCGCAGGGTATCTTGCGCATGTGTATGTTGCGCATCGGCGACCGGCCGGCCGCCGCGCAGATCGCCATCGAAAGCGGCAGCCGATTCAACCTGCTGCGCGCGGGCTACGACGAGCAATTCTCGCGCTGTTCGCCCGGCATGCTGCTCACTTTGGAAAGCATCCGATACGCCGCCGCCCGCGGCCTGCGCTCCTATGAATTCAACGGCGATGTGGAGCCCTGGACGCAAGTCTGGACTCGCCACGAGCACGCCTGCTGTTCCTTGCGCGCCTATCCCTTTAGCCCGCGCGGCACGGCGGCGCTGATCGCGGATGGCGGCGGAGCCGCGCTGCGCAAACTGCGGCAGAGGTTCAAGGCATGATCGCCGCGCCCTGGCAGCCGTTGCTTAGAAAAGCCGCGCGGAATTACGTGGCAGGCCCCGAATTGCACGACGCCATCCAGTTGGCGCGCTCGTTCGCGGCGCGCGGCGAAACGGCCTCCACGCTCTGCTTTTGGGATGGCCCGGACGACCAGCCGCGCCACGTCGCCGATATGTACCTGGCCACCCTGCAGGCCATCGAAACCGCGCGTCTGGATTCTTATGTCTCCATCAAGGCGCCCTCGCTGGCGTTCGATGCAGGACTGGTCGCGGAAGTTGCGCAGGCGGCGCACGATGCGGGCGGCATCCGGGTACACTTCGACTCGCTCGGGCCGGAGACCGCCGATCGCACATTCCGGCTGATGGAGCAAGCGCGCGCGCATGGCGCTCCGCTGGGATGCACCATTCCCGGCCGCTGGCAGCGCAGTGTGCGCGATGCGGAGAAGGCCGCTGAAATGGGATTGCGCATCCGCGTGGTCAAAGGCCAATGGCCGGACTTGGGCGCGCCTGTCGATCCGCATGACGGCTTTCTGGACGTGATCGACGCGCTCGCCGGACGCAACGCGCCGGTCGCGGTGGCCACGCACGAGCCGGTATTGGCCGCGGCCGCCATCCGCAAGCTGCAAGCCGCCGGAACGCCCTGCGAGATGGAATTGCTCTTCGGATTGCCCAGCAAGGCCGTGCTGAAAGTGAGCCGCGACTTGGCCGTGCCAGTCCGTTACTATCTGCCCTACGGCCACGCTTGGCTGCCCTACGCCTTGCGCCAGGCGCGCCGCGATCCGCGCATTGTCTGGTGGGTGCTGCGCGACGCTTCCAGGAATTAGGATGGCTACCGGAATCCAACCCGCTCAGACGGCGCGCACCACGGCGGACGAGTGCTTCTACTCGTCCTACCGGTGGTGTCTCAATCCGATGCTGAGTTTGCGCGAGATCCTGCAGCACCTCGGCGAGGAAGTCGAAAGCTATCGGGCGGACGGCGCGGCGGGCTGGCAGGGCGAAGAGCGGCGCATCAATCTGTATCTGTTCGCATGCGCCATCGCCTGCACGCTCGACGACCATTTTGCTTCCCGGCCGTGGACTTTGGCCAGTATGGCGCGGCGATTCGCGGCGGGCGGTCCGCTGATTGAGATGCGCCGGTCCGGCGCGGCGCGGGAGGTTGCCTGGCGCCGGCAGTGGACCGATTGTGTGGACGCCGCCTGCGAACTCCTCCTCCGCAGCGACGGCGCGCGATTCTTCGAACGGGTGCGCCCGTTGCTGATTTCCGCGTCCAGCGCGCTCGGCGAAGCGGCCCAACGGCAGCGCATGCGCATTCCGGAGGCCTTCCGGTGCCAGGATCTCACGCACCAGGATGTGTGTTCCATGGTGCGTCTGTGCCTGCCGTGGCTGCCGCAAGAAGATCGCGCGATTTCGATCGTAGGCCCGCGCACGGCCGGCGCATACTTTGCGCCCCTCGCCGCGGCCCGTCTGCGCGCCCTCGGCTACAGCCGCGTCGCGTGGCTCACCGTACGCCCAAAGAACGGCCTGTCGCACGCGGAAACTGGCGCGATCTCGGCGCAGCTTCGCGCCGGCGCGCAGGTATTGATCGTCGACGATCATCCCAACTCGGGCCATACCCTGCGGCTGTTGCTGGGTAGGCTTCGCGCTCTTGGCGCCGACTCGCGCGAAATCGTGGTGGCGCTGCCCGGCCACCCCTCGATTCCCGGCTTCACCCTGGAGGACGAAACTGCCCACGGCGTGCGCATCTGCCTGCTGCCTCCCGAGGATCGCTACAAGGTCCGGCTGCTCGCCGCGGAACAAAGCTACGAGAGCGATGCCACCGCCGCACGCAACGCCGAACTCTCCGCGCACTATGCCGACGGTTTCCAGGTGCGGCTGAAGCGGGTGATCGAGTGCCCGGATGGCGGTCGCGTGATGGCCAAGAGCGTCGGATGGGGGTGGCTCGGCTACCACGCCTGGTTGGCCGCTACGGCATTGGAGGGACTTGTCCCCCGGCCGCTTTCGCTGCGTGAAGGCATCCTCTTCTCGGAATACACGGAAGGCGAAACCCTCTCCGCAGAGGACGTGGACCCTTCCACCGTTGCAGGCGCGCTGGCATCCTATATCGCGCGCCGTGTCGCCGCTCTCCCGTTGCGCGAGGACCCAGCGTTCGCCACTCCCGGATATCGCTGGTGCGGTTGGGACGATCTCGCCGCCCAACTGAGCCGCATCTATGGCCCGCGCTTCGGCCCCCTGAAGAAGCGCGCCATCCGGCGCCGGCTCCGGCAATACGTCGCGCCTAACCCCACCCTGGTGGATGGTCGCATGCAGCCCGCGGACTGGCTGCGCACGGGCCGCGAACTGCTCAAAGCGGATTTCGAGCATCACAACTTCGGCGGCGGCGAACCCGACATCGTCGATCCGGCCTGGGATTTGGCTTCCGCCATCTACGAATTCCAGCTCCCGCCGGAAGCCGAGCGGAGCATGCTACAGTCGTACGCAGCCCAGACCGGCGACACCGGTATCGAAGAGCGCCTCGTGCTCTACAAGATCCTGTACGCCATGTCGGCGCTGCGCGCCGCGAAGTATTGGCTCGCCCGCCGACCCGCCGATGCGCGCGGCGGCGAGTGGAACCGGCAGTTCATCGCCACCCGCAGTTTTGCGGCGTTCCACGTGGCGCGTTATTGCGGCCGCAATCTGGGCACTGCGCCCACCGCGTGGGAGCGGCGGCTCTTCTTCCTCGATCTGGATGGCGTACTGGATTGGGGCCTGCTGGGTTTTCCGCATACCTCGCCGTGCGGCGTGCGCGCCCTGCAACTCCTGCAGCGCAACCGGTACGCAGTGGTTCTGAACACCGCACGCAGTCTGCAGCACGTGCGCGAATACTGCCGCGCATACCGGTTGCCGGGCGGCGTGGCCGAGATGGGCAGCGTCTTCTTCGATGCCGTGCGCGATTGGGAAGTGCCCCTGATCGATGCCGAAGCCGTCACCCAAATCGAAAAGCTTCGGGAAGAGATCGAAAAGCTGCCGGGCGCATTTGTCGATCCGGAGAACCGGTTTTCGATCCGTGCTTACCGCTTCCAGGATGGATCCATGCAGCCCCTCTCCAGCGCGGAAGTCGAGGAAGCCATGCGCCGCACGGGCTGCCACCGGCTGGCATTCGTGCAGAGCCAGGCGGACACCTACATCGTTCAAAAAGGCGCGGGGAAGGGTCCGGCTCTGGCGAGCGTGCAGGCTTACCTGGGCTGCGCCGGCGATCCGGCGATCGCCATGGGCGACTCGCGCCAGGACGTGGACATGCTGCGCGCGGCGGACCTCGCTTTTGCGCCTGCCAACGCGTCGCGCGAGGTGCGTGAACTGGTGGCGCGCGGAGAGTGCCGCCGGACCAGCCGTCCGCTGCAAGCCGGCCTGCTGGAGGCCGCCATGGAACTATGCCTTGCCGCGGGACACAGCCGGGATCCCGCCCCGCGCGAACCGGAGCCGGTATCGTTGTTGGACGCCTTGTTGCAGGTTCCCGACCGGCGTCCGGTGGAACGAATCCTCGGCGCGCTGCGCTGGTGGGAGCTTTGAACCCGATGAGCGCTGCCTGCGTCGTTCCCGCCACCATTGCGCACGAGATCCATGGCGAATGGATCGCGAGCTCCGCCGCATTCGCGCGCCTGGGCGCGGAATGGTCCGGCCTGTTCCAGCGCGCCAACCAGGATAACGTTTTCCTGACGTTCGAATGGCTGTTCACGTGGTGGAAGCATTTCGGGAAGGGACAACTGGCAGTCATCGCGGTGCGCGACCAGACCGCCCGCCTGGTCGCCGTAGCGCCCTTCTACATCGCGCGCTCGTTGGCCGGCATGGGTGCCCGCCGTCTCGGTTTCCTAGCCGACGAGCACGTGGGTTCCGACTACCTCAATATTCTGGCCGACCCCGCATTCGAGGACCTCGCCGTCCACGAGATCGTGCGGACACTCTTTGCGCACCAGCGTCTCTGGGACTATATCGAGCTGCGCGATACAGCGGAATCGCCCCTGGCGGCCGCTTTTTCAGTCGGGTTGGAAAGCCGCGGCCTGTGCGCCAGCCACGCCACGCGCCGCGTCTGCCACTACATTCCGCTGCCGCCCACTTTTGAGAAATTCCTGGCGGGCCTCAGCACCAGCCTGCGATGCAATTACAAGCGCCGGTGGCGAATCCTCCAGCGTGAACACCAGGCCGAATGTCTGACGGTCTCCAGCGCCGCCGGCATCGAACGGCACTTCCCCAGCCTGATCGCCCTGCACCGCATGCGGTTCGAACAACGTTCGGAGGAGAGCGCGTTCCTGGCGCCGGGAGTTCCCGAGTTTCACGCCGAAGCGATGCGGGCGCTGGCATCGCAGGGCATGGCCAGACTGATCCTGCTGCAAGCCGGCGGCGAAACCGTGTCCGCGATCTACGGCTTTTCCGTGGGCAAGACTTTCCAGTTCTATCAATGCGGAATGCACACCGGATGGATGCGGCAAGGGGTCGGTCAGGTGCTGATCGGTCACGCCATCGAACAGGCTCTCACCGCCGGGCATACCACATTCGACTTCCTGCGCGGCGACGAGTCCTACAAGAGGCAATGGGCCGAACAATGGCGCGAAATCGTCACGCTGCGTTTCTTCGACCACCGGCCGGCCAGCGTGATGGCCCACGGGAGGCTCCGGGCAACGGCTGCCGTGCGCGGCGCCGCGCGCCAGTTTCGCGCTCTGATTCGTTCTCGCGCGGGACGATTGATTTCGCCGCCGCATCCTGAGAAACTCAGCGCATGACCGACGCTAAGGTCAACCTCGCGGATTATTATCACTGGGAGGAGCCCGGCCGGAGCATACGGATCTACATGTCGGCCAGAATGGCGGACCGGCTGCAAGCGGAGGTTCTAGGTTCCACCAATGAAACGGGCGGCATCCTGCTGGGCCGTACGGAACCCGGCCTCGGCGGGGCGGTCGTTATTGAAGACTTCGTGCCCGTGCCGTGTTCCCACAGCGGCGGGCCGCGCTACGAACTGTCGGACCGGGACACCACGAAGCTGGAAGCCGCGCTGCTACGGGCCGCGCTGGCCGCGTGCGATTCGACCGTTGCGCCCGGAGTTCTTGGGTATTACCGCAGCCATCGCCGCGAGGGTCTGTCGCTCTCGCCCAGCGACCTGCTGGCGATCGAGAGCTATTTCCGCGACCCGGCGAGCGTGTTTCTGCTGGTCAAAACGGTACAAGGCAAAGCCTGCACGGCCGGTTTCTTCTTCTGGGAGGATGGCCGCATCCAATCCGAATTCAGCGCGCTGGAAGTGGCCCTCGCCGGTGCGCCGTCCTCGCCCCCGGAGATTGCCGCCGCGCCGCAGCCGGAACCTTCCGCGGAGTTCGCCAGGATTATCCCAAACACGGATTTACGCGCGTTACGGCAGAAGGAGACTTTCCCGGAGCTTGTGCGGGCCGTGAGCCCCGCCCCACCTGCAAAGCGTCGCGCGCAAGAGCCGTCCCCCAAACCTAGCCGGATTTGGCGAGATTTCCTGCTGAGAGCCGCCATCGTATCCCTGGCCGCTGTAACGGTTGTTCTTTCCGTGCTGACCTATCTGGGCGCCACGCGGCCGGGCCGCGAAAGCGCGTCCGCCGCGACACCCGCGGCTGCCATGCTGGGGCTGCGGGTACAGCGCACCCCTCCGGACCTGCTGGTGACCTGGAACCAAAAGGCTCCCGAAATCGCCGCCGCGCACCGCGCCACGTTGTTCATCCGGGAGGATGGCCGCCAGAAGATCCTGGACCTGGACAAGACGCAGCTTACTACGGGCAGCGTTCTTTATACACCGGCCGGTGACGATATCCAGTTTCGGTTGGAAGTGCAAGGCGGCGATGAGCAGACCATGGCGCAGTCGGTACGCCTGCTGCTACCGCAGGCTCCCGCGGCGAAGCGCAAGTGAGCCCCGTAGTGGGGCGGGCCCTTGGCCTGCGGCGGCCTCCCAGGCGCCATTTTCCATCCGCAAGCGGCGGGCCCAAGGGACCCGTGCAGGCTGGGAGTCCAATGTCACTTACTTTAGAGTCGTCGATGGATCTGCATAAATGTGGGGCAGGCCCTTGGCCTGCGCGGGTCCCTTGGACCCGCTTCTTGGGCCGAAATCGAGCCTGCGCGCAGAGAAAATGGCGGCCTGGGAGGCCGCCGCAGGCCGAGGGCCTGCCCCACTATTTGTGCAGAATCGCTTCATTGGGGAAAAGTAAGTGACATTGGGCTGGGAGCCTGCCCCACTATACCTTGGGACCCACTGCCAGCAACCCGCGCACCGTCTCCAGCAATGTCTCCAACTCGAACGGCTTGCTAAGCGTCGCCGTGCCCGCTTCCGCGCGACCGGTGTGACCGTTCAGGATCAGCGTCCGGGCGCCCTGCGTCCTGGCAACCTCCAGCGCCTCCGATGGCTCCTGCGCCGGTAATACGCGGTAGCCGCGCTTTGTCAGGATACTTGTCACCACGGAGCGCAGCCCATCGTTCTGCTCCACCAGCAAGAGCGTCGGCTGGGCGGGTGTCGCCGAGGGCTTCGCCACCGCTTGCGGAAGATAGATGCGGAAAGATGTCCCGCGCCCAGGCTCGCTGTCCGCCCACAAACGGCCGCCGCTCTGCCGCACGATCCCGTGCACCGCGGCCAGCCCCAAGCCTCGCTTGCCATTCGTTTTGGTGGTGAAGAAGGGCTCGTAGAGGTGTGCCCAACTCTCGTCGTCCATGCCGGGCCCGTCGTCGCTTACCGCCAACATCGCGTAGGTCCCGCTCTGGCCTGCGGCGCCTAGCGCGGGATCCTCGGCCGAAGCGTTGCGCGTCTCGATCCGGAACGTTCCGCCGCGCTCCATCGCCTCTCGCGAATTGGCCCCCAGCTTGAGAAGGATCTGCCGCATCTGCGCCGGATCGGCCATTACGAGGCCCATCTTCGGGCTTAACTCCAGGACAATCCGGATCTCCGGCCCCAGCAAGCGCTGCAAGGGCGGCTCCATGGACTCAATCAGGTCGTTGAGATTCAACGGCCGCGGATCCAGCGCCAACTGCTCGCCGTAGGCCATCAACTCCCGCACCACGCCGCCGGCGCGATCGGTGGCTCTGCGGATCTCGTCCGTCTCCAGGTATGTGGACTGGCCTCGCCGGGCGCAATTCGCCAACATCTCGCCGGCGGCCTGCAAAGCCTGTTGCATTTCCGTGAACTCGCCGGCCACGCGTTTGGCCAGCGCGCGTTGCGCATCCATCCGCTGCGCCAGCCGCGCGCTTTCCCGCGCCGTGGCGTCCTGTACCTCCAACTGGACCACGCCGGCGATCGGCTCTTTGCCGCTCACATCCAGCAATAAGCAACTCCCATCGGCGGTTTCGAGCGGCAACTCCGCGCCCTGTACCGCCCCACCGGCGCGCAGGTGCTCGAATACCTCGGCGCCGGCTTGTGCATCGGCCACCAGCGGCGCTTGCCAGAAGATGCGGCCCACTACCTGGCCGCGCGCGCGCCCGCACATCCGCAGGAAAGCGGAATTAACTTCCAGCACCCGGCCCGTGGACGTTTCGAGCAACAACAACCCGGACCGCGCACTCTCAAATGCCTTGGCGAAGAGATCGCTGGATTGCATGTCTGTCCCCTCTCTTCAAGTGTTTCACAACGGGTTGCAAGGCGCCCGTAACACCGGTACAGGGAATAGTTTCACCAGACCTAGTACCGGTTTGGGCCCTAGTGTCTCTAAAATTTATGGGGCCAAGCTCTCGGCCCGCGGCGGCCTCCCAGGCCGCCACCGCTTTCCGATGCCAGAGGGTTCCGCCAGGGACCGTCCTTCGCCTTGACCACCGGCGAGCGGAGCTCGCCAAAGCCGGGCTACGCCCGGCGTTGGAGTTTGGCCATTTCGCGCGACTATTGGATCACTGACGTGGCGCACGCCCCCGGCGTGCCGTGTCGGCACTCCTGCCGACACACGCGAGCAATGCTCGTGCCTGGAGTTTCTGCATTTCCTTCACCGTGGGGCGGGCAATTCTGCCCGCAGCCGGCTTTCAGCAAGGGCGGGCCGGGCGGCCCGTCACAGGGTTCAGAAACCCACAATATGCGCCTCTTTGGAATCAGCGGTTTAAGGGTGGGTTTCTGGAGAGCCGGCTCAGCCGGGCTACGCCCGGCGCGACGACATGAGTGTCGTCGCGGCACGCTGAGAGCGTGCGCCACGTCAGCGGTCACACTGTGCCTTAAATGCCAAACTCCAGTGACGAGCAAAGCTCGCCAGCCTAGTTTTGCCCGCTGCCGTTCGACGCGCTGTTCATCCTGGCCAGCTCCTTGCGGAACAGCGGGTTGGAAGGATAACTTTGCGCCAGTTCCTCCAGCAGCTTTTCGGTCTCGCGCGGGCGCTTCTCCCGCAGATCGATGATGGCCAGCAGAATCTTGGCGAACGGTTTGAAGTAGTGCCCCTCGCGGACCACCAGCTCCAGGTTCTTGACGCCCTGTTCCTTGCTGCCCTGCACGTTGTCGAAGCGCACGAACCACCGGATGAAGAAGGGCAGGCTGCCCACCATGTACTCCGAGATGCCGGCTGTAATGTAAGCGTCCACACAAGGCGGACTCAGCTTCAGGAGCCGTTGCGCGTAATTGTTCGAACGTTTGGCGGGCGACAGGCTGGCGATCTGGTGCTTCTCCACAAACGCCATGTAATCCGTAGTCACACCCTCCACGATGGACATGGCGAACAGCGCTTGGCGGTCGTTGGGATTCGCCGCCAGCGCGGCATCCGCCCGCGACTGCGCGTCATCCAGCGACTTCA
>Ga0302324_100009173_pt1 | contig 20749 bp, 15 predicted proteins | sample Palsa_T0_1_FD_201949 | JGI IMG/M metagenome (GOLD analysis project Ga0302324, IMG submission 201949) | Peat permafrost microbial communities from Stordalen Mire near Abisko, Sweden - Palsa_T0_1 | ecosystem: Environmental > Terrestrial > Soil > Palsa > Peat permafrost | place: Sweden: Abisko...
AGGCGCGGCGGTCGGCCAATTATGCGCTACGACGCAACTGGTTGCCATCTTCGGGCCGAAACGCTACTGGCTGCGCTTTTCGAAGCCAGTTCGCCAATTCATGAGGATCGAAACGGATTGCCCCAGTCGGCTGCCGCCATCTTTTAGACCATCTAAATTGGAAACTTTCATTGCGTTTTCCCCAAAAATCATGCTCGTTTGACGGAAATTCAGTCTGCATTTATAGAACATCCCTAGAAGCAGGCCAAATCAGCTCGATTCGGGCGATTTGGCTCAGGAGTTCATTATGTCCGCATCCCAGCCATCGAGGTTCGCTCCGTCTCCCAGCCAGTCTCGGCCCAGACATGAATTCGTCTTCGAGCCACTGTTGGACAGCGATGAAGCAGCAGAGTTGCTCCGTATTCACCCAAAGACGCTGCAGAGAATGGCCCGCAGTCGCCAGATTCACGGAATCCAGGTCGGGAAACTATGGCGGTTCCGCGCCTCTGACCTGGAGATTTGGCTGAGAACGAAGAAGGCCGGCTAGGCCGGCGTTTTCCAAAGATATTCACCATCGACCCGCCACTCCACTTGCGCTAAGCTGAGGCAGCCATCCGTGTCGCCTCAACCGAAATGGAGGAAATAAATGAGGCGCACGAGTTATCAAAAGGGCAGTCTGAGACTGGCGGATCGCAAGAAGGGAAAAGCTTGGGAATTCCTATGGAGAGAGGTTCAGCTGGACGGCACGATCCGGCGAAAGCACATCGTCATTGGAACACAGGAAGACTTGCCGACCGAGTCTTCCGCCCAGGCTGCCGTAGATGCAATCCGCTTGGAGATCAACCAACAAACCCCTCAGAGGCTCATCAAAAGCATCAGTTTCGAGACGCTTGTGAATCACTATCGTCAACACGAGTTGCCGGACATTTTCAACAAAACGAAACCGGGGCTCGATGCGGCAGACGAAGATCGCAAATCGTACTCGACGCAGGTGACCTACGAGGGCTATCTGAAGAAGTGGATTCTTCCGCGTTGGCGTGCGTGCAGGCTGACGGACGTCAAGGCAACCGAAGTCGAAAAATGGCTCAAGAGTCTCTGTTTTCCGAAGACCGGCGTTCCGCTAGCGCGGGGCAGCAGGGCCAAGATCAGAAACATCATGAGCGCGATCTATTCTCACGCGATCAGATGGGAATGGACGGAGAAGAATCCAATCACGAGCGTTCGCCAGAGCTCGAAACGACAGAAAGCACCCGATGTTCTGACGCCGGAAGAGATCATGGCATTTCTCAAGGAACTGCCCGATCCACTCCGCACGATGATCGAGTTGGACGCTTTCACGGGGCTGCGCCGAGGAGAACTGATAGGGCTTCGGTGGCAGGACGTGGATTTCGAAAACCTCATCTTGCACATCCGTCGGTCGGTAGTGGCGATGGTGGAAGGTGCGCCGAAAACGGAAGCTTCTCTGAAAGACGTTCCGCTGGATGCACAAACGGCCGAGTCGCTGTGGGCATGGAGACATCTTTCTCCATACGCCAGTCCAAGCGATTGGGTATTCGCCTCGCCGCATATGAAAGGCCGACAGCCGTATTGGCCCGGAACGTTGTGGCGATATTACGGCAAGCCGGCTCTACAGCGTGCCAAGATTACGAAGCAAGTTTCGTATCACACATTTCGGCACACTTTTGGGACGCTGTTGAACGCGAACGGCGAGAATCCCAAGGTTGTACAGGAACTGCTGCGCCATGCGAGTCTGAAAGTCACCACCGACGTTTACATGCAGGCAGTCGGTCCACAGAAGCGCGAGGCACAGAGCAATTTGGTCAAACTGGTGAGGCGGGGCGCGGTTTTGGAGATCAAACCCGCCTAACTGGATCAAATTGGATCATGAAGAAAAACGGCGGGTTTGTGGAAGTCTATTGTTTTGTTGGCGTCCCCGACGGGATTTGAACCCGTGTTACCGCCGTGAAAGGGCGATGTCCTAGGCCGGGCTAGACGACGGGGACGATGAATAGGGCGGGGGGCTGCCGCGAACTGTCGCGGAACTCCTTGATCCTAAAAGCTTGATGACAATCGTGATCTTAACAGCGATTCTCTGGGAGTGTCAAAACTCCGGCCAGCGCTCGCGCTGCATCGCAATCGGTCCGCCACCATACATCGCCCGGCGAGGCCAATCTTGCGGTGACTCCCTTGCAGCGATTTTCAGCGACAAATCCCGCCATACCAGATCACTCTCCTCCACTCGCCGCGCCCACGCTTCGCGCCCAGGCATTACAATGAAGTCGGCAAATCCGCTTCCAGCTATTTTTGCAGCGGACCGTCGTTTCTCGCAACTTGCCTGACTCCATTGCTGACGCGTATGTCTGACCCTCTATACCTGAGTCTTTGGTTCCCCGATTTCTCTGGTCCGGCGATGCTGCCGCATATTCTCGCCGTGTTGCAGCAGTTTCCCTTCTCTGCGCAACGACCTGGAATTACCTACGCCGCCGTGCAGCCGGTCTCGTGGAGCGAAGCCACCGTGCTCGAACGCCGCTTCACACCTGGCATCGCCCCCGAAGACGCGGTCACGCTCGCGGCCGATCTTGTGCATGATGACTACGCCTACATCCTCGACGCGCACTGGGATCTTTGGACGCCTGACGAGGCTGGAAGCGAGTGGAGCCTGGTTCCGGTGCCGGTGAAGTTCATTGCGCAAGGTGAAGAATTCGATGACGGCACTTATGAACAGACCGGCCATATCCTAATAGACTTTGGGCTGGACTCGCCCTTCCTGCAGGAAAACCTCGCGCTCACCGAGGAGACTCAGGTCAAAGTTCGCGCCAACGTCAGCAAACTGGTGGAGTTCACCATGAAGGCGGAAAAGAACACGCGTGCCACCGCGCGCCTGCTCTGGTCAGAATCAGAAGAAAATCTGGCCCAGAAATTAATCGCCCGCCTGCAGAAAGTACAGTGAACAGAAAGAGATGAAGAAGAACACAGCGCCGATTTCCGCTGTGAAACTCTGCGTCTTCTGTAGTTAAGATTCTGCTTCGTGCAACCCGTTATTTCGTTCTGCCGCCCTCGATCTTAAGCGTTTCCTTAGCAGCGGCTTGCGCCGCCGCCAGCCGCGCCGTCAGCACGCGGAACGGTGAGCACGATACGTAATTCAAGCCGGTGCGATAGCAGAATTCCACGGAGGACGGCTCGCCGCCGTGCTCCCCGCAGATTCCTACCTTCAAATTCGATCGCGTTTTCCGCCCGTTCTCCGTCGCCATCTTCACCAACTGTCCCACGCCTTCCTGATCCAGAGCCGCGAATGGATCCTGTTTCAGGATGCCCTCTTCGATATAGGTCGGAAGGATCTTGTTCACATCGTCGCGCGAAAAACCGAACGTGGTCTGCGTGAGATCATTGGTGCCGAACGAGAAAAATTCCGCCTCCTTCGCAATTTCGCCCGCCACCAGCGCGGCGCGCGGCAACTCGATCATGGTGCCGACCATGTAGTCGATTTCCATTCCCTTTTCTTTGAACACTTCTTTCGCAACGCGCCGCACGATCGCCCCCTGGTTCGCCATTTCCTTCACTGTCGCCACCAAAGGAATCATGACTTCCGGAAGCACCTTCACGCCCTTCTTTGAGACTTCGACGGCGGCCTCAAAAATCGCGCGCGCCTGCATTTCCGTAATTTCCGGATACGTAATGCCAAGCCGGCATCCGCGATGCCCGAGCATGGGATTAAATTCGTGCAACTGTTCCACTCGAGCCAGCAGCGTCGACAGCAGCTTTTTCAGATCGCCGACTCGCTTCGCGCCATAGTCGGCATACCGCTTCACCAGTTCTTTCTTTTGTTTTGCGCCCGCATGCGGCAGCGTCGCGATCTCTACCATTAAATCCTCGCGACGCGGCAGAAACTCGTGCAACGGAGGATCCAGCGTACGGATCGTAACCGGCAGCCCGGCCATCGCCTTGAATACGCCGGCAAAATCTTTACGCTGCAGTGGCAATAATTTCTTCAGCGCGATGCGCCGGTCTTTTTCGTTATCGGCCAGAATCATGGCGCGCATGTGCCGAATCTTATCCTTGCCAAAGAACATATGCTCAGTCCGACACAGCCCGATTCCCTCCGCTCCGAATGCCCGCGCCTGAATCGCGTCGCGAGGAACATCCGCGTTCGCGCGAACTTTCATTTTGCGGTAAGGATCGGCCCACTGCATGAACTGCTGCAACTCCGGATCGTCCGCCTTAGGAGGAATCGTATTCAGCTTGCCTTTGATCACGCGTCCGGTCGTGCCGTCGAGCGAAATCCAGTCGCCTTCCTTGAAGGTCTGTCCTTTCACGCGCATCTCGCGCGCTTTTTCGTCGACCGTGATTTTCTCCGCTCCAGCCACGCAGCACTTGCCCATGCCGCGCGTTACCACCGCAGCGTGGCTCGTCATTCCACCGCGCGAGGTAAGAATTCCTTTCGCCACTTCCATCCCATGAATATCTTCCGGAGTCGTCTCGGCGCGCACCAGAATCACAGGTTTCTTCTCGGCATCGTGTCCCGCCATCTTGACCGCTTCATCCGCGGTGAAAACGATCTGGCCCACTGCCGCACCAGGAGACGCCGGTAATCCCGTCGCCAGCACTTCCACCTTCGTGCTCTTCTCATCCAGCCGGGGCACCAGAAAATCATAAAGCTGGTTCGGCTCGACGCGGAACATTGCTTCTTCCTTCGTGATCAATCCCTCTTCCACCATCTGGAGCGCAACCCGCACAGCAGCCAGTCCCGTGCGCTTGCCGTTGCGCGTCTGCAACATGTAGAGCTTGCCGTCCTGGATGGTGAACTCAAAATCCTGCATGTCTTTGTAATGTTTTTCCAGACGCGTCGTGGTTTCGCGCAGCTGGTTGTAAACGTCGGGCATGATCTTGTGCAGTTCGAGAATCGGCACGGGCGTGCGCACACCCGAAACCACGTCCTCACCCTGCGCGTTCAGAAGAAACTCGCCATAAAATTCTTTCGTCCCAATCGCGGGATTGCGCGTGAAGCCAACACCCGTGCCGCTGGTGTCCCCGAGATTGCCGTAGACCATCGCTTGCACGTTAACGGCGGTGCCCAGCATGTCGTCGATGTTGTTGATGCGGCGATAGGTTTTGGCGCGGTCGTTTTGCCACGAGCGAAACACCGCGTCCCGAGCCATTACCAACTGCTCGTGCGGATCCTGCGGAAAGTCGCGCTTGGCGTGCTTCTTCACGACCTTCTTATATTCCGCAATCACTTCCTGCAACGCCTTGGCGTCGAGATCGGTGTCGAGCTTCGCCTTCTTCTGCTTCTTTTTGTAATCGAATACGTGATCGAACTCCGACTTCTCAATGTCGAGCACCACGTTGCCGAACATCTGAATCAGCCGCCTGTACGAATCCGCCGCGAACCGCGGATTGTTGCTGAGCTTCGCCAGCGACTCCACGCTTTTGTCGTTCAGTCCAAGGTTGAGAATCGTATCCATCATGCCCGGCATGGAAAACTTCGCGCCCGAGCGCACGCTCACCAGCAACGGATTGTCGCCCTTGCCCAGCTTCTGCCCCTGCAGCGCTTCCAGCTTCGCCAGCGCATCTTCCATCTGCCGGTCGATGTCCTTCGACACGCCACCACTGCGCATGTACTCGCGACAAGCTTCGGTCTGAATCGTGAGGCCTGGAGGCACCGGCAGCCCCGCATTCGTCATCTCGGCCAGGCCGGCGCCCTTGCCGCCCAGCACATCTTTCATCTTGCCGTCGCCATCAGCCTTGCCGCCGCCAAAAAAATAAACATACTTGGTGGTGGACTTCTTCGCTTCCTGCTTGGTTTCCTGCTTGCCAGTCTGCGCTGGAGCTTCGGGGAGAGTAATCGTCGCCATAACTATGAGTCCTTTGTCTCGAGATTTTGCAAATTCGAAGTCAGATGTCGTGGGCTCAGTCTTGTTCCGATTTTGGGTGGCGCAGCACTTTCAGCGCTGCGAATGCACCCAGGGGAAAACTTCGGGCTTTAGCCCCTGAGGGACCTAGCTTCCCGAACTCTTGCTCTCTATCACAATCTCCGAAAAATCCGCGATCGTGGAAAACTCTTTCAACAACGTCCGCAGTAACGCGAGCCGGTTCGCCCGCACGCGTTCGTCGTCCACCATCACCATGACTTTGTCGAAGAATGCGTCCACTGGTTCCCGCGCCGTGGAAAGAAGCAGTAGCGCATCACCGTATTTCTTTTCTTCCTGCAGCGCTGCGACCCGCGGGGCATTGACCTCGACGTAGGCTGCCAGGTTCTTCTCTTCCGGCGCGGAATCTGGCAGGGGCTCGAACTTCGCCGCTGGCGCAATTCCTTTCTCGTCCGCTTGCTTCAGAATGTTCCGCATCCGCTTACAAGCCGCGCCAATCGCCTGAAACTCCGGCATGTGCAAAACCTGCTTGACCGCCTCGGCACGAGCGAGCGCATCGACCACATCTTCCGCATCAGCCCCTAGCACCGCTTTCACCACGTCATACGCAAACCCGCGCACATCTTTCAAATAAAATTCCAGGCGCTCGCGGAAGAACGCTGTCACCGACGCATCGAACGTGGCCTCGTCGACGAATTTTTTCTCCGCCTCAGACTTCGCATACCCAGTCCGCGCGTCCCGCATCATCACCGTCAATCGCAACGGCAGCTTCTTCTCCGCAATCACCTTCACGATGGCATTGGCCTGCCGCCGCAGCGCAAACGGATCCTTCGACCCGCTCGGCACCAGCCCCAGCGCAAACATTCCAGCAATCGTATCCGCCTTGTCGCCGATAGAAAGCACAGCCCCCTCGATCGATCGCGGAACCTCGTCTTCGGTGGACTCCGGCTTGTAATGATCGTAAACCGCGTCCGCAATGGCGAGCCGCGTCGCCTCCGGCAGACTCGGATCCAGTTGCTGCGCCCGCGCATACAGGCCGCCGACAATGCCTTGCAGTTCCGTGAACTCCTTCACCAGTTCGGTGGTCAAGTCGGTCTTGGCCAGACAAACAGCTTTGTGAACCACGCCCGGACGCACCGCCATTCCGTTCTGCTTGAGAATCTCGCTCAGCCAACTGCATAGCCGCTGCACGCGCAACGTTTTGTCGTAATAGCCGCCCAGGTCTTTCTGGAAGGTCACATGCTTGAGCAACTCCAACCGCTCCAGCAGCGATTTTTTCTGATCCGTCTCCCAGAAAAATCGCGCGTCGTTGAAGCGCGCCCGCAGCACTCGTTCGTTCCCGTGCCGGATCAGTCCCTTCGGATCGCTGTCGGTATTGAGCACGGCAAGAAAGTGCGGCAGGAGTTTTCCTTCGCCATCTTCGACCGCAAAGTATTTCTGGTGATCGCGCATCACCGTCACCAGCACTTCCGCCGGCAACGCCAGAAACTGCGGATCGAAACTTCCCAGAATCACCGACGGAAACTCCGTCAGGTTCACCACAATATCGAGCAGTGCCTTGTCTTCCCGCCAGCGTGCCCCCGGAACAGTTCGCGTCGCCGCGTCGAGCGCCTTGCGAATCTGATGCTCGCGCTCTCCGCGTCCCAGAACCTTCGCCGCCCGCAGAGAATCAACGTAGGAAGATCCGGCGCGCGCTATCGTCACGTTATTGTCGGATAGAATCCTGTGCCCGCGCGATGTCCTCCCCGCTCTAACCCCGCCGAATTCGAGCGGAATCGTTTCCCCGTCGAGCATCGCTACCAGCCAGCGAACCGGACGCACGAACCGCTCGTTCGGCTTCCGCCAGTACATATTCTTCGGCCAGTAGATGGTAGAAATTTCTTTCGGCAGATTCTCCGCGAGAATCTCAGCTGCGGTGCGGCCCTTTTTCGTGACTTTGGTGGCCACATACTCGCCCTTGGGTGTGCTGACTTTCTCCAACTGCGCAACGTCCACTCCGGATTTCTTCGCGAAAGCGTGGGCCGCGGGCGTGGGCTGCCCATCCTTATAAGCCACGTTCACAGAAGGTCCGGTGACTTGCTCGGTGACGTCAGCCTGCGCCGCCGAAATTCCAGACGCCAGCACCGCCAACCGCCGCGTCGAATCGAAACGTGTGACCTCGCCCGCCGACAGCCGTTCGCGGCGCAGCAATCCGCCAACGCGCTCGCTCAACTCCCGCGAGGCCGCGTCAATCATCCGCGCCGGAATCTCTTCGCACCCGATCTCGAGTAGAAAATCTGCCATGCAAGCTCTAGTATCGCAAAGTTTCGCGTTGTGGCGTTGTGACCATAATCACAAGTGGATGTCATCCCGAGCGGAGCGGAATGATTCGCGAAGCGAATCGTTCTGCGGAGTCGAAGGATCCCTGCCCCCACTACTATTCCGTGCTAACTATCGTTGTCGCCACTTACGAACGGAGACGAACAACGCTGCGCCTCGCGAATAGGGATCCTTCGACTGCGTAGAAATCTCGCTTCGCGAAATTTCCACTCCGCTCAGGATGACAGAACTCGCAAATTCAAATCGTCGCGGGCATCAATTTTTCGTCCTTAACTTTCTTCCCAGCACGACTGGCAGGTTCGGGCTCGTCGGACTTCTCAGCCGCTTCGCTCTTCTGCTGATCCACCCAGGCCTTCGCGATTCCCACCGCCAGCGCCCGCACCCGCGCAATCACACCCACGCGCTCCGTCACCGAGATCGCGCCGCGCGCGTCGAGAATGTTGAACATGTGCGAGCACTTCAAACAAAGATCGTACGCCGCCAGAAGAGGAAACCGCGCCTTCGCTCGCACAATCCCGTCACCCTCGGCGTGATCTTTCCCCAGCGCCGCATACTTCTCCAGCAGTCCCTTGCATTCCGCCTCGCACAAATCGAAATGCTTCCAGGCCTTTTCCACGTCCGCCAGTTCGAAGTTGTAAACCGAGAACTGCAGCTCATCGGCCAGACGCACGTCGCCATACTTCACCACAGCCCCCGTCTCCGGATCGCGCGCCCACACGATGTCGTATATCGAATCCACATCCTGAAGAAACGCGCCGATGCGCTCGAGGCCATACGTGAGCTCGGCTGAAATCGGAAACAGATCCACGCCGCCGCACTGCTGAAAATAAGTGAACTGCGTGATCTCGAGTCCGTCGAGCATCACCTGCCAGCCCACACCCCACGCGCTGAGGGTGGGAGCTTCCCAGTTGTCTTCTTCAAACTTGATGTCGTGCTGGCGCAGGTCGATGCCGAGAGCGCCCAGCGACTCGAGATATAGCTCCTGAACATTTTCCGGCGGAGGCTTCAGGATCACCTGCAGCTGCATGTGCTTGAACAACCGGTTGGGATTCTCGCCGTAACGCCCGTCCGCCGGGCGCCGCGAGGGCTGCACATACGCCACCTTGTAGGGCTTGGGTCCGAGCACGCGCAGAAAAGTTTCCGGCGCCATCGTCCCGGCGCCCACTTCGACGTCATAGGGCTGCTGCAACACGCATCCGCGCTGGGCCCAAAAAGTTTGCAGCCGCAGGATAAGTTCCTGGAACGTCGGCGGATTGGAAGTGGATGGATGCATGAGACACAGCTGCTGGCTTCTAGCTGCTAGCTTCCAGCGAACCCTTGATCCGCACCGCCTGCCCGCGGCTGGGAACTGGAAGCCGCGCCACAGTGCCATTGGAGCCCAGCAGGTAATCCATGATTGTAATGGAAACGACAGGGAGTCGTCAGCTAAGCCTTGCATGCTTCGGCTCGCGTATTTACAAAACGTTCCTGAAGGAACACTGTGGAAAACTTCGGAAATTTTCCCGCTAAGTCGTTGATAATTTCAGCCGGCAGTGAGAGCAAACGAGTTAGGCTGTGGAAAAAGTGTCTACTTTCGTGGACGTTCGAGACCACGAAAGTAGACTTGACAGGATGGCTGGTTCCTCTTGGCTGTCCACGGCTAGAAGCCGCCCTTCTCCAGCATGCTGGCCGTAACCAGTTTCTTCTCGATGTGACGCTGCAAAGTTTGGATCAGGAATTTGCGGAGGTCGGCAGCTTGCGACTTGGGCCACGGGATGCCGGCGAAACTTTCTACCGGAGCGCGAAACATCTGCGCGGCCAGCATGCGCGAGTCACTTGAAATCTCGGATGACGCCAAGCGCTTATCGTCGGGGCACATCAGGCCGTCGGCCAGGGCGTGGAACCAGGCGCGGCTGCCGTTCAGGGCGCGGCCGCAGGCGATGCATTCTGTCAGCTCAGGGAGGAATCCGACCAGTCGCGTCAACCAGAGTTCGAAATAGGTGATGGGCATCCAGATGTTTGAGCTCGCCTTTGCGTCTGCGTCTGAGCTGATCTTCTTGTCTGCGCTGATCTTTTTGTCTGCACTTGTCTTTTCGGCGTTTGCTTCTTCCGCACCCGCTTCTTCAGAGCGCGTCCTTTCCAAATCTATTTTTTTCGTTGCGGCGGCAATCTCGACATGCTGCAGGGCGTGCAGCACGGAGAGCGTCAGGCGGAAGATGGCGTCGTTGGCTTCGCGGTCGGGGAGCAGTTCGTCGAGCAACTCGGCGACGTGCGCCAGGGCGACCGCGCGCGCGTAGCTGACCTCAGTGGCCAGCGGAGACTCGATAACCTCGCAAGCATCGAGGCGCGCCAGTTCCTGGCGCTCGCGGACGTCATAAAACGCGCGGACATAGGTCATGGGCTCGAGCGCGCCGCCGAAGCGGCGCTTCGATTTTTTTGCCGATCGCGCCACGCCGCGAACTTTGCCTTCCGCGCGCGTGAACAGCGTGACCAGCAGGTCGGCCTCGCGCAGCGGATAAGTGCGCAAGACGATCGCTTCGGACTCCATCAGAGCCATGATTCTCAGCTGGGGTAACGAAGTGATTGTAAATGTTTGGCGGGCTGTCGGACGTCCGGGGCCAGAGGCCAGAAGTCAGGAGCATCAGCGCGGCACCAAGGTCAAAAACGGCGGGCAAGCGTGTCCGCCCTCCAAATCCTTCGTCCCTATCAAAAACGAAAAGGCGCGCGTCCACGAGTGGACACACGCCCCTGAACTTCTTCCCATACTCAGCCCCGGCTTCGTGGTCCTGACAACTGACGGCTAACAGCCTACCGGCCGAAATACGCGGCGTTTTTCGCGGTGAACTCGCTCCACTTTTCCGGCAGATCATCGAGTGCGAAAATGGCTGACACCGGGCAGACGGGCACGCAGGCGCCGCAGTCGATGCACTCCACCGGATCGATATAAAGCAACTCCGCTGTGGCGTAAGCGGGGTTGTCTTTCTTGGGATGAATACAATCCACCGGACACGCGTCGACGCAGGCGGTGTCTTTGGTGTTGATGCAAGGCTCGGCAATTACATAGGCCATAACGGTTTCTGTCTCCTGAGATCTATAAGTCTATTTTACTACCAGCGCGGGTTTCCCCGGTACCCACGGAACCGCACATTCTAGCAAGAATGCAGGCCGAGGGTACAGGGTTTTGCGCTCGATTTGTCTGAGTTAAAGGGGTCCGTCCTGCGCCCAGTTCGGGGACCAGCGACAAACCATCGCGGACATAAAGTGACACCCAAGATTAAAACCGTGCCTGGACCTGAAAAAGAAACGGCCGGCAAGTTTGCTTGCCGGCCGTTGCTGCCGATACGTTGCTACTGATGGGTGATCAATTTAGCGGTGTCCGCCACCACCGTGTCCGCCGCCGCCGCCGTGGAACCCGCCTCCGCCGTGGAAGCCCCCGCCGCCGCGGACTGCGCCGCCTCCGTGGAAGCCGCCTCCGCCGCGAACTGCGCCGCCATGGAACCCGCCGACCGCGCCACGTCCCGCGTAACCGCGTCCCGCGAACCCACGTCCAGCGTAGCCGCGACCATAACCGTAGCCGCCGCGTCCGTAGCCCCAGCCGCCGCGTCCATAATAACCACGGCCCCAGCCGCCGCCGCCCCAGTGATACCACGGGCCGGCGCCGATGAAGACTCCGCCGGCAAACCAGCTAGGCCCGTAATATCCATACGGAGCGCACGCGTAAGGATAGTAGCTGTAGTAGCCGTAGTCGCAGACCGGAGCCGCTCCCACATAGCCCGGGCCAACTCCCACGCCCACGCTGACCTGCGCCTGCGAGTAAGCCAGTGGAACCATCAAAACCGCCAGCAACGCCACATATTTTAGAAATCGCATTTTGTTAACCCCCTGCTCCAGATCCACCGTCTCTGTCTGGAAGCGCCTACCTATTTGAACTCGGCAGCGCGAAAAAAGTTGCAAAGTTCGGGGTGGCTGATTTCAGCCATCCTAGCTGAAATCAACCACTTACGGGGGGCAATCGGGCCATACCCACTGAAATCCGGGAGATTAAGGCCGGTAAATCCAGAGATTGGCCGTGGTCTGATCGCTGCTGGGATAGCCGCCAGCCAGCACGCTGCCGTCGCGGAGCCTGGGTTCGCTCAAGTAGTGCGACTCGTCTGCATGTTGAGAGCTCGGTTGACGGACAACCTTCAAGCGACTAGATTGAGCTTGGATTCTAGTTCCGACGAAAGAGTAGACTCAGAGGGAGCCCTATGGCGACTACTTCAGTGGACCGTTCGCAGCAGGCCACTTCCGACAGCAAGGAACTCATCGGCTTCGATGAAGCCATGGATCGACTGTCGCGTGAAGAGCGTTTCCGCGCAACGGTTTATGCCATGAATACGCTCTTGGTGCAAAAAGGAATTTATTCGCCGGAAGAATTCGAGTTCCAGTTTCGCCAGTTTGCTCAAAAGAACCTGCGCTAGCGGCCGCGTTTGGGTGGTTTGCCTTTGATGTCTCTCCACTTGGGCATATGGCATTTCGGTGAATTGCAACGCTCGTGAGCGCCGATCTCGCAGTTGGCGCAGTCACAGTCACACCAGAGTTGTTCTTCCTTGGCTTCCGGTTTCTTGCCTGATTTTGGCATGGGCGTCCGCCTCGTCTTTCTCTGTACTATAGTTACCGCCGAGGCGAAAAATCTGCATTTGGCTGGCCCGAATCTACGCTGACACCAACTCCTTCTTCTCGCTTGGTTCGTATTCCACGATGTAGCCGGCGACCGCGCTCGCTGCCACGCTGTAAGGCGAGGCTAGATACATTTGGCCGGGGCCGCTGCGGCCGGGGAAGTTGCGGTTCTGGGCACTGATCACGATTTGATCCGGACGCGTGGAAACTCCCGGGCCGGCGTTGATGCAGGCGCCGCAACTGGGCTCGATCACGAGTGCGCCGGCTTTCTGAAACACTTCAAGATATCCGCGACGCAGGCAGTATTCGCGCGTTTCCTGCGAGCCGAACTGGATGTAAAACTTGACCGACTCAGCGATGCGCTTGCCCCGTTTCAGAGCATCGGCTAGCACCGCGGCATACATATCCATGTCTTCATTCTTGCCGGCGGTGCAGGTGCCGCCGTAGGCGATTTCGACCGGGACAGGCGTATGCAGGTCGCGAATGTATTTTCCGTTGCCCGGATCGCCGGGCGTGGCCACCATGGGCGTGATTTCGCCGGCGTCGAGTTCGATCACGTGCGCATACTGCGCGTCGTGGTCGCTGTTTAGGCCTTCGATCATAGCTTCGGCTTTTTTGCGGTCCATGTTGCGGCGCTCGACCAGGAAGTCGACGGCTTTCTTGTCGGGCGCGACGATGCCGGTGAAACCACCAATCTCGGCGGCCATGTTGGTCATGGTGGCGCGCTCGTCGACGCTGAGAGCTTCGATGGCCTCGCCTGCATATTCCATCACCTTGGCGAGAGCCCTGCCGCTGCGCACGTAGTCGAGGCTGAGGATTTTCAGGATGAAATCTTTGGCCGTGACATTCGCGTGCTTGCGTCCGCGGATTACGATCTTCACCGACTCGGGGATTTTCACGCGCACATCCTTCGTGATCCAGGAATTGAACACATCGGTTGTTCCGATGCCGAAGGCTACGCAGCCGATCGCGCCTACGTGGGGCGTGTGCGAGTCGGAGCCGATATTCAACTGACCGGGCAGGGCGTAGCTCTCGAGGACGATCGAATGGCAAATGCCTTCCGAGCCTTTGCGGTCTTTCAACTCGCCGTGCAGCTTGATTCCCTGCTTGGCGGCGAAGTCCTGCTGCTTGAGTTTGAGCTGGGTCGCGAGATCGAGCAGTCCGAGTTTCTTTTTCTCTTCGGAAATTACTTCGTCGAGAAACGTCAGGTGGTCGCGAAAGAAAATGATGCTGGACGCATCGTTCACTTTCGCATCCGGGCCAACGTAGCGTTCAAAAAAGATTGCTGCCATGGGCGTGACGTATTCATGGCTGAAGCGGAGATCGGCGCGGGCAAAGCCGGTGTCTCCGGGCTTTACGGCAGGCACGCCGACTTCGCCTTTCTCGTTGATCATGTGGCGGGCGAAAATCTTTTCGGCCACTGTCATGGGGTGCTGTTCAGTCTTCAGGGGCGGCAAGAAGACCTTCCCTTGCATCCTGGCAACATTAAACGGAAACAATCCGCCGTACTCGATCACTTGCCGCGTGATTTCATCTTCGCCTGCGGTGAATTCGCTGAGGGCGATTTCTTCTTCGGCGCGAATGCGGTCGATCAAGGAGAAGTTCGTTGACGTCAACAAGCCCAGGTTCTGGCAATTCTGTTTGTAGATGCGCTCGATGTTCTCCGCAATCACTACGCGGATGCCGGCGCACATTTCCGCGTAGGGCGACTGCTCGCGGCTCGATCCTTTGCCGCGACGCTTGCCGCTGACTGCGCACACGAAGCCGCCGCTCTTCACGTCGCCGCGGCCGATCGGCGTCACATTGCCGCATTTCAGGCCGAGATATGGAATCTCGCCCAGGGTCTCATCAAAATAGAAACAGTAGTGTGCGGGAGTGATCTCGTCGGTCGAGATATCGTCGCGCAGTTTGGGATTATTCGCAGGATTCTTCGTATCCCAGGGCAGGTCTTCGCCTGCGAGCTGCTTCCGGATGAGTTCCGGATCTTCGGTGAGAAAAAGAATGCGGCCCTGCAGCTTCACTTTATCGGGGCGCTTTTCAATGTTGCGGGTGAGCAGTGATTCGATCACGTTGAACCTGCGGGTCAGAAATAGAGGGACAGGCCGAAAACTCAGCGGTCCCCCATCAATTGTAACGCCGCAGATAAGCAGCGGCCTTGGATCTTATTTCTTATAATCGCGCGCATCGGGCAACGGATCGAGTCCGCGGCCGGCGAAAATTTCCTGGAACTCTTTCACCAGTGCCGGATGGATGAGCCCGTTCGATGCCAGAGTCTCACTGCTGTCAATTGTGAATGGCGAGCCATCGAAGCGGCTCACTTTGCCGCCGGCTTCTTCCACGATCAGCGCGCCGGCGGCCGTATCCCAGGGGTTGAGATTGAATTCCCAGAAGCCGTCGAAGCGTCCACTCGCTACGTTGCACAAATCGAGCGCCGCCGAGCCGGCGCGCCGGACGCCATGGGTGCGCAGCGTGATCTGGTGATAGAAGTGAATGTTGGGATTCTTGTGCCGCTTGTGGCTGGGAAATCCGGTGGCTAAAAGACTTTCCTTCAACTGCGCCGCCTGCGAAACGTGGATGGCCGCGCCATTCAGATGCGCGCCTCTTCCCTGCTCCGCAGAAAAAAGTTCGTCGCGCGTGGGGTCGTAAACCACGCCCGCAATGCGTTCGGCTGGCTTCTGTGATTCCCGATGCTCCAGCTCCCGATGCTCCAGCGCCATCGAGACGCAAAACACCGGATAGCCGTGCGCGAAATTTGTGGTGCCGTCGAGCGGATCAACGTACCAGCGGTAGTCGCTGCCCTGATCGTTCAGTCCCTGCTCTTCGCCGAGCACATCGTGCCCGGGAAACTGCTGCTGGATGCGTTCGCGAATCAGCGTCTCGGAAGCGCGGTCGGCCGCCGTGACCAGATCGGCGTCGCCCTTGTACTCAATCTTGATGTGCTTCTGAAAATAATGCATCAGCAGCGCGCCCCCCTCGCGAGCGATCGCCGACATGGCGGGCAGGAAACTCTCGTGCTGAGGTGAAGTGGATGGCATCTTCGTTGAGTAATCAATGTTGCCAATGGAATCAGGGGCGATGGCAGATTGCAGATTGAAGATTTCAGATTTTCAATCTGCAATCTGAAATCTGCAATCTAAAATCTCACTTATCCCGGCCCGAGCGCCGGAAGCCCGCACTCACTTCCGCTTCCCGCCGTCTTCGGCAATGTACATAATTTCGTGCTTGAAAATGAACAGGTTGGGTGCACCCTCGCGGGTGAGCCGCACCATGTGCTTGTCGTAGTACTCGATCCAGCCGCGAAATGTTTGCCCATCAAGCAACTTCACCGACACCGGCTTCTGCTTCTCGCCCAAAGATTTGAGGAAAGCTGCCTCTTCAAAAGTATCTTCCGGAGGCGGAGTGCGTCCGCGATTGGCGGCGTTGGGATTGCCCGGCGGCGTGCGGAAAGGCATGACTGACATTGTACACAAGCCGGAAAACGGAGTTGCCGCCACTCAACGAGCGCACAGCCGGAGTAAAATGGCGTGCGAAACTCTGGTTCTGGCAGGAGGTCCGCCGTGAAGAGTGTTATTGCTTTCGCATTCCTGGCCGCTCTGACTCTTTGCTCCTGTCCGGCACAGGCCCAGGCCTCGACCAAAGGAATGCCTCAGCCTCCGCCCTCGCAGCAAACGCCGATGGTAGCGGCTCCGGAACCCGCCGTGACGCCGGCCGGCAGCCGGATCGATTTGATCGAAGTGCAGAGAGACGCGGCCGAGTTGGCTCGAACCGCGCAGTCAATTCCCACCGATGTGGAAAGCATCAAGAAGGGCATGCTGCCCAAAGACGTGCTGCTGAAGCTGAAGCAGATCGAAAAACTCTCGAGGCGGTTGCGCAGCGAGTTGAACCCTTAGGCGCAATCGGACAAATATTCGCCGGCCGCGTCACCAGTTTTTCCGCAACCTCTGAACTCGTGCCCTTCCAAATCCCCTTCGACATCGATCTCACGCGAGCTAGAAACTGAATTTCAACGAAAATTCCATCACCCGCGGAGATCCCAGCGCGAAAACGCCCGAGCCCAGACCCAGCCGATTGCTGCTTTGCTGGCCCAGACTAGGACAGAGCGGCGCGGCCCCGAAAGCCGTGCCGTTGAGCGATCCGCACGTTCCGCTCAGCACGCCGCTCAACGGGTTTGCCGGTCCGTCAAAGTTCGCGAAATTCGCCACATTGAAAAACGATACCCCGGGCTGCACAGTAACCCGATCCTTCACCTTGTAAACCCAGTTCAAACTAATGTCGAAGGCGCGCAGCCAGCCCATGCCGGCCTCGTCGTAGGGAGCGGGCGCGACGGGCTGTTGCACTCCTCCCAGGGTCTGCAGATTCGACAAGCTTTGGGTGGCATTCACCCCGAACAGGTTGCTGTTGATCAGCACTTGACCCGCCGGAGTGGGCTGGAAGGCATCCACGTGGTTATAGTTGTTAATCACTTTGTTGATGCTGTTCTGGTCGACGCCGTGACCGAATGAGCCGATGTTGGTCCCCGGCAAAACGTCGCCAAGGCCTCCGTTCGAGGCAAAGCTGCCATCGCCGGTGCCGTCGCCAGTGACATCCGTCACGAAGATGCCGCCCGGGTTTCCGGTGGGGCTCAAGGTGAGCGTAACGGGCAGCGCGCTGTAGAAATGTCCAATCATGCCCACACGGAAATGAAAGGGCAGATCCATGCTGCCGCCGAAAGAAATCTGGTTCTTGCGGTCGAGCCCGTTCGGCCCCAGGTAACGCTGCGGGTTGTTGAAGTCGGTAGCAATGGTGACGAAGTCGTTGTCGGCGGCCGCGGCGACATAGCGCTCCAATTGATACGACACCTGCAGGTCGAAGTTTGTAATACCCGGGAACGGGCTCTTCAGATGCTGCTTCAGCGATAACTGTACCGCGGTGTTTTTCGCGTAACCGATGGGGAACAGCATCTGGTTGGCGCCGACGAGCGGGTTGATGCCGGGGAAAGCCGCGCTGGGGCAGGGTGCTCCACTACACAACGAATAGCCGGAATCGAGGCCATTGGAGGCAAAGTCCGCGATGGTGCCGGCATAGGGATCGGGCCCGCCGCCCTGCGGTGACGATGGTGAATAGGTTCCGTTGAAGTGAGCGAGGTAGCAGCTCACCATGGCCGGTCCTGGGTTCAGCGAAGCGCAACCCGCATTTGCCGATCCCTGGTTATTCGCCGCCGTTGCTTGTATGGCAGCGGTCACAGCTCCGGTGAAGTTCATGGCTGGGAAGCGATAATCGCCCACGTGATTGGTATCCACCGCGAGCAGCGTGTGGGTCTCAATGTTGCGCAGATAGTCCGCCGTGAAAACCATCCCTGGACGGATCTCATGCTGGATGCCGAGGTTCATTTGCAGGGAGCGCGGGCTGACATAAGTGGGCGCCAGCAGATCCGTTCCCGTCGCGTCTAGCCCGTCCGCCAGTGCGGTCCCGATGAACGAGGGGTTGCTCGCTGGCCCGGCCGCCACCGTGGCGGCTTGATACTGCGCCTGAAGAGCGGAAATCTGGCTGGCGACGCTTCCGATCGGCTGGCCGCAAAATGTAATGGGGACCGTCGTGCCTGTCGGCAAGCTCAATGCTTGGGGACTGCCGTTGGAGCAGACGGTCGTGTCTGCCAGGAACAATCCCTTCTGCAATCGCGCGGGCCGGTCGAATTCAATGTTGTTCCAGATCGAGTTTTCATAGAAAAGGCCAATGCCTCCACGAATCACCGTCTTCCCGTTACTCGAAGGATCATAGGCAATGCCGACTTGCGGCGCGAAGTTGAGATTGGGCTGATTCACTCGATTGCCCAGGCTCGAATAGAACTGATTGTTGAATTGATTCAGAGCCGAAATCGGGCCCAGGTCGCTGTCGGTGCGCCCGGAGTCGCGGACGTAACGAATCCCGTAAGTTAAGGTCAGGTTCCGTTTGACCTTCCAGGCGTCTCCGAAATATGCCGAAATGCGGTTGTCTGGGCCGCTGCCGCCTGCGGGAAACCCGAAGGCTGGGATTTCTGAGTCGTAGCCCTGTCCATTGCCCAGGGAGACGTTACTGACGGGATAATTCAGCGGATTCGCCGAGCCACCAGGGAAACAGGGAGGGTTTGGCGCGCAACCGCTATTGGCGAAGGCCGAGGTCGTGGTATTGAGCGGCGATCCCACAGCGGGCGCCAGCTTCAGGAAGCTGGCGAATCCGCCGCCGAGAATATGATTGAACCCGCCCCCGTAGCGGAAAATGTGCGCGCCAAGCGCCCTGCTGCCGTCGTATTTGATCTGGTGGTCGGACTGGTAGGTCTGCTGCGGCGCCAGGAAGTTTGGACCGGAACAAAAAGAGTCCGCTCCGGCAGTCAGGCAGTCTGGATCGCCTCCGATGGCCAGTTCGATTCCCGGCGCGGGATCGAAGATGTTGGTCCCGGCGACCGCGTCCACAATTCCGTTGCGGAATTTCATGTACCCGAAACGAATGCTGTGCGTGTAGCTCCCGGTGCTGAAGTCCAGACCCATGGCGTGGTCAGGCGTGTGATTTACATTCCCGAAAGGCTGGAAGCTGTTGGGGATGAAAGCCAGCACGCTGTGGTTTTGATCGTAGGAGAAGCGATAGAAAAAATGGTATTTGTCGTTGATCTGCCAATCGAGTCTTCCGAGGCCTTCCACCTCGCGAAAAGGCGAGCTGTAGTTTCCGGCATCGGCGGCGAACACACCGCCCGGCAGCACGGGATTGAGCAGATCCTGCTTGGTCCGTTCGGCGTCCAGGAAGAAAAATAGCTTGTCTTTCAGAATTGCTCCGCCAAAGCTGCCGCCAAACTGATTGCGCTGGAAAGGATTGTCGCTGCCGCCGGGCAGAGCCGCATCCAGAGTTTGATCGCGGAAAAAGTAGTAGCCCTCGCCGTGATAAGCATTGGTGCCCGACCGGGTGGTCACGTTGACCGATCCCGAAGAAGTGAGCTCGGTGGAAAGATCGAGAGACGACTGCTGAATCTGAAATTCCTGGATGGCGCCTTCGGGCACGTTCTGCGTGGTCGTGCCTACAGTTTCGTCGCTTATGTCGAGGCCATCGACTTCGATGCGGGCGGTCCGTCCGAAACGCCCGCCGAACGAAATGGATGAGAAACCATTCTTGGTGGGGTCGAAATTTCCGCCATCCTGGATTTGCACTCCCGGCTCCAGTTGGGCCAGGTCGAGGAAATTTCGTCCATTGATGGGAAGGTTTTCGATCTGTTCGGTCGTTAGAACGCCCTGCACGGTGGCCTGCTCAGTGTTGACGGCGACTTCGTTACTCTGAACTTCCACCACTTGCGCGGCCTGGCCGACGTGCAACTTGATGTTTCCAGTCGAGGTGACGCCGACCTGCACGATGACGGCAAGCTCCGAGGTGCTGAATCCCTGCGCCTCCACTCTCAGCGTGTAATCTCCGGGAATCAACGCGCCTGATGCGTAGGCTCCGGCCGAGGTGGTGGTGGTTGTGATTACGCGTCCCGTGGCCTTGTTGTTGATGGAAATCTTCGCCCCGCTCACCACTGCGCCCGTTGGGTCGGTGACCACACCCTGAATGCTTCCCGTGGAAATCGTGGTCTGGGCCAGCATCACCGCAGAGCAGGCCAGCACGCAGAAGATCACGAAAAGCGTCCTCAGGGTCGTTCCTGCGTAGGATCGGCCTGCGTAGGATCGGCCCGCGTAGATGCAGCCCGCTTGGAAACCGCGGGGATTGGCATCGAACAACATGTTCACCTTCCTTTGCAAAACTTTCTCCCTTAAGTTCTTCCGCAAATCATTTCTTCCGCGAATCATCGTGAAACGGAAGCCGAGAATCGCCGGGTCGGGTCAGACAAAATCTCAGCTACGCACTCACAGCCCGCAACCACGAACTCGAAATTGTCTTCTCGCGATTGAATCTTCTCGCGATCCTGAATGATGCTTTGGGCAGGAAAACAGCAATTCGCGAACCGG
>Ga0302324_100009175_pt1 | contig 20748 bp, 16 predicted proteins | sample Palsa_T0_1_FD_201949 | JGI IMG/M metagenome (GOLD analysis project Ga0302324, IMG submission 201949) | Peat permafrost microbial communities from Stordalen Mire near Abisko, Sweden - Palsa_T0_1 | ecosystem: Environmental > Terrestrial > Soil > Palsa > Peat permafrost | place: Sweden: Abisko...
CCGGCCGGGCACCGCCCTGCAGCCAGAGGTTCTGGCCACCAGTGGCGGCCTGGGAGTAGAGGAACTCCTCCCACAGCCTGGCCGCGGCCGGGTGCGGCGCGTTCTTGTTGATGGCCTGCGCGTAGTAACCGCCCAGCACGGCGTTCGACGGCACGAACACCTTCCAGTTCGGCACTCCCACGTAGCTCGGCAGGTTGAGGTAGTCCCAGTTGAACACCACGGGGGTGGTGCCCGCCTTGATCGAGGCGCCGGTCGCCGATACGGGCGAGAAGTTACCGGCCTCCTTGAGGCTGTGGAAGAAAGCCACGCCCTTGGCGATGCTGGCGGCCGTTCCGCCCTCGGCGAGGTTCGCCATCATCACGCCGTTCAGCGCGGCGTTGGCCGAGGTCGGGTTGCCGTTCAGCGCGACCGCGTTCTTGAACTTCGGGCTGAGCAGCTGGCTCAGCGAGGTGATCGTCCCGAACTTGGACGAGTAGCCGACCGCCATGTAGCCGCCGTAGTCCTCGTACCAGAGGCCGTTTGCCTGCTTCTGGCTAGCCGGGATGGAACTCCAGGTGCTGACCTCGTACGGCGCGAAGAGGTTGGTGTTGACCAGCGCGACGGCCTGCCCGACGTCGACGACGTCGGGCGCCGCGGCGGTGCCGTTCTCCTGCTTGATCGCGTTGACTTCTTGCTGGCTGGTGCCGTCCGGGTTGGCCGAGTTGACCTTGATTCCGTACTTCGCGGTGAAGTCCTTGATGATGGCGCCGTAGTTTGCCCAGGTCGGGGGCAGCGCGATGACGTTGAGCGTGCCCTCCTTCTTGGCCGCGGCGACCAGCTTGGCCATGCCGCCGCCGGCCGAGACGTTAGTGACCGTGGCCCAGTTGGTCCCGCCGCTCGAGGTCGAGGAACCCGACGAACACCCAGCGGCGAGCAGCGCAAGGGCACTAAGCCCGACGAGCCCAAATCGATATGGCGATCTCACGCGAATGCCTCCTATCAATGTCCTCATCCCCGTCGCGTTCTTACAAAGCCCATGGCATGGCAATGCGAGGAGGTCGGCTGGCCTTCGCGCCAGCCACCATTCGGCCCAAATGCCTGAAACGTTTAGCATCGGTATGCTGACGTAGCCGGCGCGCGGGTGTCAAGGGAAGTTATCGAGATGACGCCGACGGCAACCTGATGTTCATCGGGGCACGTGAGCGGGGCGCAGCCGCGGGATCGCCGGCGGCTGCAGCGAGGCCCGCTGGACCAGCTGGACGTCAGCGATGTAGTCGTCCGGCGGGCCCAGTCCGAGCAGCCGCGTCATCAGCGCGCAGCCCATGGCACGCTGGTCCATCCGGATGGTCGCCAGCGGCGGGTCGAGCAGCTCGGACGTCGGCAGGTCGTCATGGCCGACGACCGAAACGCCCGGTCCGATCGGCAGCGAGAGCCCGCGCGCGGCCTTGTAGACGGCGTGCGCCGTGTAGTCGGAATTGGTGATGATCGCGGTGGGGGCATCCCTGCCGGACAGCATGGTCACGGCAGCCCGCTGGACATCAGCAATGGTCAGCGGCGAATACATGACGCGCGGCCGCAGCTCAAGCTCGGCGGCCAGACGGAGGAAATGGCGCAGCCGGTCCGGGTCCGCCATGAGATGCCGCGGTGCCGACAAGAACCCGACCGACGTGTGACCGAGCTGGGCCAGGCGATGCATGGGCAGCCCGACAGCGGCAGTGGTGTCCGGGCACACCCGAGCGACGCCCGTGATGCCGGCCGCTGACCAGTTCAGCGCCACTACCGGCGCGCCCTGGCTCAGTTCCTGCCAGAGCCGGATCGACCCGCCCGCCCCGACGGGTGCGATCGCCAGCCCCGCCACCCGCTGCGCGGCCAGTTCCTGCACGTGCCGACGCTCGCGCTCGAGCGAGTAGCGCGAGTCAAGCACGAGCAGAGTCGCTCCCGACTCGGCCGCGACCTGCTGCGCCCCGCTCAGCACCTCCAGGAAGAAAGGGTTTGCGAAATTACGGACCACAAAGCCGTAGGTGGTGGTGTGCCCGCGCCGCAGCGCCCGTGCCTGCGGGTTGGCGTGGTAGCCAAGCTGCTCGGCCGCGGCCAGGGCGCGCCGGCGCGTCTCCTCAGCGACTCCTGGCTGCCCATTCAGCGCGAGGCTCGCCGTCGCGACGGAGATCCCGGCGATCCTGGCGACATCGCGAAGGCCGGCCGGCCGCCTGGATCCGCCCTCGTGCATCGCCATGATCTCCCCCGCGGGCAAGGACCGCTCAGCCTTCGATGTCATGCCACGGCCGCCTGGCCCGGTGACCAGCACGACCCCGGGTGCGACCTGCGACCGATGGTAGAGCCCGCCGCCCTGGACGGTTGTCAGCGGACATCACGACAGCCGCGCCCGCAGCCAATGCCGCGCCGGCGGCCAGCCAGGCCCGGCGGCCGGGGACCGCCTAGGCTGTGGTCTGGCAGGTACGCCGGCCGCGGACACCGGGCACACCGGCCGGTGACATGACGAGGAGGCAGAGCCGTGCAGATACTTGGCGTCGATATTGGCGGGACCGGGATCAAGGTCGCCCCGGTGGACGTGGCGACCGGAAAGCTGCTCGCCGAACGCGTCAAGGTACCGACCCCGCGTCCCGCCGAGCCGGACGCGATCGCCGACGCCGTGGCCCGGCTTTCCGCTGGCTTCGACTGGAAGGGCCCGGCCGGAATCACCTTCCCCGGGGTCGTCGCCGACGGGGTCACCAGGACGGCGGCGAACCTTGACCGAGCCTGGATCGGGCTGGACGCGCGCGCCCTGTTCGGCAAGGCCACCGGCCTGCAGGTCAGCCTGATCAACGACGCCGACGCGGCCGGCCTGGCCGAGATGAAGTTCGGGGCCGGCGCGGGACACAAGGGAGTCGTGCTGATGCTGACGCTGGGGACCGGTATCGGCAGTGCGCTGTTCATCGACGGGATCCTGGTGCCGAACACCGAGTTCGGCCATATCGAGATCCGCGGCAAGGACGCCGAGACGCGCGCCTCCGAGCATGCCAAGGAACTGCATGGCCTGAGCTGGGAAAGCTGGGCCGAGCGGGTGGACGAGTACCTCAAGCACATGGAGGCGCTGCTGTCGCCCGGGCTGTTCATCATCGGCGGCGGCATCAGCAGGAAGTCCGACAAGTTCGTGCCGCTGCTGACCGGGCTGACCGCCCAGGTCGTGCCCGCCGCGCTGCACAACGATGCCGGCATCGTCGGCGCCGCCATGGCGGCCAGCTGACTGCACGAGGCGCCGCGTTAGCCCGGGCCCGCGCTGCCCTGGGCGGCGCCGGCGCCGATCCCGGGGCGGTAGGCGACCGCCTCCACCTCGACCAGCATTCGCGGATCGACGAGCGCGGATACCCCGATCATGGAGGTGGCGGGCATGACGGCGCCGAAGGCGGCGCCGTGAGCGCGCCCGTACTCCGCCCAGCGCGATATGTCGGTGACATAGATCCGGGTGCGCACCACGTCGGAGAGGTCCGCGCCAAGCTCCGCCAGCGCGGCGCCCACGTTGCTGATCGCGCGGGCGGTCTGCGCGTAGGCGTCTCCCTCGTGCAGGAACACCCCGCCCGCGACGGACGTGCAGCCCGCGACGAAGACGAAGTCGCTGGCGGCTACCGCGCGGCTGTAGCCGACGACCGGCTCCCATGGCGTGCCGGAGGAGATCCTGCGAGTCACCGGGCTACCAGCCGTCGGCTCTGTCATGCCTGGCGGGCTCGGCCGGCGCCAGGGCCGGCCTCAGCCGCCCGGCTGCGGCCAGCCGCCGGTCGCGGAGCAGGCCCGCCGCCTCAATCCCGCCGGCGACAAGCCCGGCGGCCAGCGGCCAGAACGCGATGGCGCCGTGACCGCCGAGTGACAGCGGCTCCCGCAGCAGCGTGCCCGGCCTGCTGGCCGCGAGCCTGCGGCCAAAGGCAGCCAGGCCAGCGTGCTGGCCGACCGACCGCGCGGCGAGCGCGGCCGCCACCCCGCCAGCGAGCAGGCCGAGCATGGCCACGGCGCCGTGCCTGCGCACCGCGAGCGCCCACCCGAGCAGCCCGCACGCCGCGCCGCCGAGAATGCTGAGCACTACGAACCAGCCGTCTGCGGCAATGAATGCGCTCGTTTCCGAGTTCACCACGTCTGCGCCGCCGCCGCCGGTGGCTACCAGCAGCGCGCGCGGCGCCACCGCGATCCAGGCGAAACCGGCCGCCGCGCCCAGCAGGGCGCTGGCGCCGACGAGGACCGCGAACACTGCCACGGCCGTGAGTACCCGCCTGATCACGCCGTTTTCCCCGGCGGCGGGCGCGAACTCGCCTCCCGGCTGGGGGAAATCGGGGATCCCACTGGCAGCGTGCATTCTCCGCAGAAGATTACGTCACCAGGGCCCGGCCGCCGGACCCGGCCGGGAACCAGGGCCCCGCCGGACCCGGCCGGGAACCAGGGCCCGGCCGCCGGACCCGGCCGGGAACCAGGGCCCGGCCGCCGGACCCGGCCGGGAACCAGGGCCCGGCCGGGAACCACGACTGGCCGGGGATCAGCCCGCGCAGCCCGGGCCGAGCAGCTGCTTGAGGTCAGCGAGCAGCGCCGCGGACGGCTTCACCCGGAGCTTGTCATCCAGCCGGATCATCTTCGCGCGCTTGCCGCTCAGCATGCGCAGGTGAACCTCGACGTGGCCGGGATGCGTCCGGAGCACTTCCCTGAGGCGCTCGACCACCGGCGGGACGCACCTGGACTCCATGATCGACACCACGAAAGGGCCCTCTTCCCCGGTGGGCAGCTCGGGGACGCTCACCTCCATGGCGACGAGCTTGGGCACTTCCTCCCGCCGGTCCAGCCGCCCCTTTACCACGACGATCGCGTCCTCGATGATCATGGTCAGCGCGGCCTGGTAGGTGGACGGGAAGAAGAGCACCTCGATCGCGCCCTCCAGGTCCTCCAGCATGGCGGCAGCCCACGGGCTGCCCTGCTTGGTCACCTTCCGGCTGACGCCGGACAGGATCCCCCCGACGGTGACTAGCTGGCTGTCGCCGCGCTCGCCCCGGGGGCCGCGTTCAGGCTCCTCGACGGCTGACCCGACGAGCTGAGCGACCGAGCAATCGGTGACCGTCGCGAGGACGTGCTCCAGGCCAAGCAGCGGGTGGTCGGATACGTAGAGTCCCAGCATCTCCCGCTCGAAGCCGAGCAGCGCGGGCTTTTCCCACTCGCCGTCCGGCACCGGCACGTCGAAGGTCGCCGCCGTCTCCGTGTCCTCGCCGAACAGCGAGTCCTGGCCGATGGCCTCGTTGCGCTTGACGTCGATCACAGTGTCGATGGCCTGCTCGTGGATGAGCACGAGGCCCTTGCGCGGGCTGCCGAAGGAATCGAAGGCACCCGCCTTGATCAGCGACTCGATCACCCGCTTGTTGCAGACGTTCACCGGAACCTTGCGCAGGAACTCGGCGAAGCTGCCGAAGGCGCCCTTGGACGTGCGCGCCGCCACGATCGCGTCCACCACGGACGTGCCCACGTTGCGCACCGCGGCCATGCCGAACCTGATGTCCGCGCCCACCGGGGTGAACATCGCCGCCGACGCGTTCACGTCCGGCGGCAGCACCTTGATGCCCATCCGGCGGCACTCGTTCAGGTAGAGGGCCGACTTGTCCTTGTCGCCCGCGACCGAGGTCAGCAGGCCGGCCATGTACTCGGCCGGGAAGTTGGCCTTCAGGTAGGCGGTCCAGTAGGAGATCAGCGCGTATCCGGCGGCATGCGCCTTGTTGAACGCATAGCCGGAGAACGGGACCATGATGTCCCAGATGGTCTTGATCGCGTCCTTGGAGTAGCCGTTGTCCCGCATGCCGGCCGAGAACGACTCGTACTCCTTGTCCAGGATCTCCTTCTTCTTCTTGCCCATCGCCCAGCGGAGCAGGTCGGCCTTGCCCGGCGTGTAGCCGGCCAGCACCACCGCCGCGGACATGACGTCCTCCTGGTAGACCATCAGCCCGTAGGTGTCGCCGAGCATCTCCGCCAGCGGCCCGGCCAGTTCGGGGTGGATCGGGATAACGGGCTTGCGGCCGGTCTTGCGGTCCGCGTAGACCGGCGCGCTGGCCATCGGCCCCGGCCGGTACAGGGCGATGACGGCCGCGATGTCGCCGAACTTGTCCGCCCGCATCGCCCGCAGCAGCGCCCGCATCGGGCCGCCGTCGAGCTGGAACACGCCGAGCGTGTCACCGCGCGCCAGCAGTTCGTAGGTGGGCTTGTCATCCAGCGCGAGCGTGTCCAGGTCGATCCGGATGCCGCGGTTGGCCGCGATGCCGGCGATCGCGTCCTCCAGCACCGTGAGGTTGCGCAGGCCGAGGAAGTCCATCTTCAGCAGGCCGATGTCCTCGCAGGCCGGGTAGTCGAACTGGGTGATGATGGCGCCGTCGGCCTCGCGCTTCCACACCGGGATGTGATCCATCAGCGGCTCGCTGCTCATGATCACCCCGGCCGCGTGCACGCCCGGCTGGCGGATCAGGCCCTCCAGGCCGCGCGCCGTGTCGATCACCTGCTTGACCTCGGCCTCGGCCTCGTACAGGGCGCGGATCTCGCCGGCCTCGCCGTACCGCGGGTGATCGGGGTCGAAGACCCCGGACAGCGGGATGTCCTTGCCCATCACCGCCGGAGGGAACGCCTTGGTGATCCGGTCACCGAGCGCGTACGGAAAGCCGAGTACCCGCGCCGAGTCCTTCACCGCGGCCTTGGCCTTGATGGTGCCGTAGGTGATGATCTGCGCGACCCGGTCATCGCCATAACGCTCAGTGACATAGCGGATCACGTCACCGCGCCGGCGCTCGTCGAAGTCGATGTCGAAGTCCGGCATGGTCACGCGGTCGAGGTTGAGGAACCGCTCGAAGACCAGCTCGTGGTAGATCGGGTCGAGGTCGGTGATGCCGAGTGAGTACGCGACGATCGAGCCCGCGCCGGAGCCGCGGCCCGGGCCCACCCGGATGCCGTTCCGCTTGGCCCACATGATGAAGTCGGCGACGACCAGGAAGTAAGCGCAGAAGCCCATCTGCTCGATGACGCCGATCTCGTACTCGGCCTGCTGGCGGCGCTGCTCGTCGTAGCCGCCCGGGTAGCGGCGGTCCATTCCGGCCCAGACTTCCTTGCGCAGCCAGCTCTGCTCGGTCTCGCCGTCCGGCAGCGGGAAGCGGGGCATCAGGTTGGACTTGGTGAAGCTGACGTCAGCCCGCTCCGCGATGAGCAGGGTCGAGTCGCAGCCGGCCTGCCACTCCTCGGCCGTGCTGACGGCCCGCATCTGCTGCGGCGTCTTCACGTAATAGCCGTCGCCGCTGAACTTGAGCCGGTTCGGGTCGGCGAGGTTCGTCCCGGTCTGGACGCAGAGCAGGACCTCATGCGCCCGCGCGTCGCCAGGCCCGGTGTAGTGCGAGTCGTTGGTGACCACGAACGGCAGCGACAGGCCGGCCGCCAGCCGCTTCAGGTCTTCCCTGGTTCGCTGCTCCAGGTCCATCCCGTGGTCCATGATCTCGACGAAGAAGTTGTCTGCGCCGAAGATGTCCCGGTAGTCGGCAGCGGCCCGGACGGCCTCGTCGTACTGGCCGAGCCGGATCCTGGTCTGCACCTCGCCGCTGGGGCAGCCGGTGGTCGCGATGATCCCCTTTGCGTACCTGGCGAGCAGTTCCCGGTCCATCCGCGGCCTGCGGAAATACCCCTCCAGGGAGGCCAGCGAGGAGAGCCGGAAAATGTTGTGCATGCCCTCTGTGGTCTCGGCGAGCAGGGTCATGTGGGTGTAGGCGCCGCCGCCGGAGACGTCGTCGTCCTTCTGGGCCGGGGTGCCCCACCGCACCGGGCGCTTGCTGCCGCGGTGCTCCGGCGCCACGTAGGCCTCGATGCCGATGATCGGCTTGATCCCGGCCGCCCTCGCCTTCGACCAGAAGTCGTAGGCGCCGTAGACATTCCCGTGGTCGGTCATCGCGATGGCCCGCATGCCGGTGCGCTGGCACTCGCCGAACAGATCCCTGAGCCGGGCCGCGCCGTCGAGCATCGAGTACTCGGTGTGCACGTGCAGGTGCACGAACTCCTCGCCGCCGCGCGCCGCCGGGTCCTGCTCGCTGACTGCTGCCGGGTTCCCGGACGGGGCTGCTGCCACGAAGTACCGCCTCCTTCAGGCATGCTGCCGTCTGCCGACCTTATCGCCAGAACTGCCGCCGGCGGCGGCAGCCGCGCCGGTCCCGCGCCGGTCAGTGAGAACGTCTCAGCTTTCGGCGGCGAGCAGTTCGAGGGCGCTGGCCAGGTCGGCTGAGTACGCGCTGGTGAATTCCACCTTGCGGCCGTCGGCCGGGTGGGCGAAGCCAAGCCGCACCGCGTGCAGCCACTGCCGGGTCAGGCCGAGCCTGGCGGCGAGCACGGGGTCTGCGCCGTACAGCCGGTCGCCAGCGCAGGGATGCCTGATCGCGGTCATGTGCACCCGGATCTGGTGGGTGCGCCCGGTCTCCAGGATGACCTCGACCAGGCTGGCCGCCCGGAAGGCCTCCAGCGTGTCGTAGTGCGTGATCGACGGCCTGCCGCCGGCCACCACGGCGAACCTGCCGTCGCCGGACGGGTGCCTGCCGATCGGCGCGTCGACGGTGCCGCGGAAGGGATCAGGATGCCCCTGGACGAGCGCGTGGTAGCGCTTGTCCACCTCGCGCTCCCTGAACGCGCGCTTCAGCGCGCTGTACGCGGGCTCGCTCTTGGCCAGCACCATCAGGCCCGAGGTGTTCGCGTCCAGGCGGTGCACGATGCCCTGGCGCTCGGCAGCGCCGCTGGTGGCCAGCGTGTGCCCGGCCGCCAGCAGTCCCTGCAGGACGGTCGGCCCGGTCCAGCCCGGCGTCGGGTGGGCGGCCACTCCCGGGGGCTTGTCCACGACCAGGATGTCGGCGTCCTCATGCACGACGATGAGGCCGGGCACGGGCTCGGCCGGCGGCGCGGCGGTCACCGGGGACGGCAGCGTGACCTCCAGCCAGTCGCCCGCGGCGACCCGGTCCGACTTGGCGGCCGGGGCACCGCCGGTCAGCACGGCCCCGGCCGCGATGAGGTCGGCCGCCCTGGCCCTGGACAGTCCGAACATGCGCGCGAGAGCGGAGTCCAGGCGCTCGCCGTCCAGCCCTTCAGGAACGGGCACCTGGCGCTGGCCCGCCTGCGTCATGGCCTGGCGCCGCCTGGACCGCGACTTCCGTCGATCCGCAGCCCGAGCCCGGTGAGCAGGACCGCGATGACTCCGCCGCAGACGATGGCCGAATCGGCGATATTGAACACCGGCCAGTGCGGTAGCTGTATCCAGTCGACGACATAGCCGCGCAGCGGCCCTGGCGAGCGGAAAATCCGGTCAGCGAGGTTCCCGGTGGCACCGCCGAGCAGCAGGCCCAGCGTGACGGCCCAGGGAAGGCTGCGGATCCGGCGCGAGGTGCGCAGGATGAAGACGATCACGCCGACCGCGATGGCGGAGAACACCAGGGTCATCGACGTGCCGATGCTGAACGCCGCGCCAGGATTGCGGTCGACCCGGAGGGTCAGCAGCCCGCCGAGCAGCCGGACCGGCGGCCGGTCGGACAGGGTGGACACGACGATGACCTTGGAGGTGATGTCGGCGGCGAGGACCGCGAGCGCCACGCCGAGCAGCACCATCATCCGCCGCGGCGCCGCGGCGGCCGGCCCGGCCCCGGCCGGGCCGGTCAGCGGCGTTCCTCGCGCTGCTTGCATGTCACGCACAGGGTAGCCCGGTGGAACGCCTGCAGCCGCGCCTTCCCGATCGGCTCGCCGCAGGACTCGCAGGTGCCATAGGTGCCGTCGTCGATCCTGGCCAGGGCGTGCTCGCTCTGCACGAGCAGCTCGCGCGCGTTGTGGGTAAGGGCGATATCGTGCTCCCGCTCGAATGTCTTCGCACCCACGTCCGCCTGGTCATCGCCCGCGTCGCCCGTCGCGTCCCGCAGCCTGTCGGCGATCTCGGATTCGGCCTTGTCGATCTCGACGCGCAGTTCGGCGACGTCTGAGTCCAGGCTATCGCGCACCCTGGCCAGTTCGTCCTCGGTCCAGCGTTCCTCTCCCGGCCGCACCGGAAGTGCGGCAGCACCCGCACGCGCACCAGCCGCCATCCCCCGCCTCCTCAGCCCGGCCCAGCAGCCCGGCTATTCAATGATCTTGATTGCGGGCAGTCACCGGAGGATAAATGGTCACCGGGGCGGATCGCAAACGCGCGCGCCAGCGTCGCGGCGAAAGTGCGGACGGCTGATCGGTTATCCTGTGATCCTGCACGGCGCTGACGGGAACAGCTGCCGCTGCGGCGGCCAGGAGCGACCCGGGGTTGGTGTGAGCCCGGGGGCGACGCGCAGCGGACCAGATCATCCCGGAGCCGCCGGAAGAACGGCACCCGCCGAGGCGGGACTGGAACGGCGAGCGACCAGCGCGCCTGGCCAGGCCAAGTAGAACCGGCAGCAGGAACTCAGCAGAGAGGGTCGCCTTGACCGGGCCGGAAGGCACGGGATCGCGGCCAAGGAGGGTGGTACCGCGGGGCCGCCGCCGGCGCGCCTCGTCCCTCCGCGAACTGCCGCGCCCGCGGGCCCCGGAGCCCGCCCGCGCGCTGATCCGCGGAAGGCCGCCCGACCATGACGAGCGCAGAGCACTCCCAGCAGCACTTCCCCGACCTGCCGGCCGTGGTCGACCTGCCGGCCATCGAGCACCAGGTGCTGGCCAGGTGGCGCGACGGTGACCTGTTCCAGCGGTCGCTCGACCAGAGCGCGGCCGGCCCGCTCTGGTCGTTCTACGAGGGCCCGCCGACCGCGAACGGCATGCCGGGCGTGCACCACGTCGAGGCGCGGGTGTTCAAGGACGCGTTCCCGCGCTTCAAGACCATGCAGGGCTTCCACGTGCCGCGCCGGGCTGGCTGGGACTGCCACGGCCTGCCCGTCGAGGTGGCCGTGGAGAAGGAACTCGGCCTGACCAGCAAGAAGGACATCGAGGCTTACGGCATCGCCGCGTTCAACGAGCGGTGCCGCGAGTCGGTGCTGCGGCACGTCGACGCGTTCGAGACGATGACCGAGCGGATGGGCTACTGGGTCGACACGGCCAGCGCCTACCGGACGATGGACACCTCCTACATCGAGTCCGTCTGGTGGTCGCTCAAGGTCGTCTTCGACAAGGGCCTGCTGGTCAGGGATTTCCGGATCAGCCCGTACTGCCCGCGGTGCGGCACCCCGCTCTCCGATCATGAGCTGGGCCAGCCCGATGTCTACCAGATGATCACCGACCCGTCGGTGACGGTCAGGTTCCCGCTGCTCACCCTGCCGGACGGCGCCGATCCCCAGCTCAAGGGCGCGGACCTGCTGGTCTGGACGACGACGCCGTGGACGCTGGTTTCCAACACCGCGGTGGCCGTGCACCCGGACGAGACGTACGTGGTCGCCAGGAAGTCGGGCGACAGCGACCGCGTGGTCGTCGCGGAGGCGCTGCTCGGCCGGGTGCTCGGCGAGGGCTGGCACATCGCAGCCCGGATCCCCGGTGCCCGGCTGGCGGGAGCAGCCTACCGCCCTCCGTTCAGTCTTATCGAGATTCCGGACGCGCATCGGGTCGTGACCGGGGACTTCGTCACCACGGAGGACGGAACCGGCCTGGTGCACCTCGCGCCTGCCTTCGGCGCTGCCGACATGGAGACGGGCAAGGCGCACGGCCTGCCGGTGGTCAACCCGGTCCGGCCGGACGGCAGGTTCGACGATCATGTGCCGCTGGTCGGCGGGATGTTCTTCAAGGACGCCAACGCGCCGCTGGCCAGCGACCTGGCCGATCGCGGCCTGCTGTTCCGGCTGGAGCCGCACGAGCACAGCTACCCGCACTGCTGGCGGTGCGGGACTCCGCTGCTGTATTACGCGCTGCCGTCCTGGTACATACGCACCACGGCGATCAAGGAAGAGCTGCTCGCGGAGAACGAGAAGACCAACTGGCAGCCGCCGACCATCAAGCACGGCCGCTACGGGGAGTGGCTGCGCAACAACGTCGACTGGGCGATGTCGCGCAGCCGGTACTGGGGCACCCCGCTGCCGCTGTGGCTCTGCGCCGACGAGCACATCACCTGCGCCGGCTCGCTGGCCGAGCTCTCCGAGCTGGCCGGCCGGGACCTCGCCGGGCTGGATCCGCACCGGCCGTTCGTGGACGAGGTGGTGATCGCCTGCCCGAAATGCGGCGGCGAGGCGCGCCGGGTGCCGGAGGTGATCGACGCCTGGTACGACTCGGGCTCGATGCCGTTCGCGCAGTTCGGCGCCCCTCGGCAGAACCTGGCCGAGTTCGAGGCTGCCTACCCGGCGCAGTTCATCGCCGAGGCGATCGACCAGACCCGGGGCTGGTTCTACTCGCTGATGGCTGTCGGCACGCTGGTCTTCGGCCGGTCCTCGTACGAGAACGTGCTCTGCCTGGGCCTGCTCGCCGACGATCGCGGGCGCAAGATGAGCAAGCACCTCGGCAACGTGCTGGAGCCGATCCCGCTGATGGATGCCACCGGGGCGGACGCGCTGCGCTGGTTCTTCGCCGCCAGCGGATCACCGTGGGCGGCCCGGCGGATCGGGCCAGGCGTGCTGGAGGAGATCGTCCGCAAGGTCCTGCTGACCTACTACAGCACCGCGTCCTTCCTGGTCCTCTACGCGAATGCCGGCGCCGCGCAGGGTAATGCCTGGGATCCGGAACGCAGGATCGAGGCGCCGCTCGCCGAGCAGAGGCCGGCGCTGGACAGGTGGGTGCTGAGCGAGTTGCACGCGCTGGTGCGGGACGTCACGACGGCGATGGAGGCGTTCGACTCCGCGGCCGCCGGGCGGCGGATCGCCGCCTTCATCGACGACGTGTCCAACTGGTACGTGCGGCGGTCCAGGCGCCGTTTCTGGGAAGGGCCGGGAACTCCCGGCGGGGCGGCGGCGTTCGCCACGCTGCACGAGTGCCTGGAGACGCTGACCCGGCTGATGGCGCCGCTGGTCCCGTTCCTCACCGACTACCTGTGGGGGGTGCTGCGGACGGATGACGCGCCGGACTCGGTGCACCTCGCCGCCTGGCCGGTGGCTGCCGCCGGGCTGATCGACGAGCGGCTGTCCGGGCAGATGGCGCTGACCCGGCGGCTGGTCGACCTCGGCCGCTCGGCGCGATCCTCGGCGGTGCTGCGGACCCGCCAGCCGCTGGCGCGCGCGCTGGTCAGCGCGGACGGCTTCGGCGAGCTGCCCGATGAGCTCCGCGCGCAGATCGCCGACGAGCTCAACGTGCGGGCGCTCGACACGCTGGCCAGCGTCGGCGAGGACCTGGTGGACGTGACGGTGAAGCCGAACTTCCGCTCGCTCGGCCGGCGTTTCGGCAAGGGCACCCCGGCGGTCGCCGCGGCGATCGCCGGGGCGGCGGACCCGGCGGCACTGGCGGCCGAACTCCGCTCGGCCGGATCGGTGTCTGTGCTGGCCGGCGACTCGCCGGTGACCCTGGAGCCGGACGACGTCATCGTCACGCAGACGCCGAGGTCTGGCTGGGCGGTGGCCTCGGCCGGCGGCGAGACGGTGGCGCTGGAGGTCACGATCACGCCGGAACTGCGCCGCGAGGGCCTCGCCCGCGAGGTCGTGCGGCTGGTGCAGGACGCGCGCAAGAACGACGGCCTCGATGTCAGCGACCGGATCTCGCTGCGCTGGGCCGCGGCGGACCCCGAGCTCGCCGCCGCGCTGACCGAGCACGGGCCGCTGATTAGCGGCGAGGTGCTGGCTGCCGATTACGGCGAGCGTCCCGCTAGGGCCGAGACCCGCGGGGCCGAGACAGCCGGGCCCGAGGCCGGCGAGGCCGAGGCCGAGGCCGAGGGGGCCGAGGCCGCCGGGAGAGGGCATTCCGAGCCCGGCCTCGGCCTGGAGTTCTGGATCCGCCGCCTGCCGCCCTCGTGAACGCGGCTGGATCAGGCGAGGCTACCGCGTGGCGCGATCCAGGCATGGGGCTGGCGGGTGACGATGGCGATGTGCTCGAAGTCGGCGTCATAGTGCCGGATGACCGCGCCGTGGTGCTCCGCGATGGCCGCGGTGATCAGGTCGATCACGCCCGCGGCCCGGTGCTGCCCGCGGGCGGCAGTTCGCTATTCGGGGTCCTGGTCGGGCTTGCATGCCTTGCAGGGGACGCAGTCCGCCGCCACGGCCGCGTCCCGTGACATGCGCTCTACGTCGTCCTCGCCGAGGAAGCGGATGAGTATGCAGTCACGACGGTGATACCTGGTAATGCCGGGAACCACGGTGACCTCGGGATTCGCCGGGGCTGACCCGCTCGCGGCACCGGCCGGCCTATCCCGGCCAGGGTCAGTGGCCGGCCCCGGATCCGGCTTGCTGGCTCCGGCGCTAGCGGGCGCGGCTGCGGCGGGCCCGGCCTCGGGTGCGCCGGACTTACCAGCCGCCGGAACGCCTTCCGGGGCGGGCCGCGCGGGCGCGGCGGCACCCTGGCCGGGCGCCGCGGCGGGACGGGCGGGAGCGGCCGGCGGAGCGGACGCGGCGGGCGGAGCAGGACGGGCGGGAGCGGCGGGCGGAGCAGACGCGGCCGCGGGCGCCGCGACACGGGGAGCGGGCACCTCGGGCTGGGCGGGCGCACCCGGGGCCGGCCCAGTGCCTGCAGCGCCTGGGCGGGCGGGCGGAGCGGGGGCTGCGCTACCAGCGGCGGGCGCAGCCGGGACCGACGCCGCAGGCCGGGCGAGCGACGCGGGCGGGGCTGACGGTGAAGCGGGCCGGGCGGGAGCGGCGGGCGCAGCCGGGACCGACGCCGCAGGCCGGGCGAGCGACGCGGGCAGGGCCGACGGTGACGCGGGCCGGGCCGGCGCCGCGCCAGCAGGGGCGGGCGCTCCCGGAGCGGACCTGGCGGCGGGCCGAGGGAGCGAGGCTGGCGAGGCTGACGGGGACGCCGGGCGGGCGGGGGCCGCAGTACCAGGGGCGCGCGCGGGCGGGGCGGATGCGGCGGCGGGCGCGACCGGCGGCACTGCCGCCGGTGCCCCGCGCTCCTGCGGGGCGGGCTTGGTCCGGGGCGAGGCTGCCGTCACGGGCCTGAGCCCGGCGGGGATCTGCCCGGCTGACCCCGCCGCCGCAGTGGCGGGGCCCGGGGAGGCACCCGATATGGACGCTCCGGCCCTCGCCGCCGCCGGGCTGGCCTCTGCTGGCTCGATCGAGGGCGCGGCTCCTTCGTTACTGCCGTCTTTGCTAGCGGCGGGCAGGCCACTCACGGCCGGCGCGGGCTGCTCGGTGCCGGCCAGACGAGGCCGCTCGGGCCCGCGGCCGGTGTCAGCGGGAGGGCCTGATACGGCGGCGGCGGGCCGCTCCGGCCGGGGCCGGGCAGTCCTCGGATCCTCGGCGGCGGGCCGGGCGGCATGCCGCCGTCGGCCAGTCGAACGTTGGTCCTCGGGCATCCGCCACGGTTCAGCAGGGACCGCAGTCCCCTGCGGCTCCCTCGAGCCGGCCGATTCGAGGGCAGTCGTCCGCTCGGCCATGGCCCGTTCGGCTGCTCTTGACCGGCGCGCGGCCAGATCGGCTGGCTCGTCCTCTTCCGCGAGCTCGCCGGAGGCGAGTTCCTCGGCCGCCAGCTCCTCCGCCGCGGGTGCCTGCTGGCGTGCCTGGCGCGCGCTGCCAGCCTCGGGAATGCGGAAGATCTCCTCGCGCCAGATAATCACCCCGATGACCAGCAGCACCGCCGCCAGCGAGCTCACGCCGATCGCCAGGTAGACCAGTAGCAGGCTGCTGGTGAGAATTCCCCCGATAAGCAGGCCGATAGCCGCCACGACCACCGCGAGGACTACACCGAAACGAATCACGGGCAGACTCCACGGACGACGAGACTAGCGCGAACTGCCCGATCAGCGACGATCGTGCTGCGCGGACTCGACCGGGTGGAAACCGCCGGTGTGCGGAACGGGCTCGGGCTGCGGCGCGTACGGGCTGGCGACCGGCGGCTGGCCGTTACGGCCATCCATCCGCGGCATGCCCGTGGGCACGGCCGGCTGCGGGCCTGTCGCCATGGCCGGGAACACGCCGCTGTCGGTAGCGCCTGCCTCGAGGTCACGAAGCTGCCCCTCCAGGTAGGCCTTGAGCCTGCTGCGGTACTCCCGCTCGAAGGCGCGCAGGTCATCGACGCGCCGCTCAAGTTCCTCGCGCGACTGGACAAGGGATCCCATGGCCTGACGGTGGCGCTCCTGGGCGTCGCGCTCAAGGCTTTCGGCGCGGGCCCGGGCGTCGCTGGTGATCTGCTCGGACTGCCGCCTGGCCTTGGTCAGGATCTCGTCGGCTTCGCGCCTCGCGCGGGCGAGGGTCTCGTCGGCCTCCCGCCGCGCGTCGGCGATCGCCTGGTCAGCGGTCTGCTGCGCGAGCGCGAGCACGCGCGCCGCGGTGTCCATATTGTCCTCGACCGGCTTCATGCCCATCATCACGGCCTCTTGCGGCCGGCGGTCGGCATCGATTCGCGGCGGTTCCGGCGCGATCAGCTCGGGCAGCGCGGAATCGGCATGCGGAGCGTTCAGCGTGGCCGGCACCTTGCCACCGCCACCGCGCAGCACCTCCGCCAGCTTGCCCCGGAGTTCCTCGTTCTCCTGGATCAGCCGGTCGAGCTCCGCTTCGACCTCATCGAGGAATGCATCGACCTCTTCCTCGTCGTAGCCCGGCCTGAGCCTCGTCGTGCTGAACTGCTTGTTCCGCACATCCGCGGGCGTCAGTGGCATGTCGTCTCCTTGGCGCGCTGGACTGGTCCGCTGTGGACGCTTCCTCTGTGGACGCTACCCGATCAGATCAGCTGCACGGCCTGGAACAGGACGAAAACCACCAGGAACAGCACCATGAAGCTGAGGTCCAAGGCCACATTACCTAGACGGACCGATGGAATGCAGCGCCTTAGCAATCTAAGTGGCGGATCGGTCGGCGTATAGACGACCTCAGCCAGGACCAGGACGATGCCGGTCGGGCTCCAGTCCCTGGAGAAGGACTGTATCCAGCTGAGGATCAGCCGCCCGATGAGCAGGATCAGGTAGATCGCCAGAGCGTAGTACAAGATGATCTTTACGAGCGTCACATCCCTGCCCTTGCCCGCACGGCCGTTGCCCGGATCGATACCGCGGTTGCCGTGCCGCGTAGTTTGTCGCTTTTCTGGCTAGCTCTGGTTGAAGAATCCCCTCTCCACGATACGGGCCTTGTCCTCGGCGGTTACCTCAACGTTCGCCGGAGACAGCAGAAACACCCTGCTGGTCACCCGGTCGATGCTCCCCCGCAGCCCGAAGATCAGGCCGGCCGCGAAGTCGACGAGGCGCTTCGCGTCGCTATCGACCATCTCGGTCAGGTTCATGATTACCGGAGTGCCATCGCGGAAGTGCTCCCCGATCGCACGGGCCTCATTGTACGTACGAGGATGCAAGGTAGTAATCCGGGCCAGATCGGTGGCTTGCGCCACCATGCCCGCATTCCGTTCCTGGACGGACCGGCCATTCTCCGCGCCGACGTCACCGTGGCCAAGCTGAGTCTCCTGCTGATCGGCCGGATCCAGCAGGTCATCATCCTGGTCGCCGTACTCGTCAGGCTCGTCAGAGCCGTAATCGTCGGCGTAACGGTCGTCGTAGTGGTGGTCGTCCTCTACGAGGCCGAGATAGACCGCCATCTTGCGCATCGCGCTGGCCATCTTTCAGTCCTCCGTCGCGCTAAGGTGCGGCGCCGCTCACCCCGCGTGCCACGCGTCGGACATTACCTGACGAACGCCTGCCGGCCGCCGAGCAACGCCGTACCGACACGCACGTGTGTCGCGCCAGCCTGAATTGCCTGCTCCAGGTCACCGCTCATCCCGGCAGAAATCATCACAGCCCCGGGATGAATCGACCGCACCGTCACCGACAGCTCCCTGAGCCTGGCGAATGCCTCGGCTGGCGGGACCCCGAGCGGAGCGACGGCCATCAGCCCGCCGAGCACAAGGCCGTTCTCGGCCGATATCGCGTCCGCGAGCGCCATAACCTGATCAGCCGCGGCGCCGCCCCTGGCCGGAGCGCGGCCTGCCTGATCAGCGCCAGCGCGATCAGCGCCGACGTGATCACCGCCAGTGGCATCGCCGTCCAGGCTGGCCTGCACCAGGCAGGTGACCACGCGCCCGGCCGACCTGGCGCGCGAGCCGAGCGCGCTGACCAGGCGCTGCCGGTCCACCGAGTGGATGGCGTCCGCGAAGGAGACCACGGCCGCGGCCTTGTTGACCTGCAGCTGCCCGATGAAATGCCAGCTCAGCCGCAGGCCGAGCGCGGCACAGTCGGCGGCCTTGGCGACCGCCTCCTGAGCCCTGTTCTCCCCCACGTCGGTCACGCCAAGCTCGCTGAGCAGCCGGATATCGGAGGACGGCCGGGTCTTGGTGACGGCGATCAGCGTCACCTCGCCGGGGTCCCGGCCCGCCGCCTGGCAGGCCGCCGCGATCCGGGCCCGCACCGCATGCAGTCCCGCGCTGATCTCGCCGCGGCGCACCTCGTCCGCCGGGCCCGGGGCGTCCGTCACCGGTTCCTCATCACGCGAGCCGCGGTACGGACCGTCACGCGAGCCGCGATAAGGACCTTCACGCGCGCCATCACGCGAGCCAGACCAGGCCGGCGAATCGCCCGGTCTGGCCGTCACGCCGGTAGGAGTACAGGGTCGGGGTCTCCGCGGTGCATCGCGGATCCCGGCGGACCGCGCGCAGGCCGGCCCTGGCCAGCTGAGCGGCGGCTCCGGCCCGTATGTCGATCCCTGGGCTGCCCTTCCGCGTGACGCAGCCGGCTTCCGGTACGGCATCCGCCACCCGGGCCCTGAGCTGCCAGGGCACCTCGTAGCACGCGCCGCAGATGGCCGGTCCGATAATGGCCCGCATTCGCCCGGGATCGGCTCCGGCGCCGGTCATCGAGCGCACCAGCGCCGGGACGACGCCGGCCGCGATGCCCTCCCTGCCCGCATGGGCCGCGCCGATGATCCGGGCCGCCGCGTCGGCGATCAGGACCAGGGCGCAGTCTGCCGCCAGCACGCCCAGCGTCACGGCCGCGGCGTCGGTGAAGGTCGCGTCGACGTCCGGGAGGGCGCCTGCCGCCGGCGCGTACGCCACGTCCGCCCCGTGGACCTGCCGCATCCAGGCGATTCCGTCCGCCGCGCGACCGCACGCCGCTGCGGCCAGCTGCCGGTTACGCGCCACCGCCGCCGGATCGTCGCCCACCGCGCCGCCGAGGTTCAGCGAGTCAAAGGGCGGCGCGCTCACGCCGCCATCCCGGCTGGTGAAAGCCGCCATCACCCCCGGGGCCAGCTCGAAGGGCAGCCATGGAGCCGCGGCGAATTCGGCGCGACGCTGATTCAGGCGCGATGCTGGCTCACTTCGCGACGGGAGTTCACTTGAGGAAATCGGGGACGTCCAGATCGTCGTCTTCCTCGAAGACCACTGACCGGCGGCGGGTGGTGGCGGCATCGAAGACGCGCGCGGCGATCGCTGGCTCTGGCCGAGCCGCCGACGACGCGCCGACCGCGGCCGGTGGCACGTCCGTAGGGCCGGATACTGCCGCGCCGCCGGTCCCTGAGCTCTCGTCCGCGCTGACCGGGGCGCTGGACCAGGCCGTCCCGGCGGGCGAGTCCGTTTCCGCTGACCACGCCGTTGCCGCGGGCGAGTCCGTTTCCGCCGCCGAGTCCGCAGCCCAGGACGGCCCTGCGGCCGCGGTCACTCCGGCGGCCGCGGCCGCGGTCTCCGCGAGCGCGGGCCCGGCACCGTCCGAGGTCACGCCGGCCGGGGTCCGCGCGGCATCCGGGTGATCAGGAAGATCGGCGGAACGCCAGCTTCCGGACGAGCCGTATCCCTTGGACCTGCCCGATCCGGCGGCCTGGCTGGCCATCGCGCGGCCTGGTCGCGGCCTGGCGACCCTGTTCTCGTCGAATCCGGCCGCGATGACGGTGACCCGCACCTCGTCGCCGAGCGCGTCGTCGATGACAGCGCCGAAGATGATGTTCGCGTCGGGCGCGGCCGAGTTCGCGACTAGCTGCGCGGCCTCGTTGATCTCGAACAGGCCCAGGTCGGAGCCGCCCTGGATAGACAGCAGCACGCCATGTGCCCCGTCGATGCTCGCCTCAAGCAGCGGGCTGGAGATCGCGTTCTCGGCGGCAGCGACCGAACGGTCGTCGCCGCGGGCCGAGCCGACTCCCATCAGCGCCGAGCCTGCCCCCGACATCACCGACTTGACATCGGCGAAGTCCAGGTTGATCAGCCCCGGTGTGGTAATGAGGTCGGTAATGCCCTGAACGCCGGAAAGCAGCACCTGGTCAGCGGCCTTGAACGCATCGAGCACGCTGACGTGCCGGTCGGAGATGGACAGCAGCCTGTCGTTCGGTATGACGATCAGGGTGTCCACCTCGTCGCGGAGGCGCTCGATCCCCGTGTCGGCCTGCGCCGCCCGCCGTTTTCCCTCGAAGCCGAACGGCCTGGTGACGACGCCGATCGTGAGGGCACCCAGCGAGCGGGCGACGCTCGCGACCACTGGTGCCCCGCCGGTGCCGGTCCCGCCGCCCTCCCCCGCGGTGACGAAGACCATGTCGGCCCCCTTGAGGACCTCCTCGATCTCCTCGCGGTGATCTTCAGCGGCCTTGCTGCCGATGTCCGGGTTAGCTCCCGCGCCAAGCCCGCGGGTGAGCTCCCTGCCGACATCGAGCTTGACGTCAGCGTCGCTCATCAGAAGCGCCTGCGCGTCCGTGTTGATCGCGATGAACTCAACGCCCTTGAGCCCCTCGTCGATCATCCGGTTAACGGCGTTGACGCCGCCCCCGCCGATACCGA